>Ga0209666_1000724_pt1 | contig 25032 bp, 20 predicted proteins | sample SaaInlV_125m_DNA_FD_184679 | JGI IMG/M metagenome (GOLD analysis project Ga0209666, IMG submission 184679) | Marine microbial communities from expanding oxygen minimum zones in the Saanich Inlet - Saanich Inlet SI037_S3LV_10m_DNA (SPAdes)... | ecosystem: Environmental > Aquatic > Marine >...
AAACTCTCTACTATCCTTGTTTGACGGAAGGTTGAAAGTATCTGGTAAATACATTGAAAAATAATTTACATAATCATAATGCGCTTCAGCATCATATCCGAGTAATGGTGAATAGTGAAAAAAGTTGTATATCAGAATAAATATTGTTGAAAAAGATATAGAAATAAAAATAAATTTTTCAAGATTAATTTTCTCCATACTCAAATGTTAAAATGATAATGTTTTTAACTACATCTATAGAAATGAAATAACAACAAGATTTTATTACTATTCATATAGATATCTAATAATTATTATCTGTACTATTGTTCAAACAAAGTAGTTTTATATGACAAAGTTCAAAAATTTTAATTTTATCAAAATAATTAACAGACTGTCCCTAACTGGAATAATCTATTTGATTATTATAAATATTCAAAGTTTTTTTAACCAAACAACCTACAGGCATCTACACATAGATGAACGACTTGTAGTGCTAAATCCAATAATAAATGTTTATCAGGTCAACGACTTTTACAGTAGATTCCAGGATCTAGCTCCATCATTTTTAAAAGATATTCTAATTATATGTTCAGAACTAGTTCTGGGTGGAACATTAGATTATGGACGATTGTACAACAACATTTTCATATTTATAGCTGGGCCATTTACTTTTTTAGATTACGAAATAGCAATCATAGTGGGGAGGATAGTACAGCTTGGAATTTTCTTTTTTGCAGTTCTTTACCTATCTCGTAATTTTCTAGAACAAAAATATCAATTTATTTTTGTTTTGCTTTCTATGGGTTTACCGGGTGCTTACTATATCTTTCAAAACCCAAAGCCAGATTCTTTAGCAATACTCTTTTTAGCATTTGGTTTAAAAAAAGTATTAAAGGATGAAAATTACAATAAAGGTTTTTTCTTACTTGGCATATCAATTGGAGCTAAAATTATTACCCTTATACCAGCATTTATTCTTGGAGTATATTTGATATATCCTCTTAAAAAATTAACCACCATAAAGAGTATTTCAAAAGTAGTAGTTGGCACTATTTTGGGTATTTTTATTGCACAACCTGCCTTATTTTTACCTCTTCCTAGAGTTTATAGCAAAATTTTTTCTGCAATCAAAAGTTCATCTACCTATGGCCAGGGTTCATTTTTTAAAATTGACACAATAAATTATATGAATTGGGTTAATGAGCTTTCAAATGAGCTAAACATAAGTTCTATTGTCTTTACGGTTATTTTTATTGCTTCATTTATAATTATGTCTTTGAATTTTTTTAGGAACTTAAATTTATTAGATAACTATTTTTTAGTAGCTTCAACAGTTATGATTATATTCATTACTTTCAACGTTGAAAGAACATGGAACTACTACCTATATATACCTTTCTTGTTTTATTTAATATACATAGTTAGGTCACTTCATCAGCGGCAAGTTCTAGCCTTAACGTTTTGCATAACAATTATTTATATATCTATAGGAGGTCTTTTTGTACATAATGAGAAAGCTATAAACAGTGCTTTTACTATCAACAACTTACAAGAGGAAAGTTTTACAGGTGCTATTAGATATCTAGATGATAATTATGAGTTAAGAGATTATGAGTTTAAAAAAGCTTATTGGGACTCCGACTATTATTTTCCTGGAAAAAATATTGATTACTTTACGGATTTCCAGGTTATCGAAAACTGGGAAAGAGAAAAAGAAGAAGATCCATTATTTGATACTGTAGATTTTATTGTAACTAAAAGTTTATTCACAGTAAAAAGTGATATTAAAGTTAGCCAATTCGGCGAATTATTTGTTTACGAAAAAAATCGTTAAATTTTACCAAACATTGATATAAATTCACTCATACCTCTCGGTATAAAAAATTCTTTTACAGAATTGTAAGCGTACTCAGTATCAGGTGAAGCATTCGAAAAATCTTTATCAAAAAGGGACTTCATGTTTAAAATCTCAGAAGCAATTCCAACATCCCTAGAAATAATAGGAGTTTTTGAAGCAGCGCATTCTAGAATTGCCTGTGGACCACCCTCCACCCTCGAAGATACTACATACATATCTAAAGTATTGTAAAGTTTATTTATTGATTCAAGATCTATCATTTCAAAATACTTATACCCTATACCGTTTTCTTGAAATTTATTGATGATATATTGCCTATTTTTCCCCGTTAAGACAACAGTGAGATTTTTGTTTTCTTGAGCTATCTCTGAGATAATTGAAAATAAAATATCTGGCCCTTTTTCTAATTTTGGGGATTTTAAATCATGGGATTCGGTATCTCTTTGAAAACTCCCTATAAGATATTGTTTTTCGTGAAAACCAAAACTTTTTCTTAACTCATTTTTTTCATTAATAGGAAACCACAATTTTTGATTTACCCAAAATGGGTGATTGAAAATAGTTTTTTTGGTTAGCTTTCGAATCTGACTCTCAGTTTTATTGGATATTACATGGTACTTATCGACATAGTAATCTAAAGACTCAAAATCATCTTTATTAAATTTTGAATTTACTATGTGGTGATATGTACATACTACCTTTTTAGTTTTGAGGAAATATTTTGGAACTTTCTGCCACATCCATGGTGATATAATCCAAATTATGTCTGCTAAAAGAATACTTTTTGTACTTATTTCAGGATTATTTTTATACCATTCTTCTCTGAACCGATCCACAATCCAAGATTCATTAATTTTTGGTATATAAATTTTCATTCAATAATTTCCCATTCTCATAATATTCTAAATTGTTCAATAAAAAAGACTTTAATACCGAATTCATTTTTGATATATAATTAAATATCAAAATAGTTGAATTAATTGATTATTGTGAAATTATGTTTAATAGTTATAAAGAAATTATTTCAAAAATATTTTATGTATCTAGAATTTCAAAAACAACAAACAAAAAATTAGCAACAATTATTGTTGTTTTACTTGCTAATGTTTCTGCTTTTTTAGACATACTGATAATAATTTCTATAGCCATTAATTTTTCTGATAATATCTCACAAAATAATTTTATTCTTAATTATTTAGATATATACCAATCAAATAAATTTTTGTTAATTGTAATTGTTGTATTAAGATTTTTAACTCTTCTTTTTCAGAAAATATATACAAAAAAAATTGAATTAATAGTAGACAACGATATAAAGAATCACCTTGTAAGCGAAGTGTTTGAAAAAAATAATTTCTCAATTTCAGATTCTCTCTTTTTTGTCAATATTTTATCTCAACATATTTCTTTTTTTTATTCGTCATTTATTAATTTTCTTGTAATCTTCACTCAAGCCATTGCTTATTCGGTGTATTTACTTTTAACTAACTCTGTATTTTTACTATATATGCTCGCAATCCTTGCTCTGGGGTACTTCCCTATTAAATTATTATTTGGCTTAGCAAGAAATTCAATGCATGAGTCTTACACTGCTTCAAAAGATGCTAATAATTACATACAGAATATTATTGAAAATATGTTCTTAATAAAATTATATGATAAAGGTGAGGATGAGATTACCAAAATCAATAAGAGCTTATCTCAAAGAAGAAATTTTTTGTTTAAAAATGAAATTTATGGAAGTCTTACAGCAGTCTTACCAAGCTTTATCATTTTTTTAATTTTTTCAATTGTTGCCCTAAGTTCAAGATTATTAGCTCTTATTACAATTGACTTTTTGGGAATAGTTCTTAGATTATTTCAATCAATATCTTCTATGGCAAATGTATTTAGCAGAATAATCAACTCCTATGTACATATCGAAGAGTTAGAAAGCATCGATAAAAATAAGCAAATATTGAATACTTCTAATTTTATAACTAAATTAGAAGATAATAGTAACAATATATTAGTTCTCGATAATGTGAGCTTTAGGTACTTCAACTCAAGCTTTAAAACTTTCAATAAAATTTCATTGAAAATAGAAAAAGGTAAACATTACGTTGTAAGTGGGCCTAACGGAGCAGGAAAAAGCACGTTACTTGCTTTATTTGCTGGAATACTCATCCCAAGTGAAGGAACTGTGACCACTACAACAAATAAAGTCGGTTATGTAGGTCCAAATCCTCTGATCATTGATGGATCACTTAAAGATAATATACTATTTGGAAGTGGTAAAAATATTTCAGATCAAGAACTTTACACATCTATAAAAGAAATAAAACTATTTGAAAATGAAAAAGAAATTGATTTAGACATGAGTATAAACAATAAAAACTTATCTTCAGGACAAATGCAAAAAATTTCCTTTTTAAGGGTATTTAATGCGGATTTGGATTTATTACTTTTAGATGAGTCAACTTCAAATTTAGATATAAATGCTAAAAAAAATGTTGTAAGAAAAATACAATCCCTAAAAGGCCTGACAATAATAAATAGCACTCATGAACCTGAACTATTTAATTTTTATGATAAGAAAATAAATATTGACCTCATTCAAGATGAAAGAAAAATAACTATTGATTTAGCTTAAACCAATCTATAGTTTTTCCTAATCCAGTTAATAAATTTGTCGAATTTTTCCAACCAAGTTCATTCAGTTTGGTTGTATCAAGCAGCTTTCTAGGGTTACCATCCGGCATTTCGTCATTAAAAATTAAATCTCCCTTATAATTTAATAGTTCAGCAATCAAAATAGCAAGATTTTTAATCGAGATTTCCTCACCAGTACCTATGTTCAATAAATCTTCATTCAAGTCAGAATCTATTATAAATTTAATACAATCAGCTAAATCATACACGTATAAAAACTCTCTTAATGGGTTCCCAGTACCCCAAATTTCAAATGTATCACTATCCATGTTATTAAACATCCTATAAATCAAACCGGGTATCACATGACTATCTTGTGCACTAAAGTTATCTCTAGGTCCGTATAAATTGGTTGGCATCAGGTTTATGATCTTATTGCCATACTGATATTTAATCTCCCTACCAAGTTCAATGGCAGTTATTTTCGCTAAAGCATATGGAGAGTTTGTTGGTTCAAGCTTTCCATCCATAAAGCTATTTTCAGAAATTGGATTATTTGCATTTAGTGGGTAAATACAACTGCTTCCTAGGTTAACTATATTAATATGTGGCCTTTTAATGCAGGCTTCTAGAACATTCATGTTAATTTTTAAATTTTCAATTAAAAATTCTGTTCGATAAGTATTATTGGCAACAATTCCTCCGACCTTAGCAGCACAATTAATAATCCAATCAGGTTCATTTTCATCAATGAACTGACTAATTTCCAAGGGGGAGAATAAATCTACTTCTTTTCTTAATGGTGAGAGTACTTTAAAACTGTCTTCCAGAGTTAAGATTTCTTTTGTAGCTGAACCAACAAGCCCAGATGATCCTAATATAAGTATTTTTTTCATGATATTACAAATATAATTTCATAAAATATTTATAACCCGAAGTTTGATAATTTTAAAAATTGACTTTAAGGATAATTTTAATTTGACCAGTTTCAAAGGATGTCGTAAAACATTAGCCAAATGATATGTATTAAAGTTTTGAGAATGAAGTTCTTGATAAGGTATTGACTTTTCGTCGAATGCATATTGCATATCCCACGGCTTATTCTTACCTTTATAGTGAATTGCTAGAGCGTCACCTTTAATTGGATTTTTGTTTGTTAAATCAACACCGGAATTAATTTTTTCATCAAGCTGATAAAACTCACCATTTACTACTGAGTTTAAAATATCTTGATCCCAGTACTTTAAGTCAAAATCAATTTCTTGCAACCTTGTTCTAAGATTTTGAAATAATTTTATTTCATTACAAATTTTTATATTAAAAATTATGAATCCTGCATTAAAATATGGTTTATCTTTAAATTGTAATCTTTGAAAATATTCTATGTTTAGTTTAGTAATTATGTCTTCCTTCACAGCTCCAAGAATTAGTTTGTTTGTTTCCATGTGTTTTATTGAGTTTTCTAAATACTTATTAATATCTTTCATAAAATACAGATCTGCATCAAAATAAATTAAAAATCCTTCTTTAATATCTAGTAATTTATCGAGATATAGTCTGTAGTAAGTTACTTCTGACAGATGAGATTTCTTTACATTATTTAAAACTCTAAATTCTTTTTTAAATTTTACTATCTTGACTCTTTCGTAATTAATATATTTCAAGTATCTTTTGAACGAGTCAGGGTTTTTATGAATAACATAAACCGTTGATTCAGAATAATTTAGATTAAAATTATCAACAAGTGAATTTATTGAATTTACTAATTGAAGATTATAATTTTTATCTCCAATTAAAAGAAAATTAATCATTCTATTATTATAAATTCATATTAAACAATTCACCCAATATATAATAAAGAAACATGCTGAAATTAAACTCGTCAACGTTTTATAAAAATCACAGTTTGGAATTGCAAAAGTTTCAAAACAGTAATTATGAAACATTACACATCATTGATGGAAACGAAAATCTTAAAAATTTATTTAATAACAGTGAACTATTCTTTGCTAAAAATAAAAATAACTTATTTGAAATTTCTAAATCCAATAAATCCTACGATCAGTTGATAATGACAAATTTTATTGAGAATAGTCAAGATTTCTTGAAAACCTTTATAGAGTATCAAAAAATACTCCAAACTGAAAATAAACTTATCATCTCATCTATTAATTCAAAATGGAATTTCATGGTCTCACTTCTCTCAAAGCTAAAAATAATTAAATCTGAAAGACCAAAAAATTATATTACCAAAAAAACTGTTGAAAATACTTTTAAGGGCCTTGACTACACACTCACTAAATCCTATACAAGACAGATTTTCCCCTTTAAGTTGTTTTATTTGGGTACCTTGATAAATATATTTTTGGAAATTTTATTTTTTAGATTTAATCTTGGGATAAAGTCTTATTTTATTTTTGTTAAAAATCAAGATAGTCAAAATACTGTAAAGTCTAAAACTTTAATTATTCCAGCGAAAAATGAAGAAGGAAACTTAGAAGAGTTAATTCATAGGATAGATTTAGAAAAGAAAACCCAAATTATTTTTGTTATCGCAGAGTCAAAGGATGATACATTAAATGTCGCAAATAATATTGCAAAAGTAAATAAAAAATATGATTTTACTGTTCTAGAGCAAAAATCTAATGGGAAAAAAAATGCAGTTCATGAAGCACTACCATTTGTTAATAATGATTTGGTTGCAATTTTAGATTCTGACATTTCTGTTGATCCCGAAGAATTAGTTTACTTTTTCGAGATTATTGAAAAAAATTTAGCAGATTTTGTTAACGGCACTCGATTGATTTACTCCATGGAGTCAGGCGCTATGAGATTATTGAATAATTTTGGCAATAGAGTTTTTCAAAAATTTGTATCTTTTGTAATTAAGGAAAACATAACAGATACACTTTGTGGTACAAAAGTCTTCAAAAAAGAACTAATTCATAATATTTTAGAGTGGGACAAAAATCTAAAATTTAAAGATCCATTTGGAGACTTTAATTTTATTTTTGCTGCTTCTACTATTGGTGAAAGAATTGTAGATTATCCAATTCATTACAGAAGTAGGACTTATGGTTCTCCTCAGATAAGTAGATTTAGAGATGGTTATAAATTGTTTTTAAATTTTTTGAATTCTATTGTTAAATTAAATGCATCTAAATATTAAAAAGTACATTAGAGAAAAATTTATCTCCCTTTTGATTGTTGTCAGTTTTTTGTACACCTTCTTTTATAACTTATTGTTTTTTCCTCTAGAAAATAGTCCTGACTATATTTACTATTTTTCATATTTTGAAACTTTTTTCAAAGTTAAAGAATATACAAATTTAGATCAAGGGTTAATCTATCATTTTTTAATCTCCTTAGTTGTATCACTATCTGAAAAATCAATAAATGGTCCCAATGTGCAAATATATATATCAAATGCTATCCACTTAATAAATAATTTACTATTTTTAGTTAGTTGCTTTGGAGTAAACCATCTTTTGAAATTCTATAAAGTGAAAGATAGGGATCGACAGATAATAATTCTCATAACAATATTTCTCCCATTTGTAACCCAAGCAAGATTTCACTATAAGCCTGAGATATTTGCTATCGCATTTATACCTTGGATGCTATTTAACTTCTTGAAGTATGTTCAAACTAAGAATATGAAGTATCTTTTAATTGGGATCACACTATTCACTGGTACAGCTTTTTTAAAGGGTAATATTCTTACAATGCTAAGTATCTTTATGTTTTTAGTTCTTTTTAAAGATATTAAAAATATTTCAGCTAAACATATTTTCACAGGAGTGTCATATTTTTTAGTTTTAAGTGCTTCTCTTTTATTAGAGAATCGTTTATTTAATGGTACTAATTTATTAAGCAATACTCAGCAACGGATTGACTCAAATGTATACCAAAATACTGTCTCTGCTGATTTTTTTACAAACTTCAGTTTTTATAAATTTATAAGAAAACCAAATTATGACATTGAAAATGTTAATTTCTTTTCAACTATATTTATAGATACATTCAATGACTTTTTTGGTGTCTCCTGGAATATAGATCACTTCCCCATGATTAGAGAGTATGAATTATTTCAAAATTGGATTTTGAATGGGCTTTTTAACTATTCTGAATACTATATTAGTTTTTTACTTGGGATAGTTTTTTATTCAGGGCTAATTTATTACATGTTTATATCAAAACACAACAATAATGAAAAAATTTTCTATGCTGCTCCATTTATTGGCATTGCTATTTTATTTATTAATTCTTTAGGCTTTCCGTTTAAAAACTTTGACCCAGCTAAAGGAGATACTTTTAAATCTATCTATTTTTCATTTCTTCTTTTTGTATCAGTAATAATTATTTTAAAAAATAAAATTCCGAGTTTTAAAACTTACACAAAGAGTTCCCTTGTTTTATTAATCATATGTTTCAACTTATTTTCAATGGGAATAAATACTGAAATTTTTAAAAATATGAAATTTGTTGAACAAAAAAGCTTTGTTCTTGAGCACACTCCCGTCTGTCAAATTGGTAATTTTATAGATTTTGATATTTTTGATGTTAATTGCAACCCTCCGTCTGATTCATGCGGTAAACCTAAAATTGAAAATAACTACACAAAAAGAGAAGTCAATAATGATGGTAATCTCATATTCTTTATTGACGATAAGTTTGGTGAAATTTATCTTTATGATTCAAACAATTTAAAATATATAACCGTCAAAGGTTTTGACGAATGTTACTACTATCAAGACCTTGGTTTGAAACATCCGTATAGAGTTAATAATTTAAGAATTCCATTTGTCAATGTTTTTGTAGTAGTCCTTATGCTCAATGGTATATTTTACAACCTTAGAAACCCCAAAAATAAAGAAATTTAAATTATTTTATAATTAGCAAAATAAGTAATATAATTTTTAATGTTAAGGTATCTTTTTAAGTAATATTTAAACTTTTTAATTAAACTTAAAATTCTGATTTTTATCTTAAATATAAAAATTTTTAATTTGATTATATTAACATCTTTTATTGTTATTTCATCTGATGCATGAATTTCATCACTTCTAATAAAGTTAATCCAATAATCTATATCAAGCTCTACTATTTTATCTGGATTAAATTGTTCATAGTTTTTTTCTAAATTCTCAAAATTTAGTTCAGAAAAGTTGTCAAGGAGTACCACCGGAAGAGTCTTAAATGCCTGATAATGCACATTTTGCATTGTTATTGGAGTTGAACCAAGATATAGAGCTTCCCAAAATCTATGAGTATCTATTCCATTTCCCCAAGGAGCTAGTGTATATTTGCTACTGGACAGACCTTTAATGTATTTCACGCTGTCATGACTCATATCAATATTTGTATATTCGCTATTAAGCAACTGTACATATTTCATCGCTTCAGATCTATGTTGATTGTTAGTATTTATTGTGAAATTAACATATATAGTTTTATCTTTATTTAGTATTTTTTTCTTTTTAAATAGGTTTTGAATATTGTTATCGAAATAATTTTTATTATAAAAGTTATTAACCCCTATTGGAATTGGGTGTAGCAAAGGATTTTCATAAACTACATTTGTAGAATACCAGTTAGAAATGTTGGCCGTCCTCTTATCAAAAATGCGCTTATTAAGAGATCTATCAGACTGATGAGTAAGAAGTTTTAAATTCTTGAGGAGAGTTAACTTCTTTAAAGAATGTAGTAATATTTCAACAACTTCAGTATGACAAAATATGATATCGTTTTCTTTTATTGTTAGTATTGGATTTATATACCAGATTGCGTGTAGCTTAAGATATTTGTACTCTTGAATAACTATTAGTTGAGGGGCATCTTTTTTTAATTTTTTATATTCTTCATAACTAACAATTTCAGAAAAAATAAAGTTAGATAATTTTGCAAAATTTGACCCGTTTACAATACTATCCACTAAATGCCTCTTGATATTCTATTAAATCATCTTCAATAAATTTATTAAGAGAAAATTCATTTTTTATATTTTGAAATGCAGCAATCGAAATTTTTTCAAGCTGTTGAATATCTATGTTTTCAATATAGTTGAGAGGGGATTCCTCATTTAAATTATATAAATAACCATTTATATTATGTTCTATAATTTCTTTGTTATTTTCTGAACTTGGCACCACAACAACACAACCTGAACCCATTGCTTCCAGTATAGTTTTTGGGTTACCTTCAAACAATGTTGAAGAAAAGTAGAAAATGTAACCAGTCATAGTTTTTATTAATTCTTTATTCTGTATTGGATTTAAAATTTCTAAATTTACATTATTTTGTTTTGCGTATTCTAGGAGAGGAATCTTTTTTGATCCTTCTCCAATTATTATTATTCTTTTATTTGAATTTTTTAACACATCTATTAGCTGAAAGTAATTTTTCTGATCTTCAATTCTTCCAACAGAAAGTATGTCATTTTTTGTCCTTTCTTCTAATTTTACTCTTGACTCTGGTGAAGCAACCCAGTTTCTTCTCAAAGCAATTTTTTTAGATCCAAACAAAAAAAACTTCTTTAGAAACCTTGCATCGTCATTGCTTGTAACTGTATATTTTGTTGAGGCTATTAATGAAATCTGTGTGAGAATATAGAAAAAAACTTTTTTGTATAACTTCTTTTTTTCTTTAATACTGAAGAGGAATGCGTCATAACCCGTTCTCATAATTAATGGCTTTCTACTAATCAATTTAAGTAAAATCGAAACCCAAGAACCTTGAAGTTGGTTTTGCTTAATAAGGTCGAATTCTATGTTTTTCTTAATAAAGAAAGGAAACATAAATGATTTCAACACTCTCAAAACTTTATTGCTAGGTCTATTAAAAAATTTATAAATTGGAATTATCTCTATATTGTAATCTTTTAGAATCTCTTCATCAGATTGATTTCCGTATGTAATTATTGAGACATCTATATTTTTACTTTTCAAATTTTGAAAATATATCAACTCTCTATCAAGTATTCCTGCTTTGCTCCACGATTCTAAACTGTAATCAAATGTAAATATATATAAAATTTTCATGTCTATTCTTAGAGTATATAGTATCAAAAAATAGTGAAAAAAATTTTAATTGTTCATAACAAATACCAAAATCTTGGTGGAGAAGATTTAGTAGTATTGAATGAGACTAATCTTCTCCAAAAAAAATATGAAGTAAAGACAATTTATTTTAAAAACTCTTCAAAACTCGAAATCTCTGACTACTTAAGCCTACTTACTGGATCAAATAGGAAAAGTCTTAAAAGGTTAAAAATGGAAATTAAAGACTTCAAACCTGATGCCGTATATTTTCATAATTTATGGTATAAAATTAATGTCAATACAGTTTTGAAAGCTTGTAGAGACATAAAATATATTTTTATCAAACAACACAATTTAAGACATGAATGTATACAAGGAATGCATTATAGAGATGATAACTTATGCCACTCCTGTCAAACAAAATCTATTTTGAGTGGAATTGTCAACAAGTGTTACCATAATTCAGTTATCAAATCTATTTTAATGACTCTATTTTCTAGAAGATATTTAAAACTATTACAAAATAATAGAATAAAAGTACTAACTTTTTCAAATTTCCATATTAAAAAATTGGTCTCAAATAAGATTGATGAAGATAGTATTTATAAATTAAATAACTTTTTAAGCCTAAATCAGTCCTTGGATAAAAAAATTGATCTGCCAGAAGATTTTATATGTTTTGTGGGTAGGGCGTCAAAAGAGAAAGGAATTCCCTTAATAATTGAGGCTTACAAGAATTCTAATTTAAAAAATACAAAATTATTGATTGTAGGAAAAGTAGATGAAGAAATAAGCCATTTGGCACTTAAGGATGATAAAAATATTGTATTTAAAAACGAAATTACTAACAAACAGGTTAAAAATCTGATTGAAAAATCCAAAGCAATAGTTATGGGCTCAATAGCATATGAAGGACATCCGGTCATTCTTAGTGAGGGAATTATGGCAAATACTCTATTAGTTTGCCCTTTGTTCTCAGGTATTGACGAATTAATGCCTGAAAATTATGGGTATTTTTACAAACACAACAGTGCTGTAGATTTAACAAAAGCATTAAATCGTCTCGAAGATTTTGACTTATATCAGGAGAATAAAAAATCATTATTAAGCTTCAAGAAAGAAAAATACAATGACTCACTATTTTTTAGCCAATTTGAGAAAATCTTTAATTAATGAGTTATTTAATATCAGTCATAATGAGTGTTAAGGATGGGGAAGATTATTTAGAAGAATCTATAAAGTCAATATTAAATCAAAGTTATAAAAATTTTGAGTTTTTAATATGTGATGATGGTTCTACAGATAAATCATTAGCAATTTGTAATAAATTTGCTGAAGAGGATAGTAGGGTTAGGATATTTACCAACAGTCATACTATTGGTTTAACAAAATCTCTTAATAAACTAATTGAAATATCTAAGGGTGAAATAATTGCAAGACAAGATGCAGATGATATTAGTCATGAAGAAAGATTTTCAAGACAATTAAACGTTTACAAAAACAAAGGATTCAATATTGTTACTTCTCGTGCAAAAATCTTAATGTCTAAAAGGACTAAACCCAGGTTATCATTTTTCATCCCAAACAAATTAATAATTAAATTAAAAAACCCATTTGTGCATGGATCTTTGTTTATGAATAAACAGTTATTGATTAATATTGGTCGTTATAATGAAAATTTTTATTATTCCCAAGATTACAAATTATTTTGGGATTTAATACATACGGGTAATAAGGTCAAAGTAATTTATGGACCACTTTACTCTATCAGAAATGTAAACAATATTTCTACGCTTAAAGTTAAAGAACAAAAATATTATTCAGATTTAGTAAAAAAAAGTATGCATTTATGATTATTAGTATTCAATCAAAAGTTGTAGATGGTCCATGGGGTGGCGGTAATTTATTTGTTCAAAATTTGGTGAATTATTTAACCTCTAATGGATTAAAAGTATTAAATAATCTATACAACCCCAAAATTGATTTAATACTAATGACAGATCCTCTAAAGCAATCCATCTCGACAAATTTTTCTTTTAAGCAAATAAGTTATTATAAAAAATACATTAACCCAAATGTCAAGATTGTTCATCGGGTCAATGAATGTGATGAGCGAAAGAATACGAATAATGTGAACAAAGAAATCATTCATTGTAATTCAATTGCAGATTCTACAATATTTGTTAGTAACTGGCTTATGAATTTATTTGAAAATATAGGTCTCCATAATAATAATAAGGTAATTAACTCTGGATCGAATAGGGACATATTTAATAACTTAAATAAACCAAATTGGGATGGTTTTTCAAACATAAAAATAGTAACTCATCACTGGGGAACAAATGAAAGCAAGGGTTTTGAAATCTATAAATATTTAGACGAATTAATTTATAATAAAAAATTTCAAAACATTGAATTTACATATATAGGCAATCTGCCAAAAAATATAAGTTTAAAAAAAACCACACATATTGAGCCAATCCAAGGGAAAACATTAGCCCAAGAGCTAAAAAAGCACCATATTTACCTAACTGCCTCAATAAATGAACCCTCAGGAAACCATCATATTGAAGGAGCACAATGTGGTTTGCCATTGTTATTTATTAACAGTGGAGGAATTGTTGAATATTGTAAAAATTATGGCATTCAATTTCTTGGAGTTGAAGATTTTGAGACTTCTTTAAATGAATTAATTAGAAATTATGATATTTATTTTGAAAAAGTTGCTGACTACCCTAATGACAGTAATCAAATGTGTTTTGAGTATTTAAATGAATTCAATTCAGTTTTAGATTCTGAAAAATTAACAAATCATAAAAACAATATTTTTCAGTATATATATAAATTAATTTATGCTCTTAATAGATTAAAAAGTGAGCTAATTTAGATTAATATGACCAAAAGACAAATATTCAATATATCTGCAAACATATTATTTATTTCAGCTCTATTTATTTCATTTTCTGGAAGATCCCTTACGGGGGTAACAATCTTTAATTTCAGAATAGGTGAAGTCATTGTTGGCTCACTATTTGTTCTTTCTATATTTGCACTTTTCTATAAAAATGTAGAATTAAAAAAAGAATTATTAACTTTTAAAATCATGATAGGAATTTATTTCATCTCTATAGTATTTATTAACGATTTTTCACTGACTACTTACTTAATAGAGTCAAGTTCATATATTTGGATGATTTCTCTCTTTTTTCTCAGCCTAACTCTTTCAAAATTTATTAAAGATGACAGTTGGTTGTTTATTTTTTATCTTATTTTGCCATTTTTATTATATTTCACAGAAGCAGTTTCATATCCAGAATTTTTGAAAAACTTTTATATTCAATATTCAGACAAGTTTGATTTCCTAAAAGGAAGCGATCTTGCCATGATTGTCATTTCTGCACAGATTTTTTCTATTTTAAAATTAAAAAAATCTTTTAATACATTTACCTACATTATATTTGTAAATGCCTTGTTTCTTCCATTCCTGTTGTACAAAAGTAAAGGGGCATTTCTTGGAGCATTTCTGTTTTTTATAGTTATTTTTATCAAAAATTCAACTTACTGCTTTTCTAAATTAAAGAATATTTCGGTTATTGGTGCAGGTGTCTTAATATTTATGGTTTCTATAAACCACGTTTCACAATTAAATCTTTATGGAGATGATTCATCTATAAGCTATGTTGAACAAACAGCATCTAACCTTGGATCAATAGTAGATTCAAAGAACTCAAGAGCTATATTCTCATCACTATACATACAAGACGGAAGACTCTTTTCAACAGAGAATAATGCAAACTGGAGATTAGAAATATGGCAAGATGTTATTTTCAACCTTTATGAGAGTGAACAACTTTACTTCGGCTACGGATACTCTGATAAAATACCCGAGATGGAACTTCCTCACAGACAGGGCACAGATGGAAGTAATGAAAACGTTCACAACTTTATTATAAATATTCTCGCAAGAGGGGGGCTCTTTGGAGTTGTTCCGTATCTTGCCTTTATACTATTTTTATTAATAAGGTCTGTAAAGAAAAGTGATAATTATTTAATAGTTCTTTATGTGTTTTCAATATTTGCAATTTCGTTTTTCGGTGCAACTAATGAATCAGTTAGATACCCATTTATTTTCTATACTTTCTTAGGGTATTATTTTAACCATCTTGATAAAACTTATAAATATAAGCTTTTAAAGTAGATATATCTAGTTAAAATTGTCTCGTGGATTCAAAAGCATTAATAACTGGTATAACGGGCCAAGATGGATATTATTTAGCAAATCTTCTTTTAGAAAAAGGCTATGAAGTTCATGGAACCATTAGAAGATCTTCTTCAATAAATACATCAAGAATTGACGGATTAATATCAAAATTTCAAAATAAAGGTTTATTAAAACTACACTATGCTGATTTAACTGATTCAAGTTCAATTTCAACATTAGTTTCTGAGATTATGCCTGATGAAGTTTACAATCTAGGAGCCCAGTCACATGTTGCAGTATCATTTAAGAACCCTATCTTGTCTACTCAGGTTGGAAATATCGGTACACTATCATTACTTGAAGCAATTAAATCTTCGGATAAACAAATAAAGTTTTACCAGGCATCATCATCAGAAATGTATGGTGGAGGATCCAAGAAAAGTCTTAACGAAGATTCAATTTTTGATCCAAAAAGTCCATATGCAGCTTCAAAAATGTTTTCTCATCACATTACAAAGGTATATAGAGAATCTTATGATTTGTTTGCCTCAAATGGCATTCTTTTTAATCATGAATCACCTCATAGGGGTGAAACATTTGTCACTAGAAAAATTACGAGAGCAGCAACAAGAATTTCGCTTGGCTTACAAAATAAACTAACTCTTGGGAACTTGGAAGCATCAAGAGACTGGGGATTTGCAGGAGATTATGTTGAGGCAATGTGGATGATGCTTCAACATGAAATATCTGATGACTGGGTAATCGCCACTGGAAAAACATACACAGTAAATGAGTTTTTAGAAAAAGTATTTTCAAAATTAGATCTTAAGTACCAAGATTATGTAGTTTCTTCTGAAAAATATTTTAGGCCAAATGAAGTAGATTATTTATTAGGAGATTCCTCAAAAGCAAAGAGAGAACTTGGGTGGGAGCCAAAACACGATATTGATGACTTAATAAACCTTATGGTCGAATCAGATTTGAATCTCGCAAAGCAAGAGCAAGTTTTGCTCAATGAGAACCTGATTTATCCCACCTGGGAGCATCCGACAGTATAATATAATGTGTGGTTTTATTGGTGTAGCTTCAAAAAGCTCAATAGATAATGATATTGTAAATATAGAAAATCAACGAATTATCTGCAGAGGTCCCGATGAGACAAAAAAAACAATTATTGAAAATACTGATTTTAATTTAAATCTAATATTTAACAGGCTATCAATTCTTGAATTAAACAAAAATGGATCACAGCCACTTGTCGACCAATCTAACAATTATGTCATGATGTTTAATGGTGAAATATTTAATTATCTTGAATTAAAAGATGATCTCAAAAAATACAACATTGAATTCAAAACACAAAACTCAGATTCAGAAGTTCTTTTTTATGGTTTGATGAAGGAAGGTAAAGATTTCATAAATAGGTTAGTTGGCCAATTTTCTATAGTGTTTATTGATAAATTAAAAAATGAAATTACGCTAATACGCGATAGAACTGGTCAGAAACCACTCTTTTTTAGTTTAAATAAAAATACTATATATTTTGGTTCGAACCTAATCTCTGTTTCAAATATGAGTAAAAATAATGAGATAAATCAGAACAGTCTTGAAGAATTCTTAAATTTAGGCGTAGTCACCTCTCCAAATACTCTTTATGATAATGTATTTAAAGTAAAGCCAGGTGAAGTTATAACATTTAATTTTCAAGACAGGGTTTCAAAGGAACACAATATATATTGGAACCCAAGTAGTTTTGTTTCAGAAAAAAAGGATTTCAGTTCTGATGAGTTTAATGATTTATTAGCTAATAGTATTGAACTTAGACTTCGATCGGACGTACCTTTGGCAGCATTTTGTTCTGGCGGATTAGACTCAACTTATATAATTAAAAAACTCCATGAAACAAAGCGTACTGTTCCTACATTTTCAGTCATAAACAAAAATCCAAAATATGATGAAAGGAAGTATATAAATCAAGTATTAAATAAATATAAAAATGAGCATTTTATTCAAGAAGTTGACACCCAAACATCTTTTGAAGATCTTCTAAATAACATTTCTATGTTTGATGAGCCATATATGGACACATCTAATATTCCATCATCATTTATATCTAAAGAAATTTCTAAAAAATATAAAGTTGCTATTTCAGGAGATGGTGGAGACGAAATCTTTTTTGGTTATAAAAGATTTCAGGATGAGTTTAAAGTTTTTAAAGCTAATAGTCGTTTAATAGAATTTTTATATAAAATTTACCCATCATGGTTTGGTTCCGGCAACAAAATATTGAAACATAGTAAAGACTATCAAAGGAGTTATCTTTCGTACTTTAAAGATGATAAATTTATGAATTTCTTGGGAATAGATTACAAAACTAACTTGTCAAAAAAATTTTTCAACAACACTAAAACTAGACTCAAAAATGTTTTAATACTCGAAAATCGACTCTACCTGTCTGAAATGATGAATCTTAAAGTAGATAGAACTTCTATGATGCATTCTGTTGAGGTTCGCTCACCTTTTATTGACCATAGATTGATTGAATATATACTTTCTTGTAGCGAAAACTCACTTGAATATAAACAACCTAAAAAAATTATTAAAGATTATTTAAAAGATGATTTCGATACAAACTTCTTAAATAGAAAAAAAATGGGTTTTGCTTTTGATGTACAAAATATTATTTATAACAATGAAGAAAGAATCCTTGAGTTAATTGATGGTTCAAATTTAAATCTTTATATACCAAATTTAAATATTAAGAGGTTATTTTTAAAAAAATCTATGGTAAATTGTCAAAGAATTTATAAGCTATTAATTCTGGTCCAATATGTCTAATATTATTTTTTTAAGATTTAAATCAAAAACTGATTTGTCTAGATTATCTTTGATATAACCTGACATTCGCTTAGAAATCTTTTCATAGTCATTCGACTCTTGATATATATTTTCAAAGAGATGATTCCAGCTTTCTATGGTATTTTGTTTTGCTGTGTAGATAAAATCAGAACTTATTTTCTCACCGTTAAACCAATTTCCGTCTGTATCTGAAATTATCACCGGAATACCTACTGATAGAGACTGTAATGAAACACTTTGTCCAGAAGGTTGAACTGTATTATTTAAAGGTACAAGAGAAACTTTTGCTTGATTGTAAAATGTTCGTAATTCAGCATCAGTTATCTTCGACTCTGACATACTTCCTTTATAAAAATCTCCATTCAGAACTATATTATTTTCAAAATATTCCGTCAATTGATAATTATTGGAGATAACAAGAAATTTGTAATTTTGTAAATGTTCAACCATTTCTATTAAAAACTTATAATCCCTATTTCCGTCGTTACCTACAAATATAAAGTCGTAAACTTTTTCTACTTTTTCTTGATACCAGAAGTTTGTATCGACACAGAATGGAAGATAAGATAGTTTATTTTTTTTATTTAAATATAAATTTTCAGCGTTTAATTTTTCATTTTTCCCTAAGAAAATAAATTTAGAAGAAACCAATAAAAGGGTTCTAATAAACAAGCTCTGAAATAAGTTAATTAGTTTGTTTGGTTTTGGTTTAGAAAATAGTCCCATTATTACCACTATGATTTCACCTCTTTTAAATAGTTTATAAAATATCAAAATGGGAAGAAGCGACAGAGCAATGGGATCATTTGTGAGAATCAAAACTTCTGATCCAAATATTTTTTTAATGTTATTCCATGAAATATAATCGCTCATATAAATAGGTAATTTGGTACATTTTCTTAACACCTTTTCAATAAAAATTAATAATGAGTTATTTTTATTATTGGGGACAATGTAATCAACATCGTAATCTAACTCTTTTAGATGATCATATCCGTACAAAAAGTCTGAAGAATAATCAGATGATTTATTAATTTTCTTTTCTCTGCCATGTCCATAAACATATGTAATTTTCAACATCCTAAAGTTATAGTATTATATATTTAAAATAAAAAACATATTACTTATAAAAGATGAAAAAGCTAAAATTTAGAAAAGAAATTACAAGTTTACGAGCTTTTGCAATTATTCCTGTTGTTCTGTATCACTTAGAGGTAAGTATTTTTCAATCAGGTTATCTAGGTGTAGATGTTTTCTTTGTAATTAGTGGTTATTTAATTTCACATAAAATTATTTTTGACTTGGAAACACAAAATTTTTCATTTATTAATTTTTATAAAAATAGGATTAAGAGATTAGCTCCAGCATTAATTTTTGTAATATTGGTTATTAATTTTACTGCCTATAGTCTGTATTCAGGTCAAGATTTAAACTCGATACTTTCTTCCTCTGTATTCAGTCTTTTTTACTTGTCTAATTTTTATTTTCTAAATAATACAAACTACTTTGACACAGATATAGGTTCACAGCTTTATTTACACACATGGAGTTTGTCAATTGAAGAACAATTTTATATTTTTATGCCTGTTTTTTTATTCTTCATGATAAGAAAAAAGATTAAGTTTCCTCTCACGGTAGTTTCTTTTTTAATAGCAGTATCACTTTTTGCATCGATATATGTTTCTGTTCAGTATTTTAATTTTAAATTTTATCTTTTACCTTTTAGAATTTGGGAATTTCTTTTAGGTACATTAGTTGCTTTCTTTCTTATTAAAAATAAATACAAGGGAAGTCATAGTGATTTAATTAGTAGTTCCCTACTTTTCCTCTTGTTGTATCAATTTGTATATCCTTATAATTCATTAAACCACCCAGGTCTAACAAGTATTATTACATGTTTTTCTACTGCATTATTAATAGTTTTTTTAGAGCGAGCGGACAATCTTAATAAGTTGATCAACCTTAAACCTATCTATTTTATTGGGTTAATAAGTTACAGTCTATATCTCTGGCATGACCCAATCATAAAAATAAATAATAAAATAGACTTTATTCAACATGATATTTATTTGATACTTGTAATACTTGTGATATCTTCATTTTCATATTATTTTATAGAAAACTTCTTTAGATATAAAGCCTCAAACAACATACTTTATTTTGCTATCGTGAGTTCAATTTTTGTCATCCTTTCTTTTGCCTTTTTTGTGAATAGGCTTGAAGAAGAATCTTCATTAATTACTATTTCATCTGTTAAGGATCAGGTAACTTTTTCTCCAAATACGACAGATACTATAGGTTTAACAAACATGGATGTGAAGAAAATAAGAGATTATTCAGAAAAAAGCATTTTCCAAGAGATGTTTACTCAATACTATGACCAAAAATCAGTATCAGCTAGCGAAACAAGTTATGACCTAGACGTTGGCCAAACAGGAGATTATCTCCTTGATGTTTGTTTTATACAGGGTTACGGGTTTGCACCCACAGCTGAGGAATGTCTTATCGGGTATGACAATAAGAAACATAATATATTGTTTGTTGGCGATAGTACCGCTCATAATTACTTCATGGGTGTAAAAAGTTACGTCGACAGCAAAGACAACAGCAACTACTCCGTTAATACACTTTCTGTTACAGGGTGTGTTCCTTTTATTGATGAATACGCTGAAGATATTAGGTTTAGAGGAAAAGAAGAAAAATGTGAGAAGTCATACAAAGCTATCAACAATATATTAGAAAATTACAAATTCGATACAATTTTTGTATCTTATAGATATAAATATTTTTACGAGCATAAAAGTGAAGATTTTATTCCAACGTTATCATATTTTGGTTTCGAGGATAAGTTAATACAGTTAAGTAAAAAGACAGATCTATATTTAATTGGCCCTTCCTTACTCTTTATTGAATCTCCAAAAGATGTAAACCTTCAAACTTTAAAGAATGAAAATAAAATCAACGTCTTTTCAGCTGATAATTTAGATGAAGATATCTTTGAAATTGACTTAAAACTCAAAACAAGAATGAAAAATGAAAATATAACCTATATTCCAATGTTAGATTATTTATGTGAAGAACAATTTTGTTTAAACTTTTTAATAAGAGATGGAAAGTTGTACCCATTGTTAACCGATACCATACACCTAAGTATTTTCAGCAGTATGTTTATCGCTGAAAACCTTTTTTCAGAATATATAAATTTTAAAAACTAAATACCAAATCTAGAATTTAAGATTCAACAGGGTTTCAGAATTATCAAATCTTTTGCCATGCCAGCCAAAGTGATTATCTTCTTTATAAATAGAATTATTTTTTGGGTGCTTATTAAAATATTTTGAAAAAGAGTGTTCTGCTGAGAATTTATACGCTAATTCAAATGGCGCAAATTTAATACTTTTTTCTATAGCTTTTTCATAATTAATAATACAAAAGTAAATATCTTCTGGTACACCCTCGCAATTGCTGAAGCCACTGCAGTACTCTAAAAACTTCCTACTTCGTAATGAAAATCCACCATTTCCTACCCTGTTATATTTAAAATTCTTAGAAACTATATCATAGTATTCATATTTCTTAAATCTTTTAAGCCATCTTTCAGACGAAGGCCAAGGCGCACCAATGTAATCAAAATCTAAGAATCTTTCATCCCACAATTCTGGATTAACAATGTGACCATCATCTTGAATTAAAAGTAAATAATCAGAGTCGAGATATTCTATCAGGCGCGGCATGAAATCACTGTATTCTTGTATCGAATTGAATCTACCAATGTTGTGAATATCATATCCCTCAATGGTTTCATCTCTATTTGAAAGGATTATTTTTTTATTAAAATCAAAAAATTTTGAATTATAGTCTATTGTTTTGTATGCTGTCTCAAAATCCAGAGTATTACAGATAAGCAAGTCAATATTAAGCTCTTTTTTAATCACTTCTACCCCCAAGCAACAGCTGGTTCCTATAGCTTTCATTGTATATGGCATTAGTTAAGTCAGTAAGAATTGTTTCTCCATAGTTATCTTCAGAATTGTCGAACCTATTTTCAGTTATAAAATAATCTTTTAAAGCAACTTCATTGTGTCTTAGTATGTTTTCAACAAGTTTATCTAGTAGACCTACTTGAATTGAGTATTTATTTAAAAACACTGCAGTAGTTTTGTCTTCATGAATAAATTGAAAAATAAATTTTATTAGTTTTTCGACATAAATTAAATTTACAAAATTATCAGGATTAGAAAAGGTTATTTCTTTTTTTTCAAGTTTATTTTTTAAAATGATATTAAATATCTTATTACGTATATCAGATTCTCCAAAAACATCTGAGATTATAACTTCTTTTATATTTTGATTAAGTTTATTTTTTTTGATGAAGTCCGTCAAGCTTTTCTTAGAAACCTGGTAATCTACACTTTCTGCTGGTGGATCGATAAAATTAAAATAGCTAGCAAAATTGATAAATTTAAGATTAAGTTGGTTATTTGATATTTCTTCTATGAATTTTTTAGGTAGATCAAAATTTATTTCTGTCATTTCTTTAGTCTGAGCTGATGTAGGATTTTTGTAATATGAATTTAAACAATTGATAACATAATTTTCATGAATAGGATTATTAAGCTTAGTCATATTAAAACTTTCATTCAGTATCAGTTGTTCACAAGTTATGTTTTTACTAATATTTCTTGAGATGCCAACTACAGGGAGCATTTTTTTTTGTAAGTAACTGATGAGGTTGGTTCCTAAATAGCTTGATGAACCTAAAACAAAATAGCTCATAAGTTAAATTTCTGAGAGTTTCATGAAAGACTCATCCCTTAATGAAAGAATGGGATCACTAATAGGCCACTTGAAGTTTATTGAGTCCCATAAAATTCCAGATTCATTCTCTTTTGAATAATTGTTATCAGTTAGATAAAGGACTTTAGAATCTTCGTAACAATAAAAACCATGTGCAAAATTTTGTGGAACAAGTATTGATTCATTTTTCTTCAATTCTACAAAACTGTGTTTACCAAAATCCTTATCATTTTTATCTATATTTACAATTACATCTAATATATTTCCCTGTAAACAGACAACAATTTTATTAAGCTCAAAAGGAGCAAGTTGATAATGCATCCCGCGGAGAGTATTTTTAATCGAAGTAGTTATAAAAACTTCTTTTATATCAATTAATTGAGTTAGTGATTTAGAGTCATAAACTTTTTGAAGCTCTCCTCTGTTGTCCTTATGGGAGATAATATTATGTTTTTGTATAATTCTTTTCATATGACTTTATATTTAAGATTAACTACTTATTAAATACTATATTTAGATTAATACAAATATTACTTTTTCTTTAAAATAACTATCTCTGAATAGTTATAAGCTTCTTGGACTACATAGTTGTCACATAATTCAAATTCAACCAAGTTATTAATTTTGGCAGCATTTTGGTCCGTAACAATGTAATCAAGTTTTTTCTCTTCCGCAGTTTCACATGTTTGATTGTATAAAAGTGTTTGAAAGTTAAAGGTACTGTTCATTTTGACATTATCAACACCCGAAACGTTTGTCACACTAAATAATCCAGTTTGATAACTAATTATGTTTGAAAAATCACCAAGGTATCCTATTTTATCCCCTGAAAGAGTTTTTTTAAAATCAGATATCTCATTAATAATATCTATTTGTATTTGTGATGGCCAATTTGCCACATCTCTTCCATTTATAATTCTCTGCATCTCTCTGTTAGGAGTTGTAGAAATTATTGAACTGGATATAAAAACTGAAATCAACAATATAAAAAATATTGAGTTAAAAAAGTTTTGATTAATAGATCGCACATTTATTTTAGAAATTTTCGAGTTGGTCAAGAGTGACCCAATCATAATTGCAAAACTCAATGATACAGGAAGGAGAAATATCTGTAGTTGGCCACTAGCGTATGACCTACCTATATAATATGGTAGACCTAAAATTGTAAACATACAAAACCCTATTCCAAAAATAGAGTTTTTCATTAAGACCAAACTATCTTTCGAACTAGTTAAGGAACTTTTATAAAAATATATGTGGCCAAGTAGTGTTGAAAGCACTACGGGCAAAATAAATTGACTTGGTCCTGGAATGACTATTTTTTTACCAAGAGCATTTGATGTTGCGTACTGTTTGAACCACCACCCTATGTAATTAATTTCAAAGTTTAAATTATATAATTTGTAGATTCCTATTAAAGAGACGGAGCCTAAAACTGAAACAGATAAGAGTAAAATAATCTTTTTTATGATACGCATAAGATTTTGCTTGCTAATTATTTCTGTAATTAACAATACTGAAACACACGTGAATAACGCAGCCAAACCAAATTCAAAATTGTTTAAAAGATTTAGTCCCAATAGATAAAATGCAATGTATAAGAATTTATCATTTATTATCTTGGCATGGCTTTCATCTGTGAAATCGTAGCCTTTAAAAAAAAT
>Ga0209666_1000725_pt1 | contig 25030 bp, 10 predicted proteins | sample SaaInlV_125m_DNA_FD_184679 | JGI IMG/M metagenome (GOLD analysis project Ga0209666, IMG submission 184679) | Marine microbial communities from expanding oxygen minimum zones in the Saanich Inlet - Saanich Inlet SI037_S3LV_10m_DNA (SPAdes)... | ecosystem: Environmental > Aquatic > Marine >...
CTGATTACAAGTTGTAGTCCTGCTGGTAACGGTGAATTAGTAGGTACAGGTAGAGAACCTTTTTTTCAGGAGGATCCGTTTGGAATGTTGTTCATTCCACTAGGTTCATTCCACATGGGACCTAGTGATCAAGAAGTCACTTTTGCTTTGGCATCTCAGAAAAAAGTTGTGTCTATTCAATCTTTTTACATGGATGAAACTGAAATAACAAATGACGAATACCGTCAATTTGTATATCACGTTAGAGATTCCTTAGCCTTGACAATTCTAGGAGAAGATGAGCCTGAGAAGTTTTTCTATGATGAAGGAGAATTTGCTCAAAGGTTAAATTGGAGAAGAGTTCCTTGGGAAAACGAAGACTACGCAGAATTATTAGGTCAGTTATATTACGGTGAGAATGATGAACGTTTTTATAAAAGAGCTCAATTAGACGCTCGTAAATTTAATTTCGAGTACTGGTGGATTGATTTTAAAACTGCTTCTGGAAAAGTAAATAGATTCAATCATCCGAATATAGACGAAGCATCCGCATCATCTGAATCTTGGAAATATGGTGAGGGAATTACAGATAGAAGCGAATTTATAAAAAGAGAGGTTATAAATGTTTATCCAGACACTTTATCTTGGGTTCATGATTTTACATATTCGTGGAATGAACCAATGACTCAAATGTATTTCTGGCATCCAGTTTATGACCACTACCCAGTTGTAGGAGTATCATGGAAACAAGCAACAGCTTTTTGTATTTGGAGAACCCACCTGATGAACGACTTTAGAAGTTCAAGAGGGAAAGTAATTGTAAATGATTTCCGTTTACCAACTGAAGCTGAGTGGGAGTATGCATCAAGGGGTAATTTTGATCAATCACCATACCCATGGGGAGGACCTTACATTCGTAACAGAAGAGGTTGTTTCTTAGGTAACTTTAAACCATTAAGAGGTAACTATGTTGATGATGGTGGGATGCATACAATTGTTGTTGCTCATTACTGGCCTAACGGGTTTGGATTATACGATATGGCAGGAAATGTTTCTGAATGGACAGCAAATTCTTATGAAGAGGCGGCATACAATTTTGCTCATGATTATAATATGGATTATAGATATGAAGCAACAGATAAGGATCCTCCTGTTTTAAAAAGAAAAGTAATTCGAGGTGGTTCTTGGAAAGATATAGGTTATTACATGCAAACAGGTGCCAGAACTTACGAATACCAAGATACTGCTAAATGTTATGTTGGATACAGATGTGTTGAAACATACCTTGGTCGAAAGAAAGGAGATACTAGAGATTCTCAAGTATATTAAGCTTTTCAAAAAACACCATATTTATGGTGTCTAATCTCAGACTTTTAATTAAGTACACTATATTAATCATTATTGTTAATTTTTTAAATCAGTTCAGTTATGTCAGGAAGTTACAAAAAGAAAAAATTTATGAATATGGTTACGGGGTTTGGTGCAGCCATCGTAATTATTGGAGCTATGTTTAAGATTCAGCATTGGCCAGGAGCAACAATTGCCCTTATTGGTGGGTTATCTGTTGAAGCTGTATTATTTATTTTAGGAGCTTTTGAGCCACCACACATGGAAACAGATTGGTCATTAGTTTATCCAGAACTTGCAATTTCTCATGATGGTGAAGACGAGTTAGATGCTCATTCTGATGATGAAGAGGCAGATGCTTCCCTTTCAACTACTATTTCTACAGGTGATGCTAACGGAGACCCAGTTTCACAAAAACTAGATCAAATGCTAATGGATGCTAATGTAGGTTCTGAGCTGATTGAATCTTTAGGTGAAGGATTGAGAAATTTTGGAGAAACGGCACAAAATTTGAATACTGTTGGTACTGCAAGTCAAGCTACTGAAGATCTAGTTGCTTCTCTGGAAGGTGCTTCACAAAACGTCGATAAAATGTCTAACGCTTACTCTAAGGCATCTGAGTCATTAACTGAAATCACAGATCTTAAAGGAGAAGGTACTTCATATGCAGAACAATTAGTTTCTATGACAAGAAATTTAGGAGAATTGAATGGTGTTTATGAACAACAAATCGAAGCGAATAATAGTGGAATGAAGTTGTCTGCAGATGTTCAATCAAACATAAACGAGTTATTAACGAACTTGAGTGATTCTGTTGAAGACACAAAACGATACAAAACTGAAGTTGCCGCATTAGGGGAGAACTTATCTAAACTAAATACTGTTTACGGTAACATGTTATCTGCTATGAGTGTTGGTGGTCAAGCATAATCAAGAATTTTTTAAAAATATTTTTAACCTAAAAATTAAGTAATTATGGGAGGAGGTGGAACCCCAAGACAACAGATGGTTGGTATGATGTACCTTGTACTACTAGCAATGTTGGCAATGAACGCGTCAAAAAGTTTACTGAATGCATTCGTAATGTTAGAAAATGGTATTAATAAAACCGTTAATAATTTTGCAAATGCAAATACTGCTTTTTACACAACAATTGAAAAAGCTGCAGCTTCAAGTCCGGCATATCAAGCTAAACTTGATGGAGCCCTTGAACTTAAAAAGAAAGCGGATGAAGTTGTTGCTCTAATAGCAGATGATAAAATAAAGTTGACTTCAGGGTTAATTTTAACAGGAGTAGCTGATACTGCAAATGGTGGTTTAAAACCATTTTTAGATGATGGTGGAATTCCTTTAAACAAAGATAACCAAGATTTAGGAGCTCAATACTATGTTCCAGGTGGTGCTCCAAGTCAGTTCGGAACAGCTCTTACAAAAGCTGTTGATGAATTTAGAGATTTAGTAATCAAAACTATTGATAACGATGGCGATAAGGACAATGATTATTTATTGGCTAGATATCAAAAGTTGTTAGATACCTCTATAAAACCTGATCCAAATGATCCAAGTGTTAAAACTACTTTTGCCTCTAGAATTTCTGAGCATTTACCCCTTGCATCTGTAACAGCTAATCTTACTTTGTATCAATCATACATAAGAAATGCAGAAGCCGATGTTGTTGGTCATATTGCATCAAAAATGGATGGTGAAGGTATGGTTGTTGATAAATCAATAGGGTTAGTTAATTTTGACAATGGATACGTTTTGAAAAGCGACAGCGTTACTGCTGAGATTTATTTAGCTGCATACAACAGTAAATCAAGCTCAGAAATTATTATTGGTGAGGTTGATACTTTAAAGTTTGGCGGAAAAGATCAAATTCAGTTGCCTCCCGGACAAGTTGCTAAAGCCCCTATGCTGAGTGTTACTCAAACACTTAAATCAAGTAACGGAGCTGCTAAGTGGTCTAAGATCGCAGATGAAACTGGTGCGCACTTTGTAACAGGAGTTATTAAGAATGTTTCTTCAAAAGGAACATTTTTTACAAAATTTAAATCAAGTTACATGGTTGCTGAACCATCGGCAACAGTTGCTGCTACTAAAATGTCTGTGTTTTATGTAGGTGTACCTAATCCTGTTAGTGTATCTGCTCCAGGTGTATCAGTTGCTGATATCGAAGTATCCGCTCCAGGTTTAGCTTTTAAGAATGACAAAAAAGCTGGTTCTTATATTGTCAGACCCTCTAAGGCTACCAATAAGAAAGGGGTTGATGTTGTTGTTAAAAATAAAAAGAGTGGAGCCATTTTAGGGAAGAGTAACTTCCGTGTAAAAAGACTACCTGATCCTGCTGCTTCCGTATTGGGTTCTAAAGAGGGCTTAATCTCAAAAGGAAAGTTAAGAGCGATTTCAAGAGTTGATGCAAAAATGGAAAACTTTGATTTTGACTTAAGTGTTAAAGTTAAACAATTCACTTTGACGGTTAAGTTAGGTACTGATTTAATGTCTTTTAAATCTAAAGGAAATAAATTGACACCTGCAATGAAAAAAGCTCTTACAAAAGTAGGAAGAGGTTCAAGAATTTATTTTGAAGAAATAAAAGTTCAAATGCCTGGAGGTGCCCGTAAAGTTCCTTCTTTGATCTTTAAAGTTAAATAGTTTTATATTTTAAACCTTCTGTATGAGATATTGTACAGAAGGGTTTACTTTTTAAAGTGTGTGTTATGAAGTCTATTAAGTTAATTGCTGGTTTAGTTTTGTTAGGAGTGCTTTTTTCTAACGATGTCGCTGCTCAAGATATTTTAGATGGTACTTATGTAAGAGAACACCGTGTTTCTAAAAGGGTGATTCCTTATACTCCGTTAAGAGAGGCAGATGTCATGTGGATGAAAAGAATTTGGAGAGTTCTTGATCTAAGAGAAAAGATTAATCACCCATTATATTTTCCAACGGAAAAAATAATGGATCGTCAGAGCATGACTCAATTAATTTATGATGCTGTTACTAACCCCGCTGCTTTGGTCACTATTACACCCTATGATGTTTTAGATGATGAGTTCACAGTTAGATTAACTGTTGCAGAAGTTGAGCAAAAAACAACAAAAATTGATACTGAATTTGTTGAAGATGAGAATGGAGATTTAAAACCACTTCCTATAAAGGAAGATTTTTCTCCGCATGCTGTTAAAAGATACAGGTTAAAAGAAGAGTGGTTTTTTGATAATCAAAAATCAGTTTTAGAACCTAGAATCATTGGAATGTGTCCTGTTCAGGAAAAATTTGATGAGATGGGTGAGTATAAAGGGGAGATGCCTTTGTTCTGGTTATATTTCCCAGAGGCTAGGGTTGCATTCGCAACAGTGCCTGTTTACAACCCCAAAAATGATGCTGAGAGAAGAACACTTGAAGATATTTTTTGGAAGCGTAAATTTTCTTCTTACGTATTCAAGGAAACGAATGTTTACGATAGAAAAATCGATACTTATAAGCAAGATTTAGATTTATTACTTGAATCTAAAAGAATAGAGCATGAAATATTCCAGTTTGAGCAAGATCTTTGGGAATATTAAAAACACCATTTAAAACAAAAAAAGGACCTTATGGTCCTTTTTTTGTTTTAAATGGTGTTTAATAATTTCTTGGGTTTCGGGTTATTGAATTCTGTTACAAGTATAATAAGCTTATTAAAAATAAGTGTAATCTATTTTTACATTATAGCAGGAGGTAATTTTAAAGTTTTTATTCTAAAAGCATCATGATGTGATAATTTACTCATTTATACCCTATATTTATTGCCGTTACTTCATCATGTAGCTGGGTTTTGATCTAATTCTGTATTAAATTTTCTTCTAATTAAGATAAGTGTTACATATACATTTATTTATTTTTTAGTTGGAGCTTCTATTTAATTGCAAATATCTATTAATCAAATATTATTTCCATTTCAACTCTTCTGTTAATAGCTCTGTTAAGTGCGTTGTTGTTTTTAACAATAGGTTTCGTTTCTCCAAAATACTTTAAGATTAAAGAATCCTTTGAGACACCTTTATTTACCAAATATTTTTTTGTAACTTCTACTCTATTTTTTGAAAGTAATAAATTGTTTTGAGCATCTCCAATGTTATCAGTATGGCCTCGGAGCAGGAGAATCCAAGTTTTCTTTTCAATCAACATTTCTGCTAATGCGTTTAATGAAGGGAATGATTTTTCTAAAATTGTTGATTTTCCAGTTTCAAAATTTAAATTTTTAAAGGCAAATTCAATCACCTCTTCATCTTCATCATTTATAAATGGACAGCCACTATTTAACGGATCTCCTTTTGTTTTTGGACAGTCGTCTTCATCATCGGGCACACCATCTAAATCTTGATCTATTAATGGGCAGCCATTGTTTGATTTACTGCCAAATAAAGACGGACATTGATCAATTTGATCATTAATTCCGTCACCATCTTTATCTTTATATGGACAGCCATTGTTATCATCATAACCTTTTGTATAAATGCAACTATCTTCAAAATTGAAAATTCCATCTAAGTCTGAGTCAGGACAACCAAGATTTATTAGTTCTCCAATTAAATCAGGGCATGCATCTAAATAATCTGCGACACTATCTCCATCTGTATCTGGACAACCTTCGAACAAAGCTAAGCCAATTTGATCTGGGCACTTATCCATCTCATCTCTAATTCCGTCGCCATCTTTATCTGGACACCCTTTCAGCTTTTTAATTCCTGGTAGTTTTGGACATTCGTCCTGCAAGTCTGCTATTCCATCTAAGTCAGTATCTGGGCATCCTTTAAATTTTTTCAATCCTGCTGTTTCCGGACATTTATCACTTGCATCAGGAATACTGTCTCCATCTTGGTCAGGACAGCCTTTAAAAGACCAAATACCCTTGAGCTCTGGACATTTGTCTATTTTATCAGAAACACCGTCTTTATCAAAATCTTCTGGTCTATAATGAAGTGAGGTTACCTTGACTCCTAAGTGGATGTTTCCAAAATAGTTTTCTTCTTTCCACAAGAAAGTTCCTATGTCTCTAGTACCAATAAGAAAAGGTCCAAACATTATGTTTAAACCCAAGTGTTTATTGCCTTCTGAGGTTATAGAATATGGTAAATAAGCCCCCATCCATTTCCAGTCCCATCTAGGTGTAATTGTGAACCTTGAGTTGTAATTTATTTGAACAACTCCATTTTTTTTAATACTGTTAAAGTATGTAGCATTTATGTAAATCCCTTTGTAAATATTATAATCCATTTGGGTGCTAAATGAGGTTGGGAGTCCAATAATCATATTTTTCTTTTCATTAGAACTTGAGAATTCACTGTTAATAGCGTCTTCATAACCCGACAAAGTTCTTAAGTTAAATGAGTTAGGGTTCCAACTATCACTTAAAGCATTTAATTTGCCTGAAGAACCAGATTTGAATTTAATATATCCAATATCAGAAACGGTTAGTCCGATTCTTAACTTATGTTTACTAACTTCTCTGGAAGAATTTAACTTTCCGTCCATTTTGTACACACATGAATCTGGTTGAGATCGCCATTCGTAGTTAAAACCTAGGTCTACTCCAAATCCAAGTCCATTGAATTTAGCAATATTTGATTTCCAAGTTTCAGATAAATTTTGGGATGTAAAATATTCTACATCTTGTCCATTAACAAGAACAGTAGAATCATTATTTAACTCCGTATAAAGGTTTTTTATATTTATACCTGCAGCTTGAATTCCCTGCGTAATTTTTGGCTTAATCCCGAAACTTAACCAACTATGATTTTTCTTGAAAATTTCCTGTCCATAAACGACACCGAATTCACTCCACATTACGTTCGATATATTTGAATTTTCAGTTGTAATTGGTAATCCCGTTAAGCGATTGTCTTCTAGGTTTGTATAAAATAGGTTTGCAAAACCTTCTGAGATATTAGTGAAGTTTGAAAGAGTTCTAAATTGGCTTGTAAAACCAATACTTTTTGTTTCATCTATTGTGAAAAGAAAAGAAGGACCTAATATGTCTGCATTCAAATAAATATCTTTGTTCGTGCCGTCGTTATTTAATACAGACTTCTCCAATAAGAAAGTGTCCATAGGATTAGGGAAGTTTGTAGTTAAGCCGAGGAAATTATTATCTATTGTAGTGCTAAGCGTGAAAAAATTAATGTCTAGTTTTATTCTAGTATCAACGGTACTGGCAGGATTGTAATTGATGCCACTTACGCCTGCGTAATTACTAGTAGCATAACCTTCCATATACTGTGCATTAGACAAGGTAAGAGCAAATATAAAAAGGCAGAAAAGTTTTAACTTCAAATACATCAGGTTCCAGTTTCCAAATACTACCTTCAATTTAGATAAATGTTTTATTTTTTCAGTATTAATTTTCAATTATCTACTTTCAAGTATAATTTAATATTTCTGTGCAGTATTTAGTAGCGAATCTTAAGTAGGCTATTAACGGCGTTAATAATTCACAATCAACTGGAAGTTCACATACCATAAGAATTTGTGAGTTTGATTGGTTAATTAAGTGAACAAAGCTTTAAACAGGAATTATCAAACATAAAAAAATAGGAGTTCAAAATTAAGAATGTATTGTTGTTCAATAATGAGATTAATGAATATCCTTTATCATTCTTTTTTATTACAAAGTCAATTTATTTAATTAAGTTTAAATTTCAGTAATTTCACACATTATTATCAAAAATAATTTCATGAAAAAATCAGTTTATATAATTTTTTTATCTTTTTTCCTTTTTTCAAACATAAGTTTAAAAGCTGAATGTTTTGGTAATGTTGATTTTAGTTTTACTAAAATACTCAATCAATTTAATAAATTTGAGTTCAGAATCCAATCTGATGTTGATTTTACTCAGGTGCTATGGAATTTTGGTGATGAGAATAGTTCTTCGGAACTAAGCCCAAACCATACGTATTTAGGCGCAGGTTTTTATAATGTTAGCTTGCAATATTCTTATTCTGACGGTTGTGAGAGTGTTTTGTATAAATCTATTTTTATTGAAGAAAGTTCGGGCTTTGATTGCACCGATTTTAATTCTAGTCCAACGAATATTAAAAATGTTACTTGTTTTGGAGGTTCCAATGGCTCAGCAACTATTACTACAATGGGCGGAACAACTCCTTACAGTTATGATTGGCATGATGGTACAGGTCAAAGTTTAGATTCGACTTTAAACAATTTGTCACCTGGGATATATAATGTAACTGTAAGTGACTTAAATGGCTGCTTAGATTCAGTAGATTTTTATATTATTGCACCCGAAGAATCAAATCTTCCAAATTTTGATTTAGGTCCAGATAGAACAATTTGTTCAGGAGATAGCACTTTGTTGAATGCAGGAGAAGAATGGGATAGTTATTCTTGGAGTACAGAATCCACAAACCAAGTAATTAATGTTAGTGAAGCTGGAACTTATACTGCTACTGTTACGGATTTTAATGGTTGTGAAAACCAAGATTCAATTACTTTGTCGTTTTATACTCTTCCAAATTTTGATTTAGGTCCAGATAGAACAATTTGTTTAGGAGATAGCACTTTGTTGAATGCAGGAGAAGAATGGGAGAGTTATTCTTGGAGCACAGGATCCACAAACAAAGTAATTAACGTTAGCGAAGCTGGAACTTATACTGCCACTGTTATGGATTTTAATGGTTGTCAAGTCTCTGAAAATGTTAACATCTCAGTTTCAGTACAAGATTTCGATTTAGGCAATGATACAACTGTTTTTAATTTAGATTCTTTTTCATTGGATGCAGGAGAGGGTTGGACTACTTATGTTTGGTCTAATGAAGAAACAACTCAGGTAATTACTGTTGAATCAGGTGGCGTTTATTATGTTACTGTAACGAATTCATTTGGATGTGAGGTGAGTGATAGTTTAACTGTTACGTTGAGTTCCGAAGGCAATTGTTTTGCCGCTTTTGGTTATGAATCCGATAGTACTTATGTTTCTTTTACCAATAATTCGCAAGGTTTTTACACAGATGTTCATTATGATTTTGGGGATGGAACTTCATCTAATCTTGAAAACCCGGTTAAATCGTATAATCAATCAGGAGTATATTCAGTATGTATAAATATTTTTGATAGTCTTACAGGATGTGTTTCCGACTCTTGTTATTCAATAACAGTTTTGAAAGACACAAGCGAAGTTTTTTGTCAAGCAGACTTTGAATTTAATTCAATAGGAGCTAAAAAGTTTGCTTTTTACAATACATCTAAAGGTGATGCCACTGATGTGAAATGGGAATTTAACGGAGGAGAAAATATAGTTAGATCGGATAGTACTGAATTCGAATTTTCGAACTCGGGATATTTTGAAGTTTGTTTAAGTGTTTACGATTCTTTTTCAAATTGTTTTAATTCGATTTGTAAAACAATTGAAGTCGATGATACAAATAGTGTGAATTGTCGTGCGGATTTTGATTTTTTCATTCAAAATACAGGAGAGGTTTTCTTTAATTCAAAAGCATTAGGTTCTTACAGTTCTGTTTATTTCTCTCTGGGAGACGGAATTTCAAAAGACACCTCAACATTTAGTTATAGCTATCAAAACTCTGGTCATTACGAAGTATGTATGTCTGTTTATGATGCGCTTTCTGGTTGCCAAGATCAATACTGCGAGCAAGTTGTCGTTAATTTTGATACATCTTCTCGGTTTTGTGAGGCAAAGATGGATGGTTTTGTAGATTCTGAAAATATTGCACATGCGATAAACCAATCTATAGGAGATTATACTCATGCACATTGGGATTTTGGAGACGGTAGCCAATCCTTTAAAAACAGTCCAACGCATGAATTTCTTTCGTCTGGTTACTACAACATCTGTTTAAATATACACGATTCAGTATCAGAATGTCAATCTTCCACTTGTGAAGAAGTAAATATAGAATTGGATTCACTGGCTGCTAACTGTTTAGCGGATTTTGAATTTATTGTAATAGATAAAGAGGTAACTTTTAATAACAATTCTTTAGGAGACAATTCCCACGTGCACTGGTCATTTGGAGATGGATCATACGATGATGGGTCCCCCGTTTCATATATATATGAGGAAACAGGAGTTTATGAAGTATTCTTATCCATTTGGGACAGTATTTCGGGTTGTCTATCAACAGTTAGTAAACAAGTTTCTATTGTAAAAGATACGAATACTGTTTTTTGTTTGGCTAACTTCGATTATATATCGTTATCCAACAATGAGATACAATTTAAGGATGCTTCGATAGGGGATTATACAAATGTTCATTGGGATTTAGGGAATGGTATTTTCTCGGATAGTACTTCTCCAAAAGGGATTTATTCAAGTAACGGTATATATCCTGTAACGGTAATGATTTGGGATAGCATTTCAAAATGTCAATCGTCTTATAAAAAAGAAATAGCGATTGCTATTGATGCAGATTCAGTAGAATGTCATGCGAAATTCGAATTTTTCCCAATAAATGATTCTCTTGTTAAGTTTAAGAGTGTTTCACAAGGAGCTTATACAAATATAAATTGGGATTTTGGGGATGGGACTTTTTCCGAAGGTCAGAGTGAAGTTGAGCATGTTTTCCCTCACGGAGGTTTTTTTGCTGTTTGTGTTGGTATTTACGACAATCAAACAGGTTGTCATGATTTAGTGTGTGATAATGTAGTTTTATTAAAAGATACAGCAGTTGTTGATTGTCATGCTAATTTTGAATTCTTCCCAACCAATAGTTCAGAAGTAGTATTTAACAACTTATCAGAAGGAACGTTTACGAAGTCTTTCTGGAAGTTTAGTACAGGGGTTTCAAGTTATGATGAAAACCCAACTGTTAACTTTGAAGCTGGAGGTTTATATAGCGCCTGTTTAACCGTATTTGACTCTATTTTAGGATGCCAGGATAAATATTGTATAGAAGTGCCAATTATTAATGACACTACAAGTTATTGTGATGCACATTATGAATTTTATATGGACTCTAGAACGGTTAATTTTTACCCAGAAATAAAGGGTAATATTACAGGCTGGACCTGGGATTATGATGATGGGTTCAATTCAAATGATTCTTTTCCGTCGCATACTTATGAGGAAGATGGGGTTTATGAAGTTTGTTTAACGGTATTCGATTCTTTAACTGGCTGTTTTAATACTTACTGCGATGAGATTTCGGTACTTGGAGACGTTACTCAATTGGATGATTATGTTAAGGCAGACTTCTCTTACTTTTTAGATTTAGATGATGGTAAGGTTTACTTTAAGGACGAGTCTGTTGGGAATCCCAATAGTTGGTATTGGGATTTTGGAGATGGTGATTCGGCAGGTGTTTCTCAAAATCCATCATATAAGTATACTGAGGATGGATTTTATGAAGTTTGTTTAACGGCTAAAAATTCTAATACCGGACAAGAGTCTAAGTGTGAAGTAATAACAGTAGGAGACGTTTCAGATGCTTGTTATGCTAAGTTTGATTTTTATGCAAATGCTATAACAGCCACAGCTCATTTTGACAATAATACACTAGGCAGAATTACGGAATACAATTGGGATTTTGGGGATTCAATTACATCCTTCCAATATCAACCAGTTCACTCTTATGCAGACACAGGTTTCTATCCAGTATGTTTAACAGTAAGTAACGACTCAGGTTGTGTAAGGACATTCTGTAATGAAATAAGAGTAGGTAATGCATTAGAAAACAAATGTCTTATTGGATGTGTATGGCCTGGAGATGCAAACTTGGATTTAGAGGCAAATCATTACGATATTTTACCAATGGGATTGCATTTTGGGGAAACAGGTCCAAATAGAAAAGAGTCATCAAATGGTTGGAGAGGTTATGAATCACAAGATTGGTCATCAAATCTTTGGGGTAATGTAAACAATAAACATGGTGATGCAAATGGTGATGGGGTAATTAATTTCTCAGACATTGAAATTATCGAAACTAATTTCGCTTATTCCCATCCTTTGCAACCAAGAGCTCAAGCAGCCAATCAATTATCTATCGATTGGGATGTGGATGACATTGATATTGGAGAAACAGCGGTTTTAACGGTATCTGTTCCAGATTCGATTAATGTAACAATGTATGGTTTAGGATTTGAAATTGATTTAGACCCCGTAGTATTTGATTACGGAACGATTAGATATGATTTCGAAGGTTCTTGGTTAGGTACTGAGGGAGAAGATTTAATTACATTTGGATTGGAAAACGAAGACCTAGGTCAAATCTATATTGCTGAATCTAGAAATGATCATAATGAGTTAAATGGAAATGGTGAACTAGTTAAGATTTATGTAACTGCGAAAGCGAATTCTTCAAATACTGGAGCAATTTTAACAACTGAGGGTGGAGTTACCGAGGAGGGAGATACGGTAAGTTTTGCAGGTGAAGCGGAAGAAGTTAATGTAAACAGTATTGAAGAAAGAGGTGGCTATTTAATTAAGGATTTAAAAGTTTTTCCAAATCCAACAACCAATCAAATCATATTCAATTTACCAATAGGAACAAACACAGAATATAAAATTGAGTTGTTTGATAACGTTGGAGCATTAGTTTATAGAAGTTCACAAATGAATGGAGGTTTAGTAACACAAAACCTTAAAAATCATGAATCTGGAATTTATATAATTCAGGTTTCAAGTGATAAAGTAAAGTATATGCAAAAAGTAATTTTAATGAAGTAGCATTAAACAAAACTTTTAGAAAAAAAAAGCCTCTTATCATTTGATAAGAGGCTTTTTTTTTCTAAAAGTTCAAACATATCTTTCCATTTTAAAATGGAAAGTCATAAAATTTTGAAATAAAAAAAACTGAATTCAGTGTCATGTTTAAATATTTAGAATAATTTAGTGTCAAATTTATTTCGATGAAAAAAATCATCTATTTGTTTATATTAAGTTCTACATCCTTGTTCGGACAACTAGAATTGGAAAATCTACTTGCGCATTACTCTTTTGATGGGAATTGTAATGTTGAAACTACTCATGAATTTATAAATAATGGTTTGCACTCTGGCACCGAAGAATACGCTCCTGGTATAAACGGGGAACCGAATTCGGCAATAAGAATTAAAAATAATTCCGAGGACACGACTTATGTTGATTTGGGATACAATGAATTTTATAATTTTGGTCCAACTTCACAATTTTCAATTTCGTTATGGGTTAAAACATACAATAACGATGGATTCGGATGTATTTTAGTTAAAGGGAATGATAATTTCAATCAGTGGGATTATGGTGTTATAACAGAAAATGGAAAACCTTACATTGGTACGAATGATGGGAATCTTGGCTCCAGTAATAATTCTTTTGAAAAGGTAGCTTCTGGCGAAACCATTGGTAATGGGCAATGGAACCATTTAGTTATAACGTATAATGATGGTTACTATAAACTATTTGTAAATAATGAATTAAAAAAGGAAAAAAGTGATGGAAGTAAGATTGGCCAAACTAATAGCAAATTAATTTTAGGTAAAAAAGGAGAATCGGATCAAGCCTACTACGATGGTTTTGTTGATGAATTAAAAATTTTCTCAAAAGCTTTAAGTAATGAAGAGGTAAAGAGCTTGTACGATGAGAGATGTGTTGCTTCTTTTCAAATTACAAAAGAGGGTAAAGAAGTTACTTTCCAAAATACAACGGAGGGAACTTATACATATATTCAATACAACTTTGGTGATGGGAATTTTTCTTATAATCCTGGACCTATTACTCATACATACGAACAAGATGGAATTTACGAGGTATGTATTCGTGCAATTAATAACGCTACATCTTATGTCTCCGAGTCTTGTAATTTTGTAATGGTAGGGGATGTTGAGAATAGCAGTTATTGTCAAGCAGAATTCCAGGTTAAAAAAATAGGTCATAAAAAATTCAATTTTATAGACCAATCTTTAGGCAATCGCTCCGATGTTACATGGGATTTTAATAGAGGTGAACATACAAGTAGCTTGAAGGATTCTGTCGAGTATGAATTTCCAGACTCTGGATATTTTGAAGTTTGTTTAAGTATTTACGATGAAGAGACAGGTTGTAACAGTTCGATTTGTAAAACAGTTGCAGTAGAAGTTGTAGACAGTTTAGACTGCCGCGCAGATTTTAATTATTTCATCCAAAATACAGGAGATGTGTCTTTTAATTCAAAAGCATTAGGTACTAACAGTGCTGTTTATTTTTCTTTAGGAGATGGTTTTTCAAAATACAAAAAGCAATTTAGTCATAGGTACCAAAACTCAGGAAATTATAACGTATGTATGTCTGTTTACGATTCATCTTCAGGTTGTCAAGATCAATTATGCAAACCCGTATTAGTTAATTTGGATACATCCTCTGTGCTTTGTGAGGCTCGAATGGATGGTTTCATAGATTCGGAGAATATTGTACATACGGTAAACAAGTCTATCGGAAATACACATTCGCATTGGGATTTTGGTGACGGTATTCAATCCTTTCAAGACAATCCAACGCATGAATTTACTACCTCCGGTTACTACAATATTTGTTTAAACATACACAATTCAGTTTCAGGATGTCAATCTTCCATTTGTAAAGAGTTAAATATTAAATTGAATTCTCTGGATGTTAACTGTTTAGCAGATTTTGAATTTATTGTAATCGATGAAGAGGTAACTGTGACTAATACCTCCTTAGGGAGTAATTCGCACAGCCATTGGACTTTCGAAAGAGGTTCGTATGATGATGGGTTAACAGCGTCATATACATACGAGGAAACAGGACTCTATGAAGTATGTTTATCTACTTGGGACAGTGTTTCAGGTTGCCAAGCTTCAGTTTGTAAGCAAGTTTCCATTATAAAAGATACGAGTGAGGTTTTCTGTTCTGCTGACTTCGATTATATTCCATTATCCAATGGAGAGATACAATTTAACAATGTATCTACAGGAGAATATACGGATATTCGTTGGGATTTAGGGAATGGTATATTCGGGAATAATGCTTCTCCAATAGGAAATTATCCAAATAATGGTGTATATCCCGTAACGATAATGATTTGGGACCGTAGTTCAAAATGCCAAGCTTCTCACACCGAAGAAATAGTGATTGTTGCTGTAGGTGAAGACTCAGTAGAGTGTCATGCAAATTTTGAATTTTTTCCAACTAGCGGTTCTGAAGTAGTATTTAAAAACATATCTAAAGGAACGTTTACGCAATCTTTTTGGAAGTTTAGTGATGGATCGTCAAGTTATGAAGAAAGTCCAACAATTAACTTTACCTCTACAGGGTTGAATGGCGCATGTTTAACGATGTTTGATTCCGTTTCAGGTTGTCAGGATAAGCATTGTGCACAAGTGCCAATAATTGATGATGCCACAAGTTATTGTTATGCGCACTTTGAATACTATGTGGATTCCCGAACGGTTTATTTTGATTCGGAAATAAAGGGGGGTGAGATAGGTGGTTGGATTTGGGATTATGATGACGGGTATAACTCCAACGATTCATTCCCTTCGCATACTTACGAAAAAGATGGAGTGTATGAAGTTTGTTTAACAGTTTATGATTCTTTAGCCGGCTGCTTTAATACATACTGCGATCATATTTCGGTACTTGGAGATATTAATGAAGTGGAAGAGTACGTACATGCAGACTTCACTTACTTTTTAGATACAATTGATGGTAAGGTGTACTTTAAAGATGAGTCTGTAGGGAATCCAAGTGATTGGTATTGGGATTTCGGAGATGGCGATTCAGCAGGAGCAACTCGAGACCCTATTTACGAGTATGAAGAAGATGGATATTATGAGGTGTGTTTAACAGCGAGAAACGGTAGTGGAGGGCAGGAAACAAAATGTGAAGTTATATCTGTAGGGGATGTATCGGAAGCATGTTTTGCAAAGTTTGATTACTATGCAAACGCTTTATCCTCAACAGCACATTTTGACAACAAATCTTTGGGGGATAATCTAGAATATGATTGGGGTTTTGGAGATTCAGCTTTATCCATTCAAAAACAACCGTCTCATTATTATGCCGATACAGGGCTTTATAAAGTGCGTTTAACAGTAAGTAACGATTCAGGTTGCATAAGAACATTTTATAACAAAATAAGAGTAGGTAATGCTTTAGAAAATAAATGCCTTGTTAGTTGTGTTTGGCCTGGAGATGCGAATCTAGATTTAGAAGTGAATCATTATGATATATTACCAATTGGACTACACTATGGAGAAACAGGCCCGTCAAGAAGTGATTTGGTTGATACAGTAACATGGAAAGGCTATGAATCACAAAATTGGACATCTAATCTTTGGGGTGATGTAAACAACAAAAATGGTGATGCGAATGGTGATGGGATAATTAATTTTCATGATATGAAAATGATTGAAAATTATTTTTCATACTCTCGCCACCCGAATGCAAGAGCTAAAGCAGCCAATCAATTATCTATTGATTGGGATGTCGATGATATTTTCGTTGGAGAAACAGCCGTTTTAACGGTTTCTGTTCCCGATTCAATAGATGTTTCGATGTATGGTTTAGGATTTGAGATTGATTTAGATCCAAACGTATTTGATTACGAATCAATTACATATGACTATTCTGATTCTTGGTTAAAAGATTCTACGAATGACTTTAACGATGAATTAATTACATTTGAACACGAAGATTCAGCAACAAGGACAATTTACATTGCTGAATCTAGAATCGACCATAATTCGTTAGTAGGAAATGGTGTATTAGTTAGGATAGGAGTCAATGCAATAGCAAATGCCTCCAATGTTGGTGTACTTTTAAGCACTGATGGTGGAGTTACCGCTGAGGGAGATACAGTAACTTTTGCAGGTGAAGAAGCCGAAGAAGTTAATGTAAATAGTATTGAAGAAAGAGGTGGTTATTTAGTTAAGGATTTAAAAGTTTTTCCAAACCCAACGAACAATCAAATCGCATTTAATTTACCAACAGGAACAACTACAGAATATAAAATTGAGTTGTTTGATAACGTTGGAGCACTAGTTTACTCAAGATCCCAAATGAATGGAGGTTTCGTAAGACAGAGTCTTAAAGGTTATGAATCTGGAGTATATACAATTCAGGTTTCAAGTGATAAAATAAAGTATATGCAAAAAGTAATTGTAATGAAATAGAATTCATTAGAACACTAAAAAGCCTCTTATCGTTCGATAGGAGGCTTTTTTTATTCAGGCAATTGATTAATATGATTTTGTGGTTTTTAAAGCGACTTGTAATTGAGAATAAAGCATTTTTAATTGTTATTCATTTTTTGGGGAATAAAATCCTACGGAAGCTTGTAATATGAAATAATTTAGATCTCAGTTGTTTTTCTGATATTGAATTTTCGTTGCAAATTAATAACCCTTAATTTACCCACCTAATTTCCTGCCTTCTAACTTCGGATAATTACGGGTGTATTATATTTTAAAGTTTTCCGTTTGCTAATAATTATTTCAATTAAAGTTTTATTAAGTGAAATTTAGTTTTAGGTGTAAAAAAAATGGCCAACACATCTGTTGGCTATTTTTTCACGAAATTAATTTAATTACTTTAAGCCAATGTCTTCATTTACTTCGTCTAAAACTTCTATTAAGATTGAAGCAGCCTTCTTTAAAATCTCTGGAGTGTGCGCAGCGCTAATAAATCCAACTTCATAACCCGAAGGCCCCAAGTAAACCCCTTTATTCAAAAGTCTGCTGAAAATAGCATTAAAGTATTTTCCAACTTCCGAATCAATTTGATCGGGGTTTTGAATTTTACCTTTTTCCCCGTAAGTAATCCAAAATATAGATCCAACTGTTGGGATTTTAAGCTTGTAACCTTTATCTGAAATGTGATCTTTTAAAATCTGAACAAAATCTAACGTTCTTTTTTCTTGATCTTCATAAAATCCATCTTGAATTAAAACATCTAAGGTAGCTTTTCCGGCGCTCATAGCAACTGGATTTCCACTTAGTGTACCTGCTTGGTAAACATCTCCATCAGGAGCTATACTGCTCATTATTTCAGCTGACGCTCCGTAGCAACCAACAGGCATTCCCCCTCCAACTATTTTACCATAAGTTACGATGTCAGGCTTAATGTTATATAATCCTGCAGCACCTTCAAATCCAACTCTAAACCCAGAAATTACTTCATCAAAAATAAGTAGGGCTCCATTAGCTTTGGCTGTGTCTTTTAAAAACTGAAGGTATTCTTTGTCCTGTAGTAATAAACCATTATTTGCTGGAATAGGTTCAATAATAATACACGCAACCTCATCCTTGTAGTCTTCAAAAGCTTTTAAAACAGCTTCTTTGTTATTAATGGTTACTACAAGTGTTTCGTTTACAAATGATTCAGGAACACCGGCAGAAGAGGAAGAACCGAAAGTAACTAAACCACTTCCTGCTTTTACTAGCAGGTGATCAGCATGGCCGTGGTAGCATCCCTCAAATTTTATTATTTTATTCCTTCCTGTATAACCTCTTGCTAGTCGAATAGCGCTCATTACAGCTTCGGTTCCAGAACTAACAAACCTTATCTTTTCAACAAAACGATTATTATTAATTAGTAACTCGGCCAATTCGTTTTCTTGAATTGTTGGTGCTCCAAAAGTTAAGCCGTGCTCTGCTGCTGCAATAACAGCATCTTTAATTTTTTTATTATTGTGCCCAAGTATAAGCGGGCCCCAAGAAGCACAAAAATCTATATATTCATTTCCATCAGCATCAGTAACAAAAGCCCCATTTCCTTTTGTAATAAAAACAGGAGTTCCATCAACACTTTTAAACGCTCTTACTGGAGAGTTAACACCACCTGGGAAATACTTAGAAGATGTTTTATATAATTCGGATGATTTTGATTTGTTCATGATGTTTAATTTTAAAATTAAGAATTAGTTGGAGCTTCTTTTGGGTATTGTAAAATAGGGTTGGAGCTTTTTTCTTCACCTATAGTTGTTTCTCCCATATGTCCAGCGTATACTAAATATTCATCGGGTAATGAGAACAGTTTTTCTTGAATACTTTTTGATAGTGTATATATATTTCCTCCAGGTAAGTCGTATCGTCCAAAACTTCCTTTAAAAAGAACATCTCCGTTAATTATGAACTTATCTTCATGAGAAATAAATGCGATGTGCCCCGGTGAGTGGCCTGGTACGAAAATAACATCCAAAATAGAATTCCCAAATTTCACTTGATCACCTTCATCTAAAAATACTTCTATTTCGGGAGATAAATCCCCTTTTATTCCATATTGTAAACCCCATGTAGGGCTTTGTTTCAGTACAGGTGCTTCCAATTTATTAGCTTCTAGCTTCAAATTGAATTCTTTGGAAATAATATAATTTCCTTGGATGTGATCGATGTGGCAATGTGTATTAAGAAGTTTAACAGGTTTTAAACTATTTTCTTTTATAAAATCAACAAGGTGAGCCTTTTCTTTAGGACCATAACATCCTGGATCAATTACAACACATTCCTTTGTTTCATCGAAAAGAAGGTAGGTGTTTTCTTGAAAAGGATTAAATGTGAATTTTTTAATAGTAATCATGCTCTAAAGTTAATTCTTAATTACACGAATTGGTAACAATATTTGTAAAACATATTTGTTACTTTAGACTTTGTTATGCAGAGGTCAAAAGGGTATATAATTATCATACTTATTCTTTTAGGGAATTTATCGAAGGGGCAGTTTTATAATGGGTCTCAGGTTGATTTCGGAAAAAACCGCGTTCAGTTTAACGATTACCTTTGGAGTCATTATAAATATGAGCAATTCAATATTTATTTTTATGAAGAAGGAAAGAATATAGCAGATTATCTGGCTCGATCAGCTCACCTTCAACTTTCTTCACTAGAAACTCAATTTGAGTATAAATTAAAACGAAAAATTCAATTTGTAATTTATAATACACAGAATCAATCTAGAGAAAGTAATATCGGAAATTATCCAAATGAAAATTCAAATACTGGTGGATTTGCTCGGATATCAGGAAATAAGGTGTTTGTTTATTTTGATGGAAATCATAAGAATTTTGACAAACAAATAAGAAGTGGGGTTGCCAAAGTTTTAGTAAATGAGATTATTTACGGAGATGAGTTATCTGATGAGATAAAGAATGGAGCAATTATAAATTTCCCGTCTTGGTTTAAAGATGGATTAATATCCTACTTAAGTGAAAAGTGGAGTACAGAGACTGAAAATAAAGTAAAGTCTTATATGAAGTTGAATAAGTTTAAGAAATTTAGTTGGCTTGCTGGTGAAGAGGCTATTTATGCTGGACACTCAATTTGGTATTATATTGCAGATGTGTATGGAGAGCAAGCAGTATCTGATGTTTTGTATATGTCGAAAGTAAGTAGAAATACCTCGGACGGTTTACTTTTTATACTTGGAAAAAGTACTGATAACTTGGTGACAGATTGGGAGAACTATTTTAAATCAAGATTTATATCAGATAATAAAGGAAAAGAAATCATTCAAAACGACAAAAGTGTTCCTGTTCAAATAAAAAAATTAAAACGATATGATAGACTTTGTCTTAACTCAAAAGAAAGCCACCTTGCTTTCACAACTAATAAATTAAGTCAGCAAAAAGTTATTGTTACTGAAATTGGGAATAAAAAAAATCAAAAGGTAATCTTAACACTTGGTCAAAAATTAGATGTCGTTCCCGATCATTCTTTTCCAGTAATATGTTGGCATCCGGTTGGCGATGTTTTAAGTATTTTTTACGAGTATAGAGGCGATTTGTATTGGATGACTTACAACATAGTGACCAAAGAGAAAATTAAAACGAAACTTTTTCAATTCGAAAAAATATTGGACGCAAACTATTCAAGTAATGGACTAAAAATTGCTTTATCTGCTGTTGTTAAGGGTAAAACCGATATTTATGTTTTGGATGTAAGCAGTCGTTCGCAAGAGCAAATAACTAATGATTATTTCGATGATCGATATCCAATATTTATTAATAACTCAAAAGATATTGTGTTTTCGAGTAATCGAGTTGATAATTCAATGGAGGTAGGTGGAGATAGGAATGTAGTTTATGCACATACTAGTGATTTATTTATGTATTCCTATAGCAATAAGAAAAACTTTTATTACTCCCCGCAGATTCTTCGTAGGATAACCAAAACACCTTTGGCTAATGAGAAAATGCCATTAGAGTTAAGTGAAAATAAAATCAGGTATTTAAGTGATGCGAATGGTATTTACAATGAATGGGAAGCTATTTTGGATAGTGGGGTAGCATTTGTTGATACGGTGATTCATTATCGTTATTTCTCAAGATTAAAGGCGACCTCCAATGTAAATTCAAATATATTATGGCATTCATCGAATGGAAAAAAAATTGCTCGAATATTTAAGGATGGAGATCGGAATCAACTTAATATTAATCCATTTTGGGAGTTACAATACAACTTAGTTCCAACTCAGTTTAAGAAAACTTTGGGTGCCGAAAAAGTTGAAGTTCAAAAAGGAGATGAAAGTTTAAAAGTATTTACTATAGATAGTATTCGCAATATAATAAATAAAAATCCAGACTTTGTTTACACGGATTTTTATTTGTTTCAAGATGAAATAAAAGGGCGTCTAAAAGATTCGGTGATTCAGGTAGATAAACCAAATCGTAGTTCATCTTTTCAATTGCTCTCTAAGTTTGGATTTCTAACATCAGACTCCATAGCCAGAAAGGCAAAAATGAGAAATTATGAGCTGTCATTTAAAACAGCAGAGGTTTCGTTAGATTTGGATAATCGTTTTTTAAACCCTCAATACCAAAGATACTCAGGGGGAACAACTTATCCAATGCCAGGTATGAACGGTTTTATGAAGTATTCTGTTATTGATTTACTGGAAGATCATTTAATTACTGGAGGAATCCGAATGGCTGATTTATTGAGTAATGAGTTGTTCTTAAGTTATAGTGATCGGAAAAAGCGATTGGATAAGCAGTATTTGTTGTATCGAGGGACGAATACAGACGTAAGTGAATCTACTAATTATCTTAAAAATATAACGTATGAGGGAATTTATAGGCTGACTTACCCTTTATCTATTGTTGACAGATTTTCTACAACATTTTCGTTACGATATGATCAATTTATTCCATTAAGTGCAAGTAAAGAGTTAATGTTAACTCCAATAAAACAAGAGTTTTGGCCAAGCATAAGAGTTGACTATACATTCGATAATACAAGATACCTTGGAAAGAATATATTTACGGGTTTAAGGTTTAAACTATTCTCTGAGGTTTATCAAGAAGCTCCTAAATGGAACAATCAAATGTTAACATACGGGGCTGATTTAAGATATTACCTTAAGTTACATCGTTCTTTAATCTTGGCAAATCGGTTTTCAGGAGGATCGTCTTTAGGGAGTCAAAGATTAATGTATTACATGGGAGGTGTGGACTCATGGGCGACTCCTCAGTTTAACCAAGAATTAGACCCAGGTGAACTTCCAGATCAATCAGATTATGCTTTTCAAACTTTAGCAACTAATATGAGAGGTTTTACTCAAAATATAAGAAACGGAACTTCTTTTATGTTGCTAAGTTCTGAAATTAGATGGCCAATTGTCTCTTATTTATTTTCAAGACCATTTTCATCTGACTTCATAAATCATTTTCAGTTGAATTTTTTCGGAGACCTTGGAACAGCTTGGTCAGGAAGTAATCCATTTTCGGAGCAAAACTCACTAAATAAAAAAGAATTAATAATTGGAGGAGAAGCTCGAACTGGAGAAATTACATTAAGAACTAATAAAGAACCTATAGTTGGAGGTTATGGGATTGGACTTAGAAGCTCATTAATGGGCTATTTCATTCGTGTTGATTGGGCTTGGGGAGTTGAAGATGGCGTGAATCAAGGTCGACAGCTTTATTTATCCTTAGTGACTGATTTTTAAATTATTACATTGTATTATACATCAATCATATTTTATGAAAAAGTTTGGACTTTATTTAGTTTTAGTTCTTTTTACAGGAGTAACGTTTGGACAAGTTCCTTTGAATTTAGAGTTTAATAACTTAACAATTAGGGAAGACTTAGAAGTTGATTTGAATCAGCCTTCAGGACAATTGCAAATCAGATCGTATGGTGATATGTGGTTTAATCTAAGCTCTAATTTAGTTGAGATTGGTGAAATTCCAAATGGAATTTTATTTCCAGTTTCTATTTTTCCAGATTCAACAATAATTTGGGATTTTGATCAACTTTCTGACCAACCTATATTTGCTAGCATACATGGTTTAGCTGATGTAATTAATCCTTCTAGAACACCAAGTGGTTGGTTAGATGAATGGGGAAATACAGTAGTGGATTCGATTCTAATCCCTTACCTCTATGTTCGAAACTCTAACATATCTGTTGTTGATACGGTTTTAATAGACTTTTTAAAAAGTGAACCTTTAACTTCTTATTTCGATATTAACGGAAATAGTGAGTATGATGATGGAGAGTTTAAGCATATGTCGATTAAACATACTGGGACAACAGACGCTATAGTGAGTGATCAAGTTTTTAGAACTGATACAATATTATTAACTGTAAATGATTCTACTTATGATGTAAAGATTAAAGAGTTAATTATTGACGTTAATGATTCTGTAGCTGCTGGTAATAGATATGGTGTTTATATTCGCTTTAATCCAGGTTATGAATGGAAAGCTAATGATGATACACTTTCGAATTATAACGAGTTTATGATGCTAGCAAGAGAACAAGTTAAAGGAGAAACACCTAAAATGATTTGGTCTGAAGATGCAGGGTTTTGTTCATATATAAATGATGTTTCAACAAGATATAATTTTGGTTTATTTGCTTCAAGTTTGATTCCTGGGGTAATTCAAAACCCTGGCTTCCCTATAGAGCACATTCAAGTGGTTTACAAATTAACAACAACAGCTTTGTCAGTTAATGAAATAGATGGTTTTATAGAAGGTGTTGCAATATTTCCTAATCCTGTTAGGAAATCAACTCAGCTAAATTTCAAACTAATGAAGACGAATCAAGTTGACTTGAAAATTTATAATTCGCTAGGCACTTTAGTATTGCAAAAGGATTTAGGACTGTTAAATACTGGACATCATATCCACAAGTTAAATGTTTCTCAATTACCTGCTGGATTTTATATACTTAGGGTTAATAATATTAGTCAGAAACTAGTGGTAAAATAGTGAAATTAATATTTTCAATTGATTATTGTCATTCTATCATTACTTAGTATTCGTTAGACTTTCTTAATTGTAAAATCTATTTAAAAAAGATGAATGAAAATTTAGAAATTGGAGATAGGACTTAAAGAATCGTTGTTGTAATGATAATTTATAGTTAAAAATATAACAGAATTTATTGATTTAACATTTGTATTTGTAGGGAGATTATTTTCATAATCATCTTTTTAATATTTGTTTTTAGGGTTACCCCTTTAAATCGCAAACCGTAAATAGGTTATGGCTAGCGATTGTTTCTTTGTATAAAAGAAAAGAAACATGAAGGTCTTAAAGAGTTTATCCAGAAAATCATTCAGAGAACAATTTGGAACATCAGAACAATGTCTAGCGTATTTATCGGACGTGAAATGGGGCTCCTTTTACAATTGTAAAAAGTGCAAAAACGACAAATATTGTTTAGGAAAATCGCCTTATAATCGCCGATGCAGTAAATGTGGTTATGATGAATCTCCGACAGCGAACACCTTATTTCATAAAGTTAAATTTGGGATAGAAAATGCTTTTG
>Ga0209666_1000734_pt1 | contig 24883 bp, 13 predicted proteins | sample SaaInlV_125m_DNA_FD_184679 | JGI IMG/M metagenome (GOLD analysis project Ga0209666, IMG submission 184679) | Marine microbial communities from expanding oxygen minimum zones in the Saanich Inlet - Saanich Inlet SI037_S3LV_10m_DNA (SPAdes)... | ecosystem: Environmental > Aquatic > Marine >...
CATTTCATTTCGTTTCGCGGCTGGATTGCTCATCAATCCAACGCGCGCGGCGAGCGGGATGTGGCGCGGTCGCTGCCGCCTCCGGGCGAGGTGGGCGGCGCTGCTCGCGTGCATGCTCTGCGCGGCGACTGCGCGGGCGCAGGACATCACGTGGACGGACGTCGGAAACGGGACGCACGTCATCGACGATTCGCTCGGTTTCGAGGCGACCGAGTATTCCTTCGTGTCCAAGTTCACCAGGGGCGAGAGCGTGTCCAGCGCCGAGGCGGACCGCTTCGGAGCCTCCGTCTCCATCGACGGCGACACGCTCGCGGTGGGCAGACCGCACCACTGGGACAACAGGGAGTACGTCGGCGAGGTGTGGATTTACGCGCGCGACACCCCCGGCGACCGCAAATCCTCGTGGTCGCTGATTCAGATCGTGCGCGCCCCGGATGGTGCCGCCGGCGACTATTTCGCGGGGTCGCTCGACCTCGACGGGGACACGCTGGTGGTGGGCGCGGCGCAGGACGAGCCGCACGGCGCGGAGACCGACGCGGGCTCCGCGTACGTCTTCACGCGTTCGACGAAGGGCGTCCCTTCGTCTCTCTGGACGTTTCGCCAGAAGCTGCAGAGCCCGACGCGCGAGCAGGACGATAACTTCGGGTGGGCCGTCGCCGTGGACGGCGACGTCGTGATCGTGGGCACGCCGAATCGGGACCAGTCCGCGGACGGCAAACAGGTGCCCTCAGCGAGTTTGTCGGGCGATGACGTAGGCGCCGTGTTCGTGTTCGCGCGCGCCGTCGAGAACGATCTGAACTCGGACTTCGTATACGTCGACCGGCTCGAGACGGCGGACCTCGCCGTGCAGGACGAGGAGCGCTTTGGCACGTCGGTCGCCGTCCACGGCGACGTGCTCGTCGCGACGACGGCGACACAGATCACGATCAACGGCGACACGGACGACCAGTTTTGCGCAATGGCGCACGTGTTCGTGCGGAAGGAGGTGGGCGTGACGCACTCGCGTTGGGAGTACAAGACGACGTTGAAGGTGGACGCGTGCGAGACGTTGACCATGCTGAAACCCGTCGCCGTCTACGGCGACACGATCGTGGTTGGCGCGCCGGACGAGGACCACACCGAGGTGGACTCCGACGGCAACTCGGACACGCACGACGAGGCGGGCCGCGCGCACGTGTTCACGCGCGACGTGCCGGGGGACGTCCACTCGGAGTGGAGCTACGCGTTTCAGCTCAACGCCGAGGTGTTCACCGGCGGCGACAACTTCGGGTCGTCGGTCGGCATCTGGGAGGATACCATCGCGGTGGGCGCGTCCGCGAAGGACGAACACTTGACGTGGAACGAGGATGAAGATCCCGCCGACACCACCGACATTAACCACGGCGCGGTGTACCTGTTTCACAAGTCGTACAGCGACAACGAGGACGGGTCTGTCTCAGTAGTTTGGCAGCGGGCCGTGCGCTTCGTGCCCTCGGGGGACGACACGGGTTCGGGCTTCTTCGGCGCCTCGCTCGCGATGCATCGCGACGGTCTCGTCGTCGGCACCGCAACCGCCGACGGCATCGCCGGCGCGGCGTACGTGTTCGCGCTGCCCGAGGTGATCGACGAATCGCCACCGCCGCCTCCGTCGCCGTCGCCGCCTCCGTCGCCGCCGCCGTCGCCGCCGCCGACGACGAACGCGACGACGAACGCGCCGACGAACGCGCCGACGAATTCGACGAACGGGACGGCGCCGGTGGGTCCGCTCGGCCCCGCGCCCGGCTCGAAAAAAAAAGACGATCCCATCGGCTTGACGAACGTGCGGTTCATGGCGAGCACGATCGCGAGCGCGATCTTCGCCGCGCCTTTCTCGTTCCTCGCCGTGTGCGCGTTGTTCTTCAAGCCCTGGTTACGGCGCAAGCTGCTGGACTGCGGCTGGCGGAACCTCGCGGACACCATCGTTCCCGACTGGAAGGCGGACGTGCGGCTGATGAAGGTTGAGGTTTCCCAACTCAAGGCGCACATCAAGGAGCACAGCTTCCCGCGCAAAACCAACGTGCGGCCTATCCTGCAGGCCAACGAGCTGAAGATGGCGGCGCCCGGGCAGGACGCGCCTAAGACGTCGCGGACCAAGCTTGGAACGACGAGCGTCGGAATGCTGGCGGGCGAGACGGTGGCGGTGAACTCGATGTTCCCGGGCGGCGCCGCGACGGGCGTGCCGAAGAAGGTTTCGTCAGCTATGGCGAAGGAAGTGAAAGAGTTGGCGACACTGAACCACCCGAATTTGCGGATGATCAAAGGCGCGGTGCCTGAAAAGGGCGTCGTGGTGATGGAGCACTGCAAGGGGGGGAGCGTGCGCGACCGCATGGGCGACGAGGAGAGTAATGGGATGGACTGGTACGAGACCACCGCCGTCGCCGTCGGCGCCGCGCACGGCTTGGCTTACCTCGAGCGCGAGAACATCGTGCACGGCGACCTGTCCGTGGACAGCATCCACTTAGACGAGAAGGGCGCCGCGAAGATCGGCGACTTTGGGTTCCAGGACACCAAGAGGCACATAGAGAAGGCGAGCGCCTCGAGTTTCTGGTTTGCCAAACGAAACCCGCTCGCGAACAACGCCGTGACGCCCGAGCCGAGTAACCCGGCGGACGCGGACCTTCCGTCGGATCCTAACGAAGAGCGCGCGGCGACCGCCATCCAGGCGGCGCACCGAGGCGCGGTCGCGCGCAAGCAGGTGGCGGCGATGCGCGGCGGAGGCGCGGACGGAGGCGAACCGGTGAGTGAATCCTTCCAAGGGTACGGCGCACAAAGCTACGGAAAACAAAGCGTCGGGCGCTCTTACCGACGTCCGGAGCGAAACTTCTTCGACGCGGCGCTTTTAGGGCTCGTGCGGTGGACGGGCGGCGGGCTCGGGCGCGTCGCGCCCGCTTCGGACGGCGCGGAAATCCGCGCGGGCGCTGTGTGCGAAGGGAAGGAGGAGAAGAACGAGGAAGAGGAGGCGGAGAAGGCTGCTTGGATGGCTCCCGAGCTCCTTAAGAAGGGCAAGAAGGCGAAGAAGACTCCGGCGTCTGACGTGTACGCGCTCGGCATGACTTTGTGGCAGCTGTACGAGCGTCGTAAGCCGTACGGCGACGCGACGGCGTACGAGATCAAGGTTCGCGTGTTGGGGGGCGAGCGCCCCGAGTTTAAGAGCTCTTCCGTGCCGTTCAAAATTAAGGGCATCGTGGAGTGCTGCCTGAAGGAGAAGCCCAAGGCGCGGCCGGCGGCGACGGAGGTTTCGTTCATGATCCAGGAAGCCGCGAAGGAGTTGAAGAAGCCGGCCACCAAGCTCGTCGACAAGGGCATCGTCAAGCACGCGAAGCAGTTCGTATGATCCGGAACGAGACGTGTACGTGAGCGACGCATTCGAGATACACGTGTCCGTAGTGTCGCGTAGGTCTTTATTATATATATACCGTAGTGGGCTATGCCTTATCTGTGTTCGACTACGACGTACTTCGCCGCACGCAGGGCCCGGCGAATCCCTCGGCGAGCAATCCGCCGTCCACCGACAGGCACTGGCCTGTGACGTACGACGAAGCAGGCATCGCGAAGAACGCGATGGCACTCGCCATCTCCTCGGGCTGCGCGGCTCGGCCGAGCGGCGTCGCGCGCTCGGCTCGAGCCAGACTCAAACGCTGGTCCTCCTTCCCCGGCCCCTCCACGGCGTCGCGGAGCAGAGGCGTCCACGTGACCCACGGCGCGATGGCGTTGACGCGGATGCCGAGGTGCGCCCACTCGCACGCCAGAGTCTTGGTGAGCTGCACCACGCCCGCTTTGCTCATGGCGTACGCCGCGCCCGAGCCCGTGCTGGCGACCCCCGCCGCGGACGCGACGTTCACGATGGTCGGGTGGCGTCCTAGGCGCGCGGACTCCGCGAGGAACGGCTGAAGCGCGAGGCTCAGGTGGTACGTCGCGTCGAGGTTGACATCCATGATGCGCCTGTAATCGCGCGCGTCGGCTTCAAGCGCGGGCGCGCGAACGTTCGTCCCGGCGTTGTTCACCAAACAATCGAGCGCCTCGAATCCGGTCAGCTCCAAGCATAGTTCCCTTATTCGCCTCACCACCTGGTCTCTTCCTTCCGGCGTCGAGATGTCCCCAACCACCGGGAAACAGACGCCTCCGGACAACTTCTGGCACGCCTCTCTGCACGCTTCGGCGTCTCTGCCGTTCACCAGCACCTTGGCCCCGAGATCGAGGAACTCCTGCGCGGCAGCGTACCCGATGCCTTTCGTGCTTCCGGTGATGAACACGATCTTGGTGCCCATGCGCCACCGCGAGGCGGACGGTCCCGCCGATGACGCCATGTCTCCGTGTCGTCGCGCCGAGAGAAGTGCTGACCTGGCGTTTCGTTGCCGCCACTGTCACCACGATTTCGCTCGAATAAAAATATGTTGGGGCTCGCGCCGAAAACCCTCCGCACAACGCGGTCGCGGCGCGGCATCGCGGCATCGCGGCGGGTTCGGGTGACCGCTGCCGCCACGCGCTCGCTCGGCCGCGATGACGACGCTCCGCCCGTTCACTTGCGACGACCTGTTCACGTACAACGACGTGAACACGGACGTGCTGACGGAGACGTTCAACCTGAATTTCTACCTGGGGTACCTCGCGACGTGGCCCGAGTACTTCACCACCGCGAGCTCGCCGGGCGGCACCACCATGGGATACGTGATGGGCAAAGCCGAGGGGCGGGGCACGAACTGGCACGGACATGTCACGGCCGTGACCGTGGCGCCTTCCTACCGACGGATGGGCCTGGCGAAGCTGCTCATGCACGAGCTGGAGTCCATCAGCGAGGAGATGCACGACGGGTACTTCGTCGACCTGTTCGTTCGAAAGTCCAACGTCAACGCCATCGCCATGTACGAGGGCCTGGGGTACGCGACGTACCGGACCGTCCTGGACTACTACAGCGGGGAGGAAGACGCGCTGGACATGCGCAAGGCGCTACGGCGGGACCCGGAGAAGAAGTCCATGGTCCCGCTGCCGAAACCGGTGCACCCGTGGGAACTCGGCGACGACTTCTCGTAGCGAGAGTTATTTTTTGACAGTCTAAAACTAAAACAGCCGTCGCTACCCGTCGACTCGCGGCTCGCGCGCCTTCGCTCGCGCGTCTTCTCCGCCCGCCCTCTTTTTGTTTGCCTCGCGCCTGCTCCTGAAGAACGCGCGCATCACTTCCCCGCACTCCTCCTCCAAGACGCGCCGGCGCACAGCGAGCGAAGGCTTGAACGCGTGCGGCCGAAGCGGCGCGCCGCGACGGAAAGAACCGAAAGATAAAGAAGACGAAGTGTCTTCGTCCGCCTCCGTCTCCTGCGTCTCGCAGACGCCCTCGGCGCCGCAACCGGCGCCTCCGTCGCCCATCAGGTCGATCCAGCTCCCGTCCGCGCCGATGAGCGGGTTGGGGGCGCCCCACACCACCGCGCCCAGGCGCGCGTTCAAAACGCCGCCCGCGCACATCGGGCACGGCTCCAGCGTCACGTACAGGGTGGTCTCCGCCAGCCGGCGCCACGACCCGAGCTTTTTCGCGCCCTCGCGGATGCACTTCAGCTCGGCGTGCGCGGTGGGGTCCTCCTCGCGCAGCGTGGAGTTGTGGTGCGACGCGAGCACCGCGCCAGTCGCGTGCTCGACCAGCACGGCGCCCACGGGGACCTCCAGGGAATGCGCCGCGAGCGTCGCCTCGCGCAGAGCGAGGCGCATGAACTTCTCGTCGTCGGCGGCGATACCCTCGGCGTCGGCACTTTTCGTAGACGCGCCCGTCGCGGTCGCACGCGCGCGCGCGTCCCCCGCGCGGGGCCGGAGCCGAAGCCGAGCCGCCACCAGCAGCGGCGTGGTCGGCCGAAGCGCCAGGCGGAGCATGGCGGCTCGCGACGCGCGACCGGTGCGAGGGCGAGTGGGTCGTCGACGCGCCACAATCTGCTTTCCGCGAGGCGCGCGAGACTCGGGAAGTGTTTGATGAGAAATCTCGGTGGGCCGCGCGTTACGACTCGTACAAATCGCGTTGACCGCTTGGCCAATCGTTCTCGCGCGCGCCCGCTGTGCGCGTATCGGTACGCGACCCCAGTCTCCCCGTCCGCGCTCGATCGCGCCCGTCACGAAGAGAGGCGCACGATGCACGGCGTGATCGTCTTCTCGACGCGCAGCGGCGCGTGTCTCTTCGCGCGCGCGTTCACCGAAAACTTCGGTCTGCCCGGCGAGTGGAGCACGCACGGCGACGGGGCATCCACCAGCCCGACGGGTCGGTCGTTCGGCGCCATGCAGCTCGCCGGGCTGCTGTTCGCGATCCGGGCGTACGCGGAGGACCTCCATCTGGAAGACCGAGGGCGCGCGGATGACATCAAGGACGCGTCCGAGCGCGGACTCGCGAAGGACGCGTCGCGCATCGCGCCGTCCGAGAGAAGGCGTTTCGCGCGACCCGGCGCCGCGATTCCAACGCCGTCTCGCGCGGTCGCCGCGTCTGATTCCGGCGAAAACGCGACGAAAAAAAACCATCTCGGCGCGCTCCGCCGCTGGGTTTCCGGCGACGTCTCGATCGCGTTCGCGGAGCACGCGTGTCGCGGCATAGCCGTCGCGCTGTTCGCGCACGCGGACCTGGGCGCTTCGCTGCCCGCGAGGGTGGCGGGGTCGATTCTCGACGAGTTCGCGCGCAAGCACGACGGCGCCGGCTTCTCGCACTTCGGAGGCGCCGCGGCGGCGCCTTCCAAGTCGTTGACGTTCGCGGCCGAGGTGGTGGAGTGCGTGCTCGCGGCGCCCGCGGAGGTGGCCAGGGAGCTCGCCGCGAGCGCGGACGTGGGGTCCACGTGGGTGTACGTCGCGCTCGAGGAAGACGAAAGCGAAGACGAAGACGAAGATGAAGACGTCCGACGCGACGGGTCGTCGTTTTTTTCGCGAAGAAGAGAAAAAAACCTTCGATGGTTCGCGTGCCTCTCCGGCGGCGCGCGGAGGGACGTTGGGCGGCGTACGAAACCGAAGGCGATTATTCAAAGACACGAAGAGAACACCGTGACTGTTCGTTCGTCCGAAAAAAAGAAAAGGAGACAGCCGCGTCCCCGTTTGTCGTTCGTCGCGAGCTGCGCGCCAAAGTTTGTGGCGACGACGGAGAGTAAATGGCGCCTTCCCTTGTCGGAGTCTACCGCGGACGCCGTCGCGGCGGCGGCGAGAAATATATTTCGCCTCGGCGCGAAGAGCTTCCGAGCTTCGGAAGAGCTTCCGGCGGAGCGTGAGGCGAACGCATCGATCATTTTTTGCGGTCGGTTCGCGTTCGACGAAGAGGCGGTGAGACAAGGCGAAAGGCAAAGGCGCGCTTCGTTTGAAACGCGCTCTTCCGACGTGTACGTCTACGCGTTTCGCGTCGGGCGTCTTCTCGTCGCGCTCCCCGACGAGACGGGCGCGTCGTACGGGCAAACAGTCGGGAGTAAAAGCTCCGCCGTCGCCGCCGCGTGCGTCGGCGGCCGCGTCGCGGGGGACGCAAAGAGACTCGCGCGCCTGATGGCGTTCGCGAAAACAGTCGACGACGCCAAGGGAGACCGGCTGGCGTTCGCCGGCGCCGCAAGGCTGGAAGAGTCGACAAACGAAGCGGAGGCGTTTCATTAAAAAAGTTACAGTAAGACCACTGAAAGTAACGCGACACGACTCCTTTCCTTTCGCGCTCCGCTTTACTACACGGGCGGCGCCCCTCCTCTTCGGGTCAGCTTGGTTTCGAACACCTCCTCGAACGCGCAGAGCAACGCTTTTTTCGCGCGGCGCATCAGGTCTGGGTCCGGGCCGGCGTCTGCGTCCACGGCGAACGCGCCGCCGCCGCACGCTCCGCGTCCGTTTTCGTCCGCGCCCATCACCGACCCGAACGCGCTTGAAACGACGCCGGCTTCGCCCGCTAAAAGCTGTTTCACCGAACCCACCGGTTTGTCGGCTATGCCGCAAGGAACGATATGGCGGAAATCCCCGAGATCAGGGTCGACGTTGAACGCCATGCCGTGGTAGGTGACCCAGCGACGCGCGCGGACGCCGATAGCGGCAACCTTGTGCTCGCGCGCGCCTAAAGGCGTCGTGTTTCCTTTCGTTTTATTTTTCGTCGACGCGACTTCTGCGTTCTCCGTCACCCGCGCGCCGCCGGAAGACGTCTTCGATTCGTCGTTCTTTACGTCTTCGTCGTCTCTCACGTTCGCCCACGCGCCGGTGAGCCCCTCGACGCGCCCCGCGTACCGCACGCCGAGGTCCTCCATGGCCAGGATCGCCACCTCCTCCAGCGCGCGCATGTACCAGTGCAGGTCGGGGCGGCGCCGGTTGAGGTCGAGGATGGGGTACAGCACGATCTGGCCCGGGCCGTGGTAGGTGGCCTCGCCGCCGCGCTCGGTGCGGTGCACCTCGAACGGCGCCGAGGGGTCCTCGGGGTCGAACTTCAGGTTGTCGGGTGTGCTCCCCGTGCCGAGCGTCACCACCGCGGGGTGCTGCACCAGCAGCAGGCAATCGCGCGCGCCCAAGGGAAGCGCCTCGTCGGTCTCGGCTTCGTCGGTGGTCGACGGGTCCTTCGCTTCGTTTTCGTCCCGCTCGGCGCTCAGCGCCGCGAGCCGCGCGTCCAGGATGGCCTTCTGCCACCCCCATGCCACGGCGTACGGGGTCAGGTCGTCGCTCACGTCGTACAGGTCGCACGACCCGGGCGAGGCGCGGACGCGCGCGAGGGGATCGCGGGACGGGGTAGGTAGGCACCTCCACGTGGGGAACCGGTCGCGACCCAGGCACGACCCGCGCGCGCTCGGTCGACCGCCGCCGCGCCCGCGCTCGCGCGCGCAGTGCGGTGCTAAGCAAGGGGTCGCCGCGCACGTCGCGACCGCGTGGCTCGCCATGTCGCCCGCGCGCCACTCGGAGTGTTCTCTCGGGGTCGCGGGACGAAGCTCGAAGGGTAATAATCGCTCTCGAGAGGCCCATAAATCGGGATCGTTAGCCTGCCGCGAGGCTCCAGTCGCGAACGAGTCCGGGATTCGCGAACCCCGTTTTCCCGCGCGCGCGGGAAAACCGCGGGCGAATTTGAAACAACACCGCGCCTCCCGCGCTCTCGGAAGCGGCGATTGGTGCTCCTCGGGATCGGCGCGCGACCGAGAGACACACACGCCCGCGCCGAGACGGACGCGCCGTATCGCGCGACGCGGAGCGAGGTGAGGGAGCAGAGTCTGTGGGTGAACGCCGCGCGGGTCTCGTTCGGGCGAGCGCTCGAGCGACGCGACGGGACGCGCGTCTGGCGTTTCCGCGAGAGCGCCCGGAACGTGCGCGCTGACACGCGAGAAAGCGGAGTGAGGCACCGACGCGCGCGCGACGGTCGGTGAGCGCACACGCCGTCGTCCGCGTCGAGGGGGATCGAGCGTGCGGCCTCGCGCGATGGCCGCGATGGACATAGACTCCGCGCGCGGCAAGAACCACGCGGGATCGCCCGGCGCGCGGGACGCGCGCCGTAAGTCCCCGCGCGGCAGCGTCGGTGCGCTCGGCCGATCATCGCCGGACGCGGTGGCCAAGGCGAAGCGCGCGGCGTCGGACGCGCCCGAGCGGCGCGTGCTCTTCGCGGACAGCGCGCTGAAGCCCTCCGGCGACGCGGAGGGAGCCGCGCTGGACGATTTCGGCGAGGACTCCGAGGACGAGGCGGAGGCCATCATGCCCACGCAGGCTGCCCCTCCGCGCGATCGGGGATCGAGCCAGGATCGGGACGGCGAGGACTCGGCGGAGAAACGCATGAGAGACGAAAAACAAAAAGGCGAAAAACGCGTCGCGGGTCCGGACGCGACCGCTGAGCCTCTTCCGAAGACCGGGGAGCCTCGGCGCAGCAGTTTCGGTGGGTTCGCGCGGTCCGTCGCGAGCGGGCTCGGCGCGGTCGGGCTCGGGGCGGTCGCCGCGGCGTTCACGCCCCGCGGAGGAAACGTCGAGGACTCGGCGAGGAAAGCGGCGTCGCCGTCGCCGCGAAAACTCGACGCCGAGCTCCCGGTACGACGCGTTTCTGAATCAGCCTTGCCGGCGAGCGAATCGTTTCGGGTGTCTTCGTCTCCAACCGGGCTCCGCGCGTCCGACGCCGACTCGGACGCCCACGACGCCGACGCCGACTCGGACGCCGAGGAGGAGCGCCAGGCGCTGGAAGAGGGCCGCGCGGTTTTTTTCGCCAAAGTTTTCGAGGAGACGGGCGTTCGTCTGCACGACGGGTGGCGCGTTTCGTTCGAGTGGTCCACCAAGCAGGGCTCCGAGCGGCGCCGGCGCAAGCGGTTCTTCTCCCCCGAGGGAAACAAGTTCTCCGACGCCACCAAGGTGATCGCCATGGTGCTCAAGCAGCGCGAGCGGGGAAACGTCGACGCGCCCATCCTCGTCTCGGGCGCGGCGATGCCCGCCGAGCTCGCGTCGCCGGGAGCCGCGATCGCGTCGCCGCGCCGCGACCTCGCCGCCGCGACGACCACCGCGCTGGTGACCGCGCCCACGCCGACGCGCACGCCAAGGCACAGCGCGGGCGCGGCGGGGACGGGAGGGGACGGCCTCGCGGGTGTCCCCGTCCCCGTCCCCGCGGCGCGCGCGTCCCCCGAGAGCAAGGATCGCGACCCCGCGCGCAACGTCGAGGCGCTTCGGCGCAAGGTGCGTCAGAAGCTTTTCCACGACCTGGAGGACGGCTGGAAGGTTGAGTGGGAGACGACCGTTTTGAACGGGCGCGAGCGCGACGAGAAGGTGTGGCGCGACCCCGCGGCGCCGGGAAAGAGGCTGGTGGGCGACGCGCAGGCGCTGACGCACGTCAAGATGCGCCTGGCGGCGGCGACGGTGCAGCGCCGCGCCGCCGCCGAGGCGGCGGCGAAGATGGCTGCGGACGCGAAAGCGGCGGAGGAGATGGCTGTTGCGAGCGTCGCGGCGCTCGCCCAGGAGGTGGCTAAAACCGGCGACGCGACAACGATGGTGGCGCTCGGCGCCAAGATGGAGGCGGCGCGTTTGGATCTGCAGGAGAAGCGGGAGTGGGCGGCGTTCGCCGCCGCGGAGGCGGAGACTGCGCGGATGAAAATCGCCAATCCCAACCTTCCGTCGCCCAAGCGCGGGTTCGGCGTCGGCGCTACCCCTGTGGGCAAAAGCAGACGCGCGAGCGCGAACGCGGGAACCTTCGCTGTTCCGGGGGCGCCGCCCTCGACGACGGCGGCGACGCCGCGCGGCGACGTCGCGGGGGTTTCGCGTCTGCCCGCGACGACGGCGCAGACGCACGCGCAGACGGTTGGAGGATCGAACCCGGCGTATCCGCGCTCGACGCCGGGCGCGTCTGTCGGCAAGCCCATGTCTTTGTCGATGTTCACGCCCGCGGACCGCGAAGAGGAGGCGCGTCGGCAGCTGGTGGAGCGCGTGTACGCGGAGACGGGCGTGCGACTCGGCCCGGAGTGGCGCGTTCGGCTTTCCGTGCACAGCAACGGCAAGGAGGGAAACCTCGCCGACCGCGAGTACAAGCGGTTCTTCTCCCCCGGCGGGAAGCGCTTCGAGAGCGCCGGCGCCATCGTCGCGCACGTGCTCGACTTCAAGAAACGCGCGATGGCGGTGGAGGGCGAAGCCGCGAAATCGCCCGAGCAGGTTGAGGCGGAGCGCGTGGAAGACGAAGAGTTTTCCAAGCAAGAGGCCGCCGCGCGGCGCGAGTTGATCAAGCAGGTTTTCGAGGAGACGGGCGTGATGCTCGGCGCGAACTGGCGTGTGGCGATGGAGCGGAGCTGGAGCGCCACGAAAAGGAAACTCGTCGGCCGAATGCGTTTCTTCGCGCCGGACGCGAAGAAGTTCTCCTCCAAGGCGGATGTCGTCGAGCACGTCGAGAGACAGGTGCGCTCGGGAAAGCTCAAGCGACACTCGGCGCCCACGCGACCGCGCGCCGCCGCCGCGCCAATCAGCGCGCGGCTCGCGCGAAACCCCGCTAACTTGAACGAGCGCGACCGCGAAGAAGAAGCCGCCGCGGAGCTCGCCGAGCGCGCCAAGGAGGCCACCGGCGTGGATTTGTCCCCGGGGTGGCGCGTGCGCTGGGTCAAGGAGGACGGCGGCAAGGTGTACAAGCGCTTCTTCGACCCCAAGGGCAAGAGGTACTCCAACCTGGGCGCGGCGATTCGGCAGGTGAAGCGCGACGTCGGCATCGAGTCGCCCGAGCCCGAGGAGGGCAAAAATCGCCGCGGCGACGACGGCGCGCGCAACCTCGCCGCCGCGATGGACCTCGCCGCGGACGAGGACGAGGAGGATCAGGAGCGCGGCGGAGGACGACGCGCGGGCTCGAGGCGGATCGCCGCCGCCGCCGCCGCCGCCGCCGCCGCGCAGGAGGCGGAGCGGGCGAGGCTGGAGAAGGCGACGCGGCCGACGCGCGCCGCCGAGCGCGCCGCCGCCGAGAAGGCGGCGCTGGTGGAGAAGGCGAAGGCGGAGAAGGCGGCGGAGAAGGCGCGCAAGGCGATGGCCACCGCGGAGAAGGCGCTGCGGCGCGCGGAGAAGGCGGCGGCGAGGAGCGACAAGGAAAAGGCGGCGAGAGCAGAGCACGCCGCGCTCCCGGTTTTGGCGGCGGCGGCGAGCGACGCCGCCGCCGCCGAAAAGGGCGATGGTCGCAAATCGCGTAGCGGCGCGCGTCGCGGCGGCATCGCCGGTCCCGCGCGCAAGATGAGCCCCACGGAGACGGAGTACCTCGCGCAGGTCACAAGACGCGTGTTTGAGGAACTCGGCGTCGAGCTGAACAAGGGTTGGACGGTGCAAATCACGCAGCGCAAATCCGGCGCCACCTCCGGCGCGACGGATAAGTATTTTTTGCCGCCGCCGCAACCGTCGTCCGCGCCGGAGGGCTTCCGCACCAAGTCCAAGTACCGCAGCGAGGGCGAGGTGGTGGAGTACGCGCGGCGCCTCTTCGGGCTGGGCTCCTCGAAGAAGCGCAAGCGGCCGGCCGGGGCGAAGGACGCCGCCGCCGTCGCGGCGAAGCGCGCCAAAAAAAAGCGTTTCGAGAAGGCGAAAAAGTCGGTCGAAAAGGAAAACAAGGCGAAGCCGACCGAGGCGGATGCGGCGGCGCGGCGTTTCTACGACGCGACCAACAAGATCTGGTCCCCGGTGGACACCGCCAAGACCAAGCCCAGGACCGGTGGCGTGGGCGCCTCGAAACCGGCGCCCGCTTCGAAGCGCGCGCGCGAGAGAGACGAAGACGAAGAAGAAGACGACGGCCTCGGCGACTCGGATGACGACGCGTCCGATTCCGAGTCGGCTTCCGATTCCGATTCCGAGTCCGAGTCGGCGTCCGAGTCCGAGTCCGACGATTCGGAGGGCTCCCTTTCGGATGACGCCGCGGACGCTCCCGCGTCCGGCACGGCGAGGGACGTGCGCGTGGAGGGCATGATGACGGTGATGGACGCGGACGCGAGGCGCGCGGCGTTCGAGGCGCGCGTGCTCACTCCGGCGAAGGTGCGCGAGCTGGAGCGGCACATCGACGCGCAGCTCGCGCACCCGGCGATGGGCTTCGACGTGGACGTGCTTCAGCTAGAGTACCAGCGCGTCACCGGGTTCGAGGCGGTCTCCGACGACGCCGTGCAGCTCCGCGAGATGCTGCAGGACGTCGTCGCCAAGGAGAAGGAGAAGGCGCTCGCCGCCGCGGGGGGGAACAAACACCTCTTCTCGCCGGAGACGCGGCGCGCCGTCGACGCCGCCGAGGCGTCAGCGGCGGCGGACGCCGCCGCCGAGGCGGACGCGGTGGACGCCGCGCCAGCTGAGGAGGACGTCGCGTTCCCGGACGACGACGACGACGAGGCTGACGATTCCGGCAACGCCGACGACGGGAAGCGCGAGCCGGAGGACGCCGCGGACGTCCCGGACGAGGGAGACGTGTTTGAAGTCGCGGCGGACATCGCGGTGGCCACCACGGTCGAGGCGATGCGCCGAGTCGCGGGGTCTCGCGGCGCGAGCGGCTCGGCGGAGGCGCCGCGCCCTGCTCCGCCCCGGGAAGACGTGTCCCGCGGCGCGCGCGTCCCGCGCACGCTCGGCAACGTCGGCGTCAAGCGCGCGCGCGACGACGAAGGCGACGCGGACGACTCGGAGGACGAGCCGGAGGAGGCGCGTCTGAACGTCGAACGATTGAACGGCGTCGACCGAATCGACGATTCCGCGATTCCCGACACCGCGAAGGACCTCGCTTCAACCGACGCGCCCGTCGACGTCCCTGCCGCTTCGCTGGTCGCGCGCGGCACGCGCTTCAACCCGACGGACCAAGCGATGGTCGCCGCGGCGAAGTCCGCGCTGCACACGTCCACCGCGCCGGGCGAGGTGCTCTGCCGCGAGCAAGAGCGGAAGACGGTGCTTGACCTGATGCGCAAAAGCCTCAAGGCGAAGCGCGGCGGCTCGGTGTACGTGTGTGGCTTGCCCGGCACAGGCAAGTCGCTCACCGTCTCGGAGGCCGAGCGCGTCGCGCGGTGCTGGGGCGACGGCAGCAAACTGGGCGGGGGGTCAAAGCACGCCGTCGGTCGGGCCGAGCGCCCACGCGTCGCCGCCGTGAACTGCATGGCGCTCGGCGACCCGCGTTTGGTGTTTGCGAAGGTGATCGAGGAGCTCTCCGGCGAGAAATCGACAAACGCGACTTCGACGAACGCGGCGAAACACTCTCGCGCGGCCGACGAGAGCTCCGAGCTCGACCTCGGCGCTGATCTCGGGGCTCTTCCCGAGGTTGCGACGCTCAGGCAACTCGTGACTTCGGAAGGGAGCGCGGGTGGTCGCACGACGGTGATTCTGCTGGACGAGATGGACCAGCTCGTTTCGAAAGCGCAGGGTATTTTGTACGAGCTCTTCGGTTTACCCACGCTCCCGGGGTCGCGGTGCGTGGTCATCGGCGTCGCCAACGGCATCAACTTGGTGGAGGTGACGCTGCCTCGCCTCGCCGCTCGCGGCTGCGAGCCATCCGTCGTGCGCTTCAACGCCTACGACAACACGCAGCTCAAGCAGCTGTTACGCCAAAGGCTCGCGGCGTTACCATTCGCCGTCTTTGAGGACGCCGGCCTCGAGCTGTGCGCGCGCAAAGTCGCCGCCGCTACCGGGGACATGCGCCGCGCGCTCAACATTTGCACCGTCGCCGTGGACCTCTGCGTCTTGGAAGCCGCCGAGACCGCAAGAGACTCTTCTGAAGCGTCCAACGCGGGTCCTTCGTCGACCACGTCGGGAACGAGTAACTCAAAAGCCGGAGAGGGTTCGGACGCGGAGAGACAAAAAAACGAAAAGACAAACGGCGCTCCGAAACAAAACCTTCGCTTCGCGGGGTTTACGGTGAAGGTTTCGCACATGGCGCGCGCCATTTCCGCTTCGTTCTCGTCGCCGGTGGTGGATACCGTGAGGGGCTTGCCGCAGCACCAGCAGATGGTGCTCTGCGCGGCGGTGCGTCTGTTCCGCGAGCGGAGCGCGGAGTCCTCCAAGCGCGAAGCCACGCTGGGCGTCCTGAACGACAAGTACACCGCGCTGTGCAAGGAAGCCGGCATACGCGGCGTCACGCCCGGGGAGTTTTCCGGAGTGTGCACCGTGCTCGCCGACCAGACTTTACTGAAAGTCGGCGCCGGCCGCGAGGACCGACAACGAAAGGTGAGTCTGGCGGTGCACCAGGACGACGTCGTGTTCGCGCTGCAGGGCGTGAACTTCTTCCGCAACCTCATCGGGGAGGGGCGCGGGGGGAAAGCGGGAACCGGGAGGGGGAGGTGAGTCGGGGGGAATCGGCGGGTGACGCGACGCGGACGTTTTCGTAGCCTTGGAAACGCTTTTTCGTTACCGTACAATTTTTTGTTTTTGCACGTGGTGTTGTGAAGACGTTCTCGGACGCGTCGTGGTGTCGTTGTATGTTGTTTCTCCGCGGACGCGAGCGCGGCGCCACACCGAGACGCGCGCGTCAGTCGCCGTCGCGTCTCTCTCGCTTTCTTCGCGACGCGCATCGAGCATGTCCGCGATGAGCGCGCTGCGCGTCTGCCTCGTGCGACCTCTCTCTCGCGCCACCGTCCGAACGTTCCAAACCGAGCCGTCGTTGTTTTCAGCCTCCTCGAGACCGGCCGCGCGGGTCACCCTGGCGCGCCCTTTCTCGAGCGCCGCCTCGACCCCGCCGCGCCGCGCGTTCCGCGCGCGCGTGCGCGAGACGCGCGGCGTCCCGCGCGCCGCCGGCGAGTCGCCGGCTGACGGCTGGGATGCCTCGCCGTCGAGCACGAGAACCTCGGACGAACCGACGGAAATCCCCGTTTCGTTCTCGGGGGACGAAGACGAAGACGCCGGCGAGGGGAGTTCCGGCCACGACGTGGTCGGCGAACCGAGCTCGAAGGCGAACGAAGCGTCCGAGCCGCCCACGGGGCCCACCGGGTGGGACACGAAGCCCACTTCGATCGTGCCGAACGCGTACTTCCAAGGCGAGGTCGGGTACAGCAAGTTCTACCCCCCCGAGGCGCGCGACTACGAGTACAAGCGCAAGCTGGTGGTCGCCGTCGACGGCTCAATCGAGTCCGAGCGTGCCGTCGAGTGGGCGATCCAGCACCTGTGCCGCTCCGGCGATCTGCTTCAGATCGTGCACTGCTGCCTCGCCGGCGCGATCGACCCGCACCTGGCGTCGTACTACGACGGGCCTTCCCTCATGAGCGGCGACCAGATACGTGCCGACCCGCGCCTCTCCGTCCAAGTAAAAAAAAACGCCCGGCCCGAATACCCCGAGCGATTCCCGAAACGACCGATGTACGACGACAGCTGGGCGCCCACGCACCTGAAAGAAGTGAGGGTGCGTTTTTTTCCAGCCGGCTTTTGGCCGAAACCTTTCGAAGCGAACGATCGTGGAGTTCGTGGAGCTCGAGCGACTGTCTGACAATTTCGCGATGGTCTCCTTCCACGCCTCCGCCCTCGGTTCGCTGTTCAACCTGCGTCGAAAAAAACAACAACACGTGCCCGTCGACCTCTTCGCCGACCCCAAAACGCAGGACGCCTACTGGTCCGCCGCCGTCACGCGCACCGAGGCGATGCTGGACGACGTCTACAAGAAGCTCCAAGCCAAGCACGGTACGTTCTGAGTCTGTGAGTAGTCTATATTCGAAACGCTCGCGAAAAAAAAACGCTGACCTTTTCCCCGAAACGAGGCGTCCGCGGGTTTTGCGGCGGTTCGCTCGCAGGCGAAGTCGCGGACGGCGGCGGCGACATGACGCCTTTCCCCCAGCCGGTCGAGCTGGATGCCGTGCTGGACACCTCCTGGGAGCCGATCGCGGACATGATCAAGCGCAAAGCCGAGGAGTCCGACGCGGAGATGCTCGTTGTGGCGCACCACAGCAAGAAGTGGTGGGAAGAGGCTCTCGCCGGTTCCGTCGCGAAATACCTCGTGGACCGCTCCGACTTGAACGTCGTCGTCGTGCACTGAAAAAAGAAAACGCCGAAGAGATACCGTGAACGACGAGCGCGACCCGCGCGAGAGAGACGCGGAAGAGTAGAAGCGGAAGATGTGATCACACTCGCGCGCGCTTTGCTTTTGGATCTTTCGACGAAGTCGGCTCTTTTGAAAAAACGAAAACGCCCTTTTACTTCTTCTTTCGAAGGAAATCTCACGCGAGCAGCTCTCGCGTGTATTTCCACGCGTGCGACCACACGGGCTGGCACAGGTCGATGGGCATCTTGCCCTGCTTGTTCTTCAGCGACTTGTCCGCGCCGTTCTGCAGCAGGAAGTTGACGATCTCGACGTGCCCGCGCATGGCGGCCCAGTGCAGCGCGGCGTTGTCTCCGATGTCGAGCGCGTCCACCTCGGCGCCGTTCTCCACTAAAAACTGAACGGTGTGGAAGTGGCCGTTGTGCGCCGCGCGGCTGAGCGGCGTTTCCTTCATCAGACCCGCCTGTTCGATGTCCGCGCCCTCGCTCATGAGCAGGTCGCAGCAGGTGGTGTGCCCGTTGCCCGCGGCGAGTAACATCGGCGGGTCGCCGCAGTGGTCCGCCTCGTCTAAAGGAGCGCCCTCGTTGATGTGCTCCTTGACCCAGTCGTAGTACCCGTCGCAGCAGTCGCGCCAGATGTTGGACTTGTCGGGGATGAATCGGCCGTTCTGTGGATCGGCGGGAATCGAATGGAACGAAAAAACGCGTCAGAGGTGTGTCGTTCGGTCGGGGAACACGCGCCCGGGGACGAGGAAGACGACGCGCGCCGAAAAGACCTCGCGCGGACGCGATGCGGTATCGTCCGCGTCGTCGCGTGTACGTCGCGACGCTCGGAGGGCGACGGCGTTCGCGGTGCCGCGTCTCGGCGCGTCCGTCGAGACGTCGCCTCGTCGAACGGCGCTCGTCGTCCCGAGGAGGCATCGGGAGATCCGACGCGTGTGAAATCCGACGCGCGTTCGCGAGCGAGGCCGCGGCCGCGCGCGAACGCGGCGAGCGCGCGGAGGGCGGTCGAGACGTACCACGAGATCGAAGGGCATGGTTGCGCTGGTCGTCAGAGCCGCGCTCGGTCGGTGCGCCGCGTGAAGTGGCGAGGCGCGCGCGGCGCGTGCCGAAGTCAAAAGAAAAACGCCTCAACCGGGGAAACGCCCGCTCGGCTCCTGTCGAGACGCGTGATGGCGTCAACAACTGCGCTTTTTCGCTTTTCGCCGAAGCGAAAGATTTTTCTCGTTGGTGACAGGCCCCCGATGGTCGCCGACCCTCGCACTTCGAGGACACGCCGTATCCCGGGTGAACATGGCCGGCATCGCGCGCGCCGTGTCGCGCCGCCTGGCGGGTCTGACCCGCCCCGACGGCGGCTTTTCGAGATTCGCCTCCGCCGCGTTCGCCGCGAAGGCTTCCGGCCCGGCGCCGTTCCACTTCCAGCCCCTGTTCGAGTCGGACCCCGCGAACCCCAAGGACATCCCTTGGCGCAAGATCACGGACGAGCACGTCTCCGTGCTGCGCGTGGATGGGCGCGAGGTGCTGAAGGTCGAGCCCGAGGCTCTGCGCCTGGTGGCGCAGGAGGGCATGACGGACATCGCGCACCTGCTCCGCCCCGGCCATCTGGCGCAGCTGCGCGCCATCCTGGACGACCCCGAGGCGTCGGAGAACGACCGCTTCGTCGCGCTGGAGCTCCTGAAGAACGCCAACATCGCGGCGGGCATGGTTTTGCCCGGCTGCCAGGACACGGGCACCGCCATCATCATGGGCAAGAAGGGTCAGAACGTGTGGACCGAGGGTAACGACGCCGCGCACCTCTCGCGCGGCGTGTATGACACCTACGTCAAGCGCAACCTGCGGTACTCGCAAGTCGCGCCTCTGTCCATGTTCGAAGAGACCAACACCGGGTGCAATTTGCCCGCGCAGGTTGATTTGTACGCGGCGGACGGCGACGAGTACCACTTCCACTTCATGGCCAAAGGGGGCGGGAGCGCGAACAAGACGTTCTTGTACCAGGAGACCAAAGCCCTGTTAAACCCGACGCGCATGATGCAGTTCCTGGAGGAGAAGATCAAAACCTTGGGCACGTCCGCGTGTCCGCCGTACCACCTGGCGTTTGTCGTCGGCGGATTGAGCGCCGAGCAGAATCTGAAGACGGTGAAGATGGCGAGCGCGCGGTACTACGACGACTTACCCGTCACCGGTAACGAACACGGCCGCGCGTTTCGTGACGTTCCGCTGGAGGGAGAAATAAAAAAGCTGTGCCAGACGATGGGCATCGGCGCGCAGTTCGGGGGCAAGTATTTCGTGCACGACGTGCGCGTCGTTCGACTTCCGCGGCACGGCGCGTCGTGCCCCGTGGGTCTCGGCGTGTCGTGCTCGGCGGACCGGCAAGTGAACGGCAAGATCACGAAGGAGGGTGTGTTTTTGGAACAGCTCGAGCGGGATCCGAGCAAGTACTTGCCTGACGTGAAAGACGAGCACCTGGACGACAGCGGCGTGGTGGTTGACGTCGACCTCACGAAGCCGATGTCTGAAATTCTGGAGCTCCTCAGCGCGTGCTCGGTCAGCACGCGTCTTTCGCTCACCGGTCCTCTGGTCGTGGCTCGCGACATCGCGCACGCCAAGATCAAGGAGAGGCTCGATAAAGGCGAGCCCATGCCTGAGTACATGAAACAGCACGCGGTGTACTACGCCGGCCCGGCGAAGACCCCGGACGGCATGGCGAGTGGCTCGTTCGGGCCCACCACCGCCGGTCGGATGGATTCGTACGTCGAGGCGTTCCAGGCGCACGGCGGGTCGCTTGTTATGCTCGCCAAGGGCAACCGCAGCGCGCAGGTCACGCGCGCGTGCAAGAAAAACCGCGGGTTCTACCTGGGCTCCATCGGCGGTCCCGCGGCGATCTTGGCGCAGAACAACATCAAGAAGGTGGAGGTGCTGGAGTACCCCGAGCTCGGCATGGAGGCGGTTTGGAGAATCGAAGTGGAGGACTTCCCGGCGTTTGTCATCGTGGACGACAAAGGGAACGACTTCTTCAAGAAGTGGCAATCGTGAGAGTGAGGCGACCGCGAGAGCGCGGCGTCGTTTTTTGGCGTTTCTTTTTTGCGCGACGATACCGTCACGCGTACGGTGCGTAGACCGCAGGTAGTGGTGACTCGAAAAATAGACTACGGCCTATAGCGCTGACTACGGGAACGACGCGAAGACGAGTCCGATACAGAGCGCGATACCTCGCGATACCTCGCGGCGGGTTAAAGAAAAAACACCGCGCGCGTCAGACGTTTCGACTTTTTCGTCTCCGGTACTACGAGTACCAGTGCTCCACGTTTGTTCATTTCCCATCGCCTCGGCTTCATCGGCGGTCCCGAAGACTGTTCCCACCAACTCCGGGCGATCCACGAACGGGTTTCTGTTCCCTTGCGCCAAACACACGGCGTCGTTCCTCTCGCGTTCCCAGTCCGCCACAGGGAAAGAGGCGTGCCATCGAAGCAAATCGCTGAGCCGCCCGAAGGCGTAGTACGTCGTCTCGTTTTCTAAACTCGGCTTGCTCGCTTCCTGCGCGAGCCGCAGGTCGTGCGTGTCCTCGTCGTCCCCGTCGTACCGCAGCGCCATGTACAGCATCGCGCGCGCCACGAAGCCCTTCATCGAAGAAGGGGGCTGCCAGAACCCCCCGATGCTCGCCGAGCCGGCGTCGCCGACAACGCCGCTCACCGTCGACACCGGCGACTCGCACGAGCGCCCGTCCGACCACGCCGTCGACCACTCCGCGCACGCCTCGTCGCGCTCGTCCAGGATCTGGGAGAACACGCGGTTTCCCCGCGCGGAGTTGAGCGCGGCGTGGGACGGCACGAGCGCGTGCATGTCCACGCGGGGGGGGGCGTCGTACGGAAGGCCGGAAGAGTCGCCGACGCCGTAGCTCTGCGGCCAGAGGTGCTCTCGGTTCCAAACGCAGGCGTCTCCCTCGAAGGCACCCACCTCGCGACACTTCGGCGCGGACCCGCCGTAGGCCAGCCTCACAGTCTCGGCGTCGCGCGAGTCGATGGTCTCGAGCAGGTCGTACGCCGCCGCGTACGTCACGGGCGAGTGGTGCGCGCTCGCGATGCCGTGGAGCCACGCGCGCGTTGCATCGACCGTGGCGTTCGTCATCGCGTCGGCGTTCGCGAAGAGAGCGTCGACATCGCACGTCGCTTCGACCGGTCGGGTCGTCGCGAGCAGACACGAGACGATACACAGAAACGCGGATCCGAGCGTGCCTCGACGCCAGGACGCCATGGCGTCGCCTGACTCCCGCCGAGCGCGCGCGCGGAGTGCGAGGACGTCGTCGCTTTTCGGTTGACGCCGAACGAAAAAAATCGCCGCGACCGAAAAACGCTCGACGGCCGTCGAGAGGTCGAATCTCTGCTTTTTTATTTTTACAATAGCTAACGCGATGGACTACCCCACCACGACATGCCTCGCGTCGCGGTGCCGATGTCGCGCGTCGCCTCCGTCCTGGTCGCGTCGCCGTCGCGCTCCGCGGTTTCGATCGTCGGGTCGGCGGAGCCTGAGACCCGAGACGTCACGCGGCGGAACGCGCGGCGAAAGTAGACTAACAAAACGGAGAGTCACTCGGCGACGCCTCTTTCCGTCCAGTCGTCGACCCACGCGGCGGCTTCGGCGGCGCGCCGGAGCTTCGCCTCGCGGTGTTTCGCGACGTACCGCTGGTGCCTCTCCGGGGCGTCGTGCCACCCGGTGGCCGGGTCGTTCGGGTCCTCGGCGAAAGGCAAAATCTCAGTCACGACCGAGACGTCGTCGTCTTTCAGCGCTTTCAGGCTCGAAGCCACACGCGCCAAAGACGCCTCCGCGATTTCGGCGTGCGCCCGCGTCGTCGTCCAGATGGCGCTCTTGTACTGACTCTTCGCGCGCGCCTTGGTCGCGCGGCTGCCGCTCTGGTCCCAGAACTCGGCGAGGATCTCGTCGTAGGAGATGACCTCCGGGTCGAAGGAGACCCGCACGACCTCGGTGTGCCCGTCGCCGTCGCACACGGAGTCGTACGTCGGGCTCGGAGCGGATGAGGGACCCCCGACGAAGCCCACTCGCGTCGCCACGACACCGCGCAGCTCCGCGAAATGAGCCTCGGGTTTCCAGTATCACCCGAGGCCGAGGATGGCGGTCTCGATGCCCACGTCGTTCTCAGCGGAAGACGCGCGACCGGACGTTCGCGCCGCGTTCCGTCGACGCGAACGCGCGCGCCGCGAGGCGCACGCCCCGAAGGCGACAGGCGCGAGACTCGCCATCGCGCGTCCCGAAATGTTCATGAAGACGCGCGCACGTCACGTCGTCGGAAGCGAGGGAGTCGTGAATCGATCGGCCGCGGGACCCGGGACGACCTGGAGGGCGAAACGTTTCTTTGCTTTTGTCGAACGAACCGTTCCGTTCAAATAACCGCCGAGCGGCGTTCTAAACGTCTCACGCGACGGACCACCCCTTTCCCCCCACGTGCCTGACGAACGCGGGCGGTTTCGGGCGGCGCACCACCACCACCTCGTCCCACCGAATCTCCCTGGTCCCCACACCAGAAGAGAGAGACGAAGAGGACGAGTTTGGCGCGGCGTAAAAAAAAGCGCTTTCGTCCGCGACAACCTTCGCGTTCGGCGCAAACGTCACGGCGGCGTCGGCGTAGAACGCCGCCTCCGACGGAACCGCGTCGAACGTTGTGCCACAAGCGTCTCCGTCAGTGGCGAACGCCCCACCCTGGGTTTCTATCAGAGCGTCGAGCGTTTCCACTTCAGTGACCACGACGCCGACCGAATGCGGCGACCCCGCCGTGACCAACAACCCCGCCGCGCCCGAGGGCGACGAAAGCATCTTCTGCGTCGCGCGCGCGTCGCGCCACACCGGCGCGAGCGCGATGAGCCCGGCGCGTTCCGCGGCTTCCTCCACCGCGCACAGGGAAGAGACGTCGAAGACGTGTCCGTGCGCGACACCCAAAACGCCGTAATCCGCTCTCAGCCGCACGAGGTCATTAGTGAGCGCCGTCACCGCCTGGGAGTGCGTTTTCGCGAATCGCGTCCGTTGCGTGTACCCGGGAACGCCGCGGTTCCACAGCGGCGCCGCGACGGCGTCGGCGAACCGCGCCGCCGCCGCGCGCATCGTCTTCGTGTGTTTCCCGTCGGGGTCGACGTTGACGGTGTCGTCGACGTCTTCACGGTCGAAGCCGTGCCTCGTGCCTCGCTTGAAGCGCTCGTGCCTCGCTTCCGAGGGGTCCGAAAACGGGACGATCGCGGCGAACGCGAGTCGGCGCTTGAGGCACGCGTGAAACGCCGCCGCGCTGTTCCGACCCGACGTGTACAGCAACGCGAACTGTTTTGGAGGCGCCCCGGGGGGGGTCACCAGCTCCGAAAAGCTTCCAAAAGACTTCGAAGACCCACCGGAGGCTCCGGTGGCGGATCTTCGTTTCGTTCGTTCGGCTTCGTAATCGTACACGCGCGGGTTCTGTTCCTCGAGCGCTTTTTTTTCGATCGCCGCCGCGCCGAGAGACGCACACGCCGCGACGGCGTCCGCCAGGACCCGCGGCGCCTCCGCCGCCCTCGCGAACCCGAACGCCACCGCGACGCGCACAACGGCGTTCCCGAACTGAGACCCGACGTCAGCCTTCAGAGGCGCGCGCCTCGTGACGTACCGAGGCACGTTGAACGGGTGCCGCTCGAGCGCGACGCGCAACACGCGTTTGCGCAAACAATCTTTTCCTTTTTCGTGTTTTTCGTCTTCTCGCGACGCGGAGACGGGCACGAGCCGTTTCATGCGCCCGGGCAGGTCCAGCGCGAACTTCGCTACGAACGCGCTGAGGAACGGGTGGTGTATCTCCATGCCGTGCGCGTGCGCCGCGGCGTGGTCCCTCTGCAGCTCGGCGTGGAACAAAGCGCGCAGAGCGGAGAGCTCCAAAGACGCCTCGTCCGTTTCCGAGGCGCGCGCGCCGAGCACGTCTCCGTCGACGCCGTTGAGCAGCGCCTCCGCCCCGCCTCCGGAAAAAACGCACCGGCAGTTCCTCTCGCGCAACGCCTGCGCGGCGAAGTAGGTGGAGAGCGCCAGGCGCGCCTTGTCGACGTCCAGGTGGCATAAAGCCGGGCTCAGCCTCGCCAGCGCCGCCGCCACCTCGGCCACCGAGCCCACCTCCCTTTTAAGGAGCTCGATTTTAAAAAAGCCGCACGCGGCTTCGGCGGCGGCGAGGTCGTCCGGCGGCGCGGTGGCTCCGGTGAAGCCCGCGACGGCGGCGACGCAGGGTATCTTCCACGCCACGCACGCCGCGAGCACGGCGACGGAGTCTATGCCTCCCGAGAACAAGATCCCCACAGGGCGTGCCTCGCACCCTCGCCTGAACATGTCCACCGCGAGACCGGCGTGTTTGGTCGCCGCCAGGAACCGACGCGTGAGTTCGCGCGACGCCTCGAGGATACCCGCGTTGTCCTGCTCGGAGCCCTCCTCGGTGAGCCTGATGGGCAGACCCTTCGGCGGCTTCTTCTGCAGCTCGGGGGGCAGGTCGGGGTCTTCG
>Ga0209666_1000735_pt1 | contig 24858 bp, 16 predicted proteins | sample SaaInlV_125m_DNA_FD_184679 | JGI IMG/M metagenome (GOLD analysis project Ga0209666, IMG submission 184679) | Marine microbial communities from expanding oxygen minimum zones in the Saanich Inlet - Saanich Inlet SI037_S3LV_10m_DNA (SPAdes)... | ecosystem: Environmental > Aquatic > Marine >...
CTGGGCGCTGGGTCTATCCCGGTCGAACGAGGCGAACAGGCTGAGCTCGAGGTGGAGGTTGAATGGAGTGGAACGAATAACAGACTAACGCGATCGCGAGACTCGACTCGAACGCGACATTAACCGTACACGTGGTCGTACACGCTCACGGAGTGGGCCTTGGGGCCGCGAGATTTCGAACGACCGCCTCGACCGCCTCGACCGCCTCCGGCGGAGCGACCGCCGCCGCGCTTCGGCCCGGGCGGAGACCCCATTTCCGTGAAGTCACGCCTCGGGAGATTGAGCTTGTTCGGGTAATCGAGACTGATTCGATCGCGAAGCTCGCGAGGGGCTTGGTTGGGCTCGGTGATGTACGCCGCGGGGATCTCGCGGAGTTCCGGGATCCAACGCTTGACGTAGTCGCCAGAGGGATCGTAGTCCTTGGTTTGCTTGGCGATGTTGAAGCGGTTGATGCGACCGCCCGTCATACCGGCGGCGGCGCACCAGTTCCCCCAGTTAGAAGCGGTGTCGTAATCCAATAAGTGGTGCTCGAACCAATCGGCACCGTGTCTCCAGTCGACGCCGGCGTCGAGGGCGAGCCACGAGGCGACGTTTTGTCGCCCTCGATTCGACATGAAACCAGTCGCCGCGAGTTCGCGCATGTTGGCGTCGATGAGTGGGTATCCGGTCGTGCCTGTCTTCCATGCCTTCAAGATCTTCTCATCACTCTTCCAAGATGCCGTCCTGTTAGCCGTACCGTCGAGATGGAAGATTTTGTTCCCGTGTTTCAGCGCGAAGAACTTGAAGAAGTCTCTCCATATCAACTCAAATATTACCCAATACGTGCTCTTGTTCTCAACGCGCGCGCTCTCGTAGCGTCGAATCTCGCTCACGACGTAGCGCGGCGACACACATCCTAAGGCGAGCCACGGTGCGAGCTTGGTGCTGTAGTCGCCGCCCAGCATCCCGTTGCGAGTTTCAAAGTACGTCGCGAGCAAATCGCTATCCCACAAATAATACTTGACGCGAGCCAAGGCTTGGGATTCGCCACCCTTGAATTCGAGCACAGAGCGCTCGTCTGCGCCATCTTTGAGCCATTTTTCGCACGCCAGGGCGATTTCGGCCGACGCGAAAGGCAAATCCTTCGGTTCAGGCATCCAATCCAACCCCGCCACGGACGCCGGTACGCTTCCCAGAGCGTTCGCCGTCGGCGCGGGCACTACCGCTCGCACTGAGCACTTTGACTCTACCTTGTTCCGAAATGGCGTGAACACATCTGGTAAATCGTGTAGACCTCCGGCGAAGTCGTACGGGAGGTCGTCGGCGTGGTAAAGTGTCGACCCCCACAGACGCTCCATCGACGCCGACGCGCCGCCGCTTCGAGCTCGCTCCTTCGACGCCCTCTCTACCGCCCTATCCATATCAGTCTCCTCGCTCGTCACCTCTGTTTGCGTGAGCACGATCGTTTTGTCGTTCGCACCCGTGAGCGTGAGCTCGGTGATGACATCCTCCGTCTTGCCGCAACGCACCAACAAGTCGCTGCCGACGCCGCGAAGCGCGCGCTTCAAGTCGTCCACGCACTCAATCGTAAACTTCCCACGCCCTGCACCGAAGCGCGCGAGACCGCGCTTGGATGTCTTAAAAAACGTCTCATCGAACACGTACACCGGGACGACCTCAGCGGCGTCCGATTGTCCGCGCAGAGTCGCCGCTCGAGCGACGACGGCGTTGTCCAACAACCTCAAGTCGTTCCGAAACCAAACAATCACCCGCGTACGAGGCGATGAAGTCGCCATCGCGTCGCTTTCGCTCGTCGTCGAAAGCGTTCGCACGACTCGCGCGCTCGTCAAGTCTCCGAACGCGCGTGCGCCGTGGCAAATCGACGACGAAGTCGCGAAAAGTGTCGACGTCGACTGTCGAAAGTAATCCGTCGACGGCGGCTTGGCGAACGCGGCGCGTGCGACGCCGCGAAGGGCGAATGCGTGACGAATGGTTGCGGGCGCGCGGACGTTCGCGTTCGTCGGGGAGCGGGCGTGGCGCGGCTCGAACGTCGCTGTGTGAGGCAGGAGAGGCGAAGATGGCGCTCTTCTATTTACTACAACTCATCTCTTATTTCGCTTCTTCTTGAAGAAATTCTTCCTGCGCTCCTTCTCGCGCCTCGACTCCTCGCTCGCCTCTTGACGCTCACGCTTAGCGCCGAATCCAGTGACGAATTGACGCCGCGCGAGGGCGGTTTCGCTCGGCGGCGGTCGCTTCTTCGCCTCCTTCAATTCCATGTGACTCGGTTTTAGCGCATCGAGCGCGCCGAGTTCGCCCGGACGCGCGCCGTCTAACATCGCCCGCTTCGCCCGCTCCGTCTCCTCTATGTTTTGCATCCTTCGTTCGACCGAGACGTCGACCTCTTCGATCGCCGTGAGCCAAGACTCTGCGCCTCGATTATCGTCGCCCCCCGCGGCCGCCGCCCCGCTCGCCTCGGCGTCGTCCTCGACCACCTCCCCGCGCCGTCGTTTCAGCTCTTCCTCTACGTACGCCCTCGCTCGCGCCTCTTCCGCCGTTCGCAAGCCGTATCCTCGATCGCCGTCGTCCCCGTCCCGAACCAATTCCCGTCCCGCGAGCACCACCCCCGCGCTCGCGAACGCCGAATTCGTCCCCAGCATCCGCGTCTCTCCGTGCGCGACGCCGAGACCTCCATCGCGCGCGCGCGCATCTGCGGCACCGTCACCGCCGTCGTCCGCGCGTTTTCCCACCGCGCGCTCGCGTCGTCCCGTGATGAGCGTCCCGACGTCCAAACCTTTCGCTCGATTCCGGCGCTGCTGTCGCTCGCGCGCCTCGCGCAGCGCGCGCAGGGCGCCGCCGTCGTCGTCGCGCGCGTCGTCGTCGTCGTCGTCGCGCGCGTCGTCGTCGCGCGCGTCGTCGTCGTCCGAATCGCACGCTCTCTTCCGGCGAACGTTTCGCGGCGGCGGCATTATGCGACGCCTTCTGACGACGCGCGTTTCGATTCGGACGACGACGGCGATGCGCGAGGCGGACGACGCGCGCGCGGCGCCGACGACGCGGAGCGCGCCGGTGATACGCCCCGCGCCGCGATTGCGCGCGGCGCTGTTCGATTTAGACGGTACGATGGCGGACAGCGACCCGATGCACTTTGTCGTGTTTGATGAACTCTTGCGACGCACGGGCGTGCTGCGGGCGCCGCTGACGCACGAATACTTTAAAGAAAACATCGCGGGAGGGTCGAACGCGGATATATTCGCGAGGCTGTATCCGGATAAAAGCGCCGAGGAGCACGAAGCGATGGCGGAGGCGAAAGAGGCGAGCTTTCGCGAAGCGTTGGCGCGAGAAGCGTTGCAGCCGGCGAAAGGGTTGCGAGCGCTGTTGGACGCGTGCGATGCGCGCGGCGTGAAGACTGTAGTCGTGACGAATGCGCCGAGGGCGAACGCGGAGGCGATGCTCACGCAGTTGGGGCTGAGGGAGTACTTTGGGGACGAACGACTCGTCATCGGGACGGAGTGCGCGCGGTCGAAACCAAATCCAGATCCGTATCTCGAAGGGTTACGGCGGTGTGGCGTGAGCGACGCGCCCGAGGCGTGCGTGGCGTTTGAAGACTCTCCGGCGGGCGCGCGGGCGGCGGTAGCGGCGAATATTCCGACGGTCGGGATCCTATCGTCCCAAAGCGAGGAGACGTTGGCGCGCGTCGGATGCTGCATGTGCGTTGACGATTTCGCCTCGCCGGCGTTGTTGGAGGCGCTTGGGATGTGATCGATCAAGCGAGCGAGCGAGGCATATCTATGATTCTTCTATCAAATATTCATCTAAGTCACTATAGCGCTTGGGATGTGATCGATCAAGCGAGCGAGCGAGGCATATCTATGATTCTTCTATCAAATATTCATCTAAGTCACTATAGCGCTAAAGTTTCGCTCTCGCGAGCGCTGTGTGCGGCGCGTGTTCTAACGCATCCATCTCCGTCGATTGCAGCGCCGCGCGAATGGACTTTTCTACAGCTCGGACGTCGTCTGCGGGAACGCTCATTCCTATCGCGTCCTTGTCGCGGCCACCTTCTCGTACTACGAGTCCATCCGACACAGCGCGCATGACGCACACGCAACCGGGCGAAGATTCCACAAAACCGTCGATGGCTTTGCGTTTCAACGGTCCCACTTCTTTTACGATCCATCCCGTTTGCTTCGTCTGCAGAGACGACTTTTGAAGCGCAATCCACGACGCGTCGCTCGCGTCGCTTCGAACGAAAATCACGACACGAGGAATGATGCGAACATTCACGAAAGCGAGCGAAAAATCGCCACCAACTCCTACAACGAGCGGCATCCAGGAAGCATGATTCCCGGGCGAGCAGACCGCGTCGCTCGGCAACGGCGCGCCGTGCAACGCGGGCGGCGACACGGCCACGATTAGAGAATCGCTCCCGAGCACTGTGGCCGTCGTCGAGCACAACCAACCTTTTGCTTCCGCTCGCGTGCGCGAACACGTCCGCGTGTCGATGCTTGTCCCGCGTACTAGCACGACAATACCACCACCGTCTCGCGCGAGGACGCCAACGGCGCTCTTGAGAGTCGGCTCCGGGCCTAGGTGCGAGCGCATCGGCACCGCGCGCGGAGTTTCGGCGACGAAGGCATCGGCATCGAAAGATGACAGCGCACTACGCAACGTCAGCATTAACCGGTCGCGATAAGTCTTCATTGCGTGCACGTACACCACGCTGCGCGGTGCTCGCATAAAGCCAGCCGAGTCTCGATGCACGCGCTGCAGCGCGTCGTCGTCGTCCACGTCCAACTCCTTCATCACGATTCGGCCATCTTCGAGCAAATATTTTGGACGCACAAAGTGCACGTATCCCGGTCGCGACAGAAGCAGTCTCGATATTCGGTCTTCGGGCGCGCAAATGTGCGTAAACGTCGACGTCCATCGCCGATCTACGACGAGTCGACTCAAGCTCTCGTCGCCCACGGGCGGCATGGCGAAGGTGACACATCGCACGCGCCCCGCCGCCTCGGGTCTCCTCAACAACAGTATGACCGTCGCCAACGCCGCGGTGGCCCCACCTAAGGAGTGTCCGCACATCACCAATCGTTTTCCTCTCGCTCGCGCGCGAGCGAACATCACGTCTGCGGCGACGGTTTCGGCGCGCGCGAGAAATCCTCGATGCGCCTTCGCCTCGTCCTCCACCGAGCTCATCCAATAATTCGCATCGGATATCAAATCTCTCGTCGTCTGCGTTCCCCCGAACGCGTAGTAATACGCGTCGCAGGTTTCCAAAACCACCGCTCGATTCGCCGCGCCCTTTGCGCTCGCCTCGACGCCGACGAACCATCTCCTCGCGCTTCGTCTCAAGATTCGATCGCGCAGAACCGCCAGAGGCGCTCGCGAAGCGTCGAGCGCGCGCAACACGATGGCTCGCTCCAACGTTCCGAGTCTGCGCGCCACGGCACGTTCGTCCCCGTCGTACGCGCACTCGCACGCGACGCAGCTTATAACGGTATCCAGCGCATCTTCAGCGGTTTTCTCGCGCATGGCGCGCGCGCACGACGCCGAGAGCGACATCGGACGTTGTGCGAACGACGCGGCGATCGCGCGACGCCCGCGCGTTCGCCGCGCGTTCGCGACGCCGAGTGAGGCGGTGATGTCCCGCCGCGGCGCGGAGGCGCCGAGTCAGTGAGTCAGTCGGCGTCGAACGTCGAACGTCCGGCGCACCGCGTCGCCGGTGTCGCGATAAATAATTACATTACACGTCGTGCTCGCGAAAGTCTAATCCCAAGAACCGACGCGCCAATTCCCGAGACGCAGCGCGAACCCACCGAGGAAGAATCGACGTCGCGCCGGCGTCGGCGAGCGCGCTCGGAGCGCCGCCGCGCCGGTGGCGAATTTCCCGCGCGCGCGATCGAAAATCCCACGAAAGTACGAAGACGCGTCGTCCAAACACTCGCGCACGATCGCCGAGACGAGCTCGCCGCGCGTGCGCGCGACGCCGGCCCGTCGATTCTCCGCCTCGAGCTCCTTCCATCGATTCCGCGCCTTGTGTTGAAACAAAATCGCCACCGTAAACAGCACTCCCGACAGGAACGACGCCGCGAAGACGTCGTTGGCGGATAAATACGCCTCCTTCGTCCACGTTCCAGTGCGCGCAGCGCGCGCGATCGGTTTCCCAAACTTTTCCGCGGTGAGCCACGCTCGCGAGGGCGGTTGCGGCCCGAAGACGCTCGCGAAGAGCGCCGTCTTCTTCTGCGCCAGGTACGCCTCGCGCGAGGCGTCCCCGAACACCCCCGTCGGTTCGATCCCTCGCACTTTTTGCCACTTCTTCACCGCCTCCGTCGTGCTCGGGCCGAAGAATCCCGTGGGCAATCCTCCGTTCGGCAGCGCCAGCAGTCGCTCGCTCGCCAGCATCGCCTGCAGCGCGCACACCTCGGGCGCGCAGTCTCCCTGCGACAGCGCGCGCGCGCCCAGCCGATGGACCTCGATCCCCGCCGCGCGCAGCGGCGCGAGTTCGCTCTCGAACGATCGTCCCGCGAGCGCGTCTCGCGGGACCGCGCGCGCGACGGCGCGCGCGCGTCCCGTCGACCGCGCCGATGTCGTTATCGTCATCGACGACGACGACGACGACGACGACGACGCGCGCCGTCCCGCGCCGCGCGGTGCCGCTCGCGCGCTCGTCGCGCGCGCCATCGCGCGCGTCGCGCGCATCCCTCGACGCGTTCCGCGCGCCGCGCAGTGCCGCGCGGCGACATTCAAACGCGCGACGACGAACGATGCGCGACGACGACGACGACGACGACGACGCGCGGACGCTGGCGGGAAGCGCGCGCGCGGAAAAATGGTCGCCGCGCGCGGCGGTGACGCCGCCGCCGCCGCCGCTGGCGCTGCGCGCGGCGCTGCGCGCGCGGTACGCGACGACGTTCGTCGAGCGCCTCGACGACGGACACGCGCGGGACGCGCGCGAGCGCCCGATCGAGTGGCTCGAGCGCGAGTGCGAGCGCGTGTACGACGCGAAATACGAGAACGACGCGCGGGCGCGGCGAGGGACGACGCGCGAGGACGGGGGGGCGGCGGGAAGGAGGGACGCGAACGCGAACGCGAACGAGGAGGACGAGACGACGACGACGTTTGGGGATTTCGCGTACGGACGCTGGGCGCGGACGTTAGGGGTGAAATCGCTCGTGGAAAAACACGCGTGGGAAGTGATGTGCAACGCGGAGGCGGCGAGGAAGAGCAAGACGAGTGAGTGCGCGGAGTTGTTTTGCGCGTTCGTGCGGCGGGCGTACGACGACGAGGCGCTGCTCTTTTTTTTGTATTGTCGAAGGTGGTTGAAGTACGAGTGCGCGTTGATGGCGAGACGAGGGGAGCGGGTGATGCGAACGGACGATTTAGGACGCGCGAGAGCGGAGAAAGGGCGCGCGAATCACATCGACGCGGGCGTGCACGCGTGCGACGTGTCGTTGGACGCCAAACAAGCGACGACGGTGGTGCGTTCGATTTTCTATGGCGTCACGAGCGAAGGGGAGAGGCGAGAGGCGTCGTTTTTATACGCTACTGTGTGTGCGATGATTGAAGATGCGTTCAGCGCAGATGCGACGGCGAGTTGGGCGACGCGGAGCGACGTCGACGGCGCGGGCGCGACCAAGGCGGTGATTCGCATCGACGGTTACAGATTACTCAAAATGTTACTGTCCGTATTCGTGGACACGACCCCGCCTGCGGACGCGTTCGTGGGGAAACCGATCAAGACGCAGTCGAAAGCGTCGCGACGCGAAGCGGCGACGCGCGATTTGAGCTCGGCGATGGAGACGGTGGAGGTACGACCAAAACCGAAATTGCCTCCGGCAGCCGTCGCCACGGCGAAACCAGAACCGAGCCCGACGCCGAGCGCAGAGGCGACAAAGGAAATAGCTCTTTACCACGCTACCTTGCGCGCGGCCGTGACGGACGCGGTCGGGAAATACGCCGCCGCGTTGTTCCCGAAGGAAGTTCCCAAACAATCCATCGACGAGGCTCAGACGAAGCTGGACGCCTTGGCGCAAGATCTGTTGACGAAAATCATCGACGACGACGCCGAGATCGTCGATGAGGCGCCGATGGCGTGCAAATCTTACGCACGCGCCAAGGAATCGATCCGTCAAGGACTCGGAACTCCCGGCGCGGAGTCGCCCGCCGTCGGCGCGTCGTCCACGCGCGACGTCGCTCGCGCCATACTCGCCACGCCCGCGATCAAGCGCGCCGTCGAGCCCATGCTCAAGCTCGCGGTGCAATCGGTGAAAACGATGTCCGCGACGAATCGTCCCGTGCCTGTACCACGAATGGATCGTGAACCCGAGCCGTCGTTGTAACGCACGCGCGAGCGCGCTCGCTTTATCCACTTTCGCGCCTCGCGTCCGTCCACACTCATCGTCGCTCCGCGCGCGCGCTGAGTCGTCGCGCGCGTCGCGAGAGGATAATAAATCACGCCGCGCGCGCGACCGCGATGGACGACGCGAGACGTCGCGTGGCGCAAATTGCGAATCACGTCACGGCTGCCGACGACGGCTTCTCGCGACAAACCTACGCCCGCGCCGACGCCGCGCGCGTGAGCTCGTACGAGCGCGTGCACGGTGACGTCAGTCGTGATCCCGTTTCGTGGGTGAAGTGCGCGCCGGGCGCGGATGAACGCTCGGTGGCGTCGCATTACGAATTGCGCGACGTGATTTATGAAAAGTCTCCAGAGGGCATCGCGCGGGTGACCATAAATCGACCCGAACGTAGAAACGCGTTCACGCCGCGAACGGTGAAGGAGATGCGATGGTGCATGGACGACGCGAGAGATGATATGACGATCGGGGTCGTGGTGATGCGCGGGATGGGAGATCTGGCGTTTTGTAGCGGCGGCGATCAGAGCGCGAGGGGCGACGGCGGATACGTCGACGCCAAGGCGGGAGGAGCGGAGGAGACGCCGAGATTGAATGTGTTGGACTTACAGATGCAGATACGAAGGATGCCGAAACCCGTGATCGCGAGCGTGGCGGGGTACGCGGTCGGAGGAGGACACATTCTGCACATGGTGTGCGATCTGACCATCGCCGCGGATAACGCCGTGTTCGGCCAGACGGGGCCAAAGGTGGGATCGTTCGACGCCGGTTACGGAAGTACGCACATGGCGCGGTTGATAGGTCAAAAGAAGGCGAGAGAGATGTGGTTCTTAGCGCGTTTATACAACGCGAGCGATGCGTTGAAGATGGGATTGGTGAACACGGTGGTACCTTTAGCCGAACTCGAGACGGAGACGGCGGTGTGGTGTCGAGAGATTTTGCGCAATTCGCCGACGGCAATTCGACTGTGTAAAAATGCATTGAATGCGGCCGAGGACGGGCAAGCGGGCATTCAAGATCTCGGTGGAAGCGCAACGCTGCTATTTTATCAATCAGAAGAGGGTAACGAAGGTCGACGAGCGTTCTTAGAAGGGCGCAAGCCAGACTTTTCCAAGTTTAAACGATTTCCGTAGAGATGCGCGAAACGATGTTATTATATTTTATTTCATCACTTCTTTTCTACGTTCGCCGCCTTTAACTGCATGTCTTTCCGATTCTTCTTGCGTTCATGTCGCTCCTGATCTGTGATCTCTCTCTTGCGTAGCTGCGCGTTACGCGTCGTCCCCGAGCTCTCCTCCGCGCTCAGCGTCAACTCCAATCCGTCGACGACGGTACCTTCGCGCATGATTACGGCGGTATTAGAGCCATCCTCATTCGCGCGCACGCCCGTACCCCACAAAACCATGTTTCTATCAAATTTAATCGATTGCGGTGATTCAGTCCACTCCGGTCCGAATCCGACGAGGAAGAGTTTCGGCACGCCTCGAAACTCGGTGAGATGCACGACGGCGAGCGCCTTTTTGTTTTCAATCGCCACCGCGACGTGTGTTCCTTCCGCGCGAGTGGCGATATCGCAGATTTCACCCCGATGGAACTCGATCGCGCCGTGTGGGTCCGTCTCTTTCCCCGTCGTCGCGTCCCACATGCGCACCGAGGCGTCGCCGCCGCCGGTGAGAAAGACATCCTTCGTCGACTTCCAAGTCTTCTTCTTTCGCGCGGGCTGAACAATCGGTCGAACGCAAGACACGTATGCACTGTGACCGTAGCAAAACGATTGAATCTCTGGCGCCGAACCGCTGAAGCGAGTGCGGTCTTCAGGCTTTGGAAGCACGCTGACGCGCGTCTTGTGTTCTCGATCCGCCGTGAGCAAGTACCCGCGGTCTCCGCCCTCGACGCACTCGACGTCGGTGATGATTGTCGAACAATGTCCCAACATCAACACGGGCTCTTTATCTGAACCTATCTCACACGCGTGTACCTCGCCGAACTTGTCTGCGAATATGAAATGCTTGGAATCTGGCGTGAAGCACGCGGACGAAATTTTCTTGGAGCCACAAATCGTGCGCGCGCATCGCCAACCGTCCACGCTCCACAGTTTGACCAACTTATCGTCCCCAGCGGTGATGAACCACTTCCCATCCGCGCTCGCGCGAAACGCTCTGATGCTCCCCACGTGCGGTTTATCGTCATCCGTCAACGCGATCCTCTCGCACGTTCCCAGCGGTCGAGTTCGCAAACGTTTCATCCGCTTGACGACGTCCTCGCTCGAACTGCTCGAGTACCCCCCGTACGCGTCCTCGGAGTCTGAATCCATCGTCCCATCGCCATCCATCGCGTCATCGTCGCGATCACCGTCACCGTCACCCCCGACGTTCGAATCGCGCGTCCACCGTCGAATTTCCACTCGCGTCCCGTACGCCGCGCCCGCCGTCGTCTCCGCCGTCTCGCTCTCGCTCTCGCTCTCGCTCTCGCTCCCGTCCCGTTCGTCCCGCGCGCGTCGCGGTCGTTCGAACACGCACACCAGCGCCCTCGGCGCGATTCCCTCGCCTCCATCGCGCGCGCCGTCGTCCCTCGTCCTCGTCGTCGTCGTCGCGCCCTCGTCGCCGCCGCGCGTCCGCGTCTTCTCAAAGTGTTCCACCGCGCGCGCGCCTCGCGCCGTCGCCGTCGCGCGCGCGCGCAGCTCGCCTCGCGCGAGCGCATCGAGCGCCTCCTTCGCGCGCGCGATCGACGCCCGCGCGTCGTCGTCGTCGTCGTCGTCGTCGCGCGCCATCGTCGCGCGTCGCCGCGCCGACGCGCCGCGCGTCGCCGCGACGGCGACGGTGTCGCGACCCGACTGGTGGCGTGTGACGACGCGCGCGTTTCGCGCGACCGATCGCGACTCGAGAGCGTGACCGCGTGCGCGCGCGCGATGACATTCGGACGATTGACGTCGCGCGCGTTCGAATTCAAACGCGAATGCGACGCGAACGCGGACGACGTCAATCGTCCGGTGCGTGCGAACGACGCGGCACACGACGACGACGACAAAATGTCGAGACTGACGGAGCGACAGCAGCTCGCGCGCGCGATGGCGGAGAGCTCCGCGATGACGCCCGCGCTCGCGACGACGCGCGACGCGAAGGGACGCGCGACGACGGGCGACGCGACGAGCGATGGGACGCCGCGAACGCCGGCGCCGCGCGCGACGACGACGACGCGGGCGACGATGGATTCGAGGTCGACGTCGACGACGCGCGGGAAGCGACGGTCGAGGGTGGAGAAGGAACTGGCGAGTCTGGCGCCGTGGGCGTGGGACCCGCGCGTGGGGCGACACGCGCCGGGGCCGTCGGCGCTGCGGGATTTCTCAGAGGTCGTCGCGGACGGCGTCGCGGCGCGCGTGGCGAACGCGATCGGGAGCGGGCAAAAACTTGAGATGAAGACGTTCGATCGCACGCTGGCGCTGCGGGGGGACGACGCGAGAGAGGGCGAGGGGGGGGCGAACGCGCGAACGAAGCCGCGGGAGAAGACGACGCGGGAGAAGGAGACGAAACGAGCGAGCGCGACGACGGTGACGAAAACGACGGGGACGAAAAGTCGAGAACGTTCTTTCAAGGCGGCGGCGGTGACGCCGATCGTTTTGTCCAAGACTTTGGACGACGTCGCGGCGACGCCGACGGAGAAGAAACCGACGCGGACGAGCGCGAGGACGACGCGCGGATCGAACTCCGTGCAGACGACGGCGATCGAGGTCGTCGACGTCGCTGAAAAGGAAAACAAACCCATCGCTAGAAAGAAAGCGATCGAGCAGCGCGAGATCGGTGCACGCGTCAAGCGAAGCGGAGCCGGAGTGCTCAGGGACTCGAACGGCGCCGCGGCGAAGAAGGAAGCGACGCCGACAGAGGTCGCGCCGGCGGCGAAGAAGAGAAAGACACCGCCAGCGCAATCGGTGGCAAAAGACACCAAGACGGTCGTGAAGGCTTTCCAGACCCCCGCCGCGACGAAGAAGCGCGCCATCGCGCCGGTGGAGGAAAAGACGCCGTCCAGGGAAGATCTCGCGCTTCGAAAGTTAACCGTCGCGCGAAAGCAAAGAATGGAAGCACAGTTAGAGTTGGTACTCGCGAAAACGTACGTCCGAGCGATCAAACGTCCGATCATTCCGCAGGCAAAGCCATCGCAAAGATTACTCGATGCGTATCGCGCCTTTTCTCTCGCGTGCGCGGCGAACAGAGAGGCGCCGCCAAAGCCGGCTGCACGTCCTCGAACGCTCGAGTTCGGCGCCGCACTCGCACGCGGCGTCGATACTTTGAGAGCCGAAGATGAGAGCGTCGCAGCGGGCGTCAACTAGGGATTATTTTAATCAACAAGAGCAGTTTCTAAAATTTTCTATTTTGCATTGCAGTATGTATTTGCGCGCCGCTAGGACTCGTCGTCGAACGTTGAATTTGTTCCTCTCTAGAAACGACCATCCTCTATGTATGTGCTCTATTCCCCTCTCTTACTGTTTGAATGTGTTTAAGCGTGCGTGTCTCTCCCTCTCGTCTCGGCTACGCCACGCTCTGCGCTCCGTTGGCGACTTCCGGGCACCCGGCGGTGATGAGTTCTCGCACGCGCGCGAGAACTATTTCGTTCGGGCACGCGCAGGAATCCGCGGTGAACGGGTAACTCACGACGAGCGAGCCAAGAACGAGCAATTCGACGTCACCCGGCCCATCTGGCGCCGGACGTTCCGTGAAAGGCACCATGTTGGCGCGTAAGCACCGCTTGACTCTCTCCAACTGCGTCCCAGCGCTCGGTTTCAGGAGTGCCGTCATGCCGGCGTACGTGCTATTTGCCCCCCAAGAATTCGTTCTCGAGGCACTCATCGACTTCATGGCCTTCGTCATCGCGTCTCCTTGTTCACCGCCGCTCGTCATCCACCCGTTCCCGTTTGTCTTTGTCTTACTCAGCGCGTCCAGCGCGAGCGCGTTCCCCCCCACAACCTCCACCGCCTTAACCGCGTGCCCGGGCACGATCACGCACGCATCGTCTCGCAACGAGCCATTCGCGCGCACACCGTCCGTTCCCGTGGCGAGCACGATGGTGAACGACTCCGGATCCAGAGAGTACACCGTCCCCTGCCTCGTCGTCCCGTCGCTCAGCGTCATGAGCACTTCTTGTCCGAGCAGCGCCTTCAGGTGCGCGGGATTTAGACTCTTCAGCGCCTGCGTGGAAGATTTAAATAATTTTACGTCAGTCGATGCCGTCGCCTTCGCGCGCGCCTTCGCGCGTCTCCTCGTCTCCTCTTCTCCTCTTCTCCTCTCCCCACACCCGAAAGTGCCGAAGCTTGAAACGACCCGCGGCAAGCACACCCGCGCTCGACCTCCCCCGTCGTTCGTCTCGCGCGCCGCGGCGTCCCCGCACGAACGCGCATCGCGAAGAAACGTTTCTCCATCGTCGCGCGCCTCCATCGTCGCGCGTCTCCATCGCCGCGCGCGTGACGCGCGCCCACTCGCATCGAAGCGTCGGCGCGCCGCCGAACGTCCGTCGCGGAGACGCGCGCGAAATCGCGCGCGCCTCGCGCGCCTCGCGCGCCGTCGCGGCCCGTGCGGCGCGTAAATTCGCGCGTCGTAATTATACTCATCGGATCGCGCGCTCGACGCACCTCGGTGTCCATCGCGCGCGGCGTCGTCGCGCCGTTCGCGCGCGCGCGCGCGCCGCCGCGGGCGACCGCCTCGCGCGCGTCGTCGCCGTCGCCGTCGCCGTTCGCGTCGACGCCGCGCGCATCGCTCGCCGATCGACGCGTGTCCGTATCCGCGCGTTCGATCGAGCGCGCGAGCGCGCCCGCGGGGAGCATGCGCGCCGCGACGGACGCCGCGAAGCGTCGGCGCGAAGTGTCGCGCGCGCGCCGCGACCGACGCCCTATCCGCACGCGCGTCGGGGGGGCCTTTGTCGTATTCGAGCGAAGATTCGCCCATGTGTGGTAAAAATCGGCTGACGCGGCACGCGCGGCGGCTCGATTCGATTGGTTGCGATTTCGAAGATATTTTTCGACGTCGTCGCGGTCGGTCGGTCGGTCTCGCGGCGACGCCGGAGGCGCGGCGACGCGTAGCCGCGCGGTCTGTGCGCGCGCACCGATGGTACGCGTGCGAACGCGCGTCAATGAAGGGTACAATAATTTACACGAGCGAACGCGCGACGTCAAGTCGCGGAGGACGGCGACGAAGGCGAGGTTTACGGCGACTTGATGCCGCCGCTGTCCAACTTGTCGAAGAATTCCACCGTCGACTTAGTCATGGCTTCTTCGTCCTCATCCATGCGATCTTTGATGTTCATGGCGGGAGCGAGCGCTTTTTGACGTCGTCGGTAGTATGTGTAGCCGAAAAATACGCACAGCAGACCGCCGCCCATCATGATGCCTATGCCGTACGTGGGCACGTCCGCCGGCGGCGGGCTCGGCGGCGGTGGGCTCGGTGGTGGCGGCGGACTCGGCGGTGGTGGGCTCGGTGGTGGTGGCGGTGGAGTGTACGTGCCGTCGACCGCCCACACGCTCGCTGGTCCGTCGAAGTTCTGCAAGCCGCCGGGTCGACCCCACGCCGCGTTCCACGCCGTGGCGCCAACAAACATCTGCACGTAATCGGGGGAACCGGATCCAGTATAATTACTCCAACTGGTGATGTCCTTGTCGAACGCCTTGGCTTCGGAGAACATGTATGCCATGTCCCGCACCTGGGCGACGGTCCAAGATCTGATGTCTTGGTTGAATACTGTGGCGTTGTGAAACATTTGATACATCTGCGTCACCGAGGACACGTCCCAACCCCCGATGTTTTGATTGAACGAGATCGCGTTCGAAAACATGTTAAACATATCCGTCACCTGACCCACGTTCCACGCCGAGATATCGACGTTGAACGACTGCTTATCCTTGAACAGTTGTCTCATTGAGGTCACCAGGCTGACGTCCCAAGAACCGATTGCGACGCCGTTCGCGTCCACGCACGTCGCGAACGTCGGGTCCGTCGACGCGCACGCGTCCACCTGCGTCTGCAGTGCCGCCAAATCGCTAAACGCCACTGGACCCGGCACCGCGCGCGCGAGACGCGCGGCGGCGACCGCGCACGTTCCCAGGACGCGCGTCGCCCGCGCCCGCCTCGCGCGCCCGCCTCGCGCGCGTCGCCGACGTCCATCGGCGCGCGTCATCGCGCGCGCCGGCGTCGAGATCGTCTCGCGTTCGTCTCCGATCCCGGCCTCGCGAATCGCGCGCGCGTCGTTCCGCGGCGCGCGTCGCGCGACGCGCGCGAATCGCGAACGGGTCGACGCGCGACGCGCGATCGGTGCGCCATCGACATCGATGGCGTTCGAGCGTCCCATCGTACGTGATCGCGCGTCATCGCGCGCGAATAAACGCGTCGTTAGGGTATACACTGCTACGCATACCCGGATGTCCGATTGTGTTTGAAAACCGCCGGCGCGCGCGCCGGCGACGACGCGCGACGGCGGACGACGGCGCGCGACGGACGCGCGGCGCGACGAGGACGAGGACGATGGCGACGACGACCACCGTGGCGCTCGCGGTGACGCCCGGCGCGCGGTTCGCGTCGATGGGCTCGAGCGAGACGCGAACGCGCGCGATGGGACGGCGCGCGGCGGCGGTGACGGCGACGCGGCGCGCGCGCGCGGTGGCGACGCGCGCGAGCGCGAAGCGAGCGCTGGTGAGCGTGAGCGATAAGAGCCAGATGAACGAACTCGCGAGAGGGCTGGCGGGATTGGGGTACGAAATCGTGTCCACGGGCGGGAGCGCGAAGGCGATCGAGGCGAGCGGGACGGCGGTGACGAGCGTGGACGCGGTGACGGGATTCCCTGAGATGCTCGATGGACGCGTGAAGACGCTGCATCCGGGCGTGCACGGAGGTATACTGGCGAAACGTGAGGACGCGTCGCACATGGAGGCGATCGCGAAGCATGGGATCGATACCATCGACGTCGTGGCGGTGAACCTGTACCCGTTTCGGGAAACCGTGGCGGGCGGAGGAGATTTCGCGCAGTGCGTGGAGAACATCGATATCGGTGGACCGGCGATGATTCGGGCGGCGGCGAAGAACCACCCGCACGTGTACGTCGTCGTCGATCCGAACGATTACGAAAAATTGATTGAACATTTGGAGAGTTCGCCGAGCGCGGCGGACGACTTGAAGTTCAAGCGCGAGTTGGCGTGGAAGGCGTTCCAACACTGCGCCTCGTACGACTCCGTGGTTTCGGAATACTTGTGGAGTCAAATCGGCGAGGGTGCCCCAGCGCCCGAGCTTTCGGTGCCGATGACGCTCACGGCGGCGCTGCGATACGGGGAGAACCCGCACCAACCCGCCGCGGTATACGCGGATGGTTCGCTCGCCGAGTCTGCGGGCGAGGGCGTGGCGCGATCGATCCAGCATCACGGCAAGGAAATGAGTTACAACAACTATCTCGATGCCGACGCCGCGTACGGGTGCGCGTGCGATTACCCGACGAGCGATCCGACGTGCGTCATCGTCAAGCACACCAACCCGTGCGGCATCGCGAGCGCGAGCGGCGCCAATGGCGATTTGCTCGAAGCTTACCGCATGGCGGTTCGCGCCGATCCGATCTCCGCGTTCGGTGGCATCGTCGCCTTCAACTGTACGGTCGATGCGGACATGGCGCGAGAAATTCGCGAGTTCCGCTCTCCCACCGACGACGAGACGCGCATGTTTTATGAAATCGTCATCGCTCCGTCCTACACTCCCGAAGGTTTGGAGGTGTTGAAGGGTAAGTCCAAGACGCTGCGCATCTTGGAAACCAAGCCGCGCACGGGATCAACGAAGAGCTTGCGACAAGTCGGCGGTGGCTGGCTCGAGCAAGCCTCGGACTCTCTCGTGCCCGAGGACATTACGTTTGAAGCCGTCTCTGACGTCAAACCCACGCCAGAGCAACTCGAAGCCTTGAAGTTTGCCTGGCGCGCGGTCAAGCACGTCAAGTCCAACGCCATCACCGTCGCCACCACCGGTCGACTTCTCGGCATGGGCTCCGGCCAGCCCAACCGCGTGAACTCTGTTCGCATCGCCCTCGAAAAGGCGGGCGAAGAGGCGCAGGGCGCCGTTCTCGCCTCGGACGCCTTCTTTCCTTTCGCCTGGGGCGATTCCGTGGAGATCGCGTGTCAGGCCGGTGTCAAAGCCATCGCCCATCCCGGCGGTTCCATGCGCGACCAAGACGCCGTGGACGTGTGCAACAAGTACGGCGTCGCCCTCGTCACCACCGGTCATCGACACTTCCGTCACTAGTCGTCGCGCGTTCGTTCCCGCGCGCTCTTCCCGAGCGCGCGCATCGATGCTTTAACGATCCCAGACATATTTAGCTTCGACACGATCGCACCGCCATCGCGCGTCGTCCCGCGTCGTCCGCGTCGCGCGCGCCTCGTTCGCTCCTTCTCCTCGTTCTCCCTAAAAATGGTCCGTTCGCGTTCCCCCCCGCGACCGTTGCGTCATTCCGCGACGCCCGTCCGTCGTCGGTCGCGCGTCGCGCGCGTCGATCGCGTCGATCGCGTCGAGCGAACGACGCGCGGTTCGTCGCCGTCGCCGACGGCGCGCATGTCCGCCGCGCGCGCGTCGCTCGCGCCCGACGACGCCGCGGGGGAACGTCGCGCGACGGCGACGCGATGGCAGGGACAAACGCGCGCGACGACGACGACGACGTGCGCGTACGGCGCGATCGATCGAGGCGATGGAAGCGAGAGCGTCGATGGACGTCGCCGAGGGAGCGTTCAGGGCGCGGGGGGGGAACGGAAGGCGACGGATGGACACGGTGCGCGAAGACGCGAAGACGCGAAGACGCGACGACGCGACGACGCGACGACGGGAGACGAGAATCGATGCGAGGCGATGAACGACTGACGACGCGCGCTCGCGATGCAGAACAAACGACAACGGCGATGAGCGCGGTGAGGTACCAGATGTCGCCGACGCCGAACGAGAAACGACGGTTGAGCTCGATGACGAGCGCGCGGGAGGGGTTTCAGGGCGTCGCTTCGACGGAACGAAACGCGAAGCGACGACGGGCGACGGGGGGGGAGTGGGAGATTGGGAATTTGGGGAAATTGCCAACGGAAGTGTTGGAGCTCGTGCTGTTGAATCTTGACGTGAAGGACTTGGCGCGCGTGGCGTCGACGTGCACGTATTTTAACGCGAGCGGAATCGTGGAACGCGTGGCGGGGGCGAGGATGGAGTTCGTGCCGCGCGCGACGGCGTTGATGCTCACGAAACGGGATTCGTATCTAAAAGCTTGGCATCACTGTACGTTCAGCGAACGCGCGGAACGCGCGGCTGGGAACGTGTCGCTGGGGCAGTTTCACACCGCGTGCGTGACCGGGAACGACAGCGACACCACCGGGATGGTGGTTTCAACCTTCGGGCGCGGTTTCCACGGGCAAATCGGCGACGGTTCGTTCGAAACGCGCGCGGTGCCAACGCAATTGAATCTGAACGATAAAGCCTTGGATATCGGTCGGGTAGAAGGCTTTTTCTTGGACTCGAGGAACGATTTCAAAGGCGTCGACTCCATCTCTCTCGGCGGCTCGCACAACGTGGTGCTGTCCAGAGATGGCACAATCGTCACGTGGGGGCTCGCGAGCTCGGGCGAGCTCGGGGGGCATGTTGGAACGACTCCGATCGAGGTTAACGTGCCGCGTTTTGTCACAGTGCGTAGCGCTGAAGACAAGATCACGCAAATCGCCACTGGGTTCAACCACACGCTCGCCGTCGATCGCGCGGGTCGTTTGTTTGCATGCGGCCGCGGACGTTCGGGGCAACTCGGTCTCGGAACTTTTCGCGACGGCGCGCCGTTCGCTCGCATCGCAGCCTTACGCGGGATGCGCGTGGTAAGCGCAGTTGCAGGTGGTGCGCATAGCATTTGCATCACTTCCGACGGTAACGTTTGGTCGTGGGGTGATTGCAGATACGGACAGCTTGGTTTGGGCGATCTCACGTTTGCCGCCGCGGCTGGATGGAACAACGGCGTACCGTGGCCATGTCTCGTTGAATCGCTCAACGACATGGATGAACCCGTGGCGAGCATGTCCGCCGGCGGCGCGCATTCCATCTTTGTCACCACTGGCGGCCGCATGTACGTTTGCGGTCGCGGAAAGCACGGCGCGCTGGGTGTCGGTAGATCCACGTACACCGGCGGATGGCCTCATCCGAAAGAGCGTAAGGTCTGCGCGAATCGATTATCACCCGAAGCGGTGAACATTCACCACTTTGTTCGTCGAGCCGATGGTTCTATTATGGAAAATCGCGTGCAGAAGTGCTCGTGTGGTACACGATGTCGAGTCGCCGTCGCCGCCGCGGGCGCGACGCACTCGTGCGTACTCACTTCGTGCGGTGGCGTCTTTACGACGGGTGAAAACTCGTACGGTCAGCTCGGACACGGCGACAAAACCTCAACCTACGTCTTCACTCGTGTCGAAGCGTTGCGTGGGAAGACAGTCACCACCGTCTCCGCTGGTCACAACCACACCGGAGCCGTCGTGGAGAGCGCGGAAAAGGGCGAAAGTAGCTTGTACTTGTGGGGACGCGGCGACTGGGGACAGCTCGGTAACGGTGACTTGCGTTCATGCACCAAGCCACAAGAGGTGAAAGAACTCTCTGTGGCACCGCCGCGCCCAGAGAACGAAGCGCTCATGTACAAGCAAGACTTGGATGCCGCCGATTCCGACAACGAAAGTGGTTCCGATGACGATTCCGACGCGTAATCTCTCATTATGCAGCGCATCGAGACGAAACGAAATAGCATAAAAAATAGCTCGTGATGTAAATATTAAGCGTGTGTCATCAAAGTTCTTCACGAGCGAGCTCTTCGGCGGTGAAATCGTCGGTGAAATCCTCGTCCTCAGCGCGCGAAGAGCGGGACAAGAAGCCCTTGGCCTTGTTCCATGCGTTCTTCGCCGTGGACGCAGCCTTATCCTTCAAATCGCCCAGTTTTTCGGCCACGTTGGCGACAGCCCCTTTGGACTCGCCGCTGTCGAACGCACCAGCGAACGGGGACTCGTCGTCGTCGTCGTCGTCGTCGCCGCCCATGCCCATGCCGCCCATCATCTGATCGCGGCTGAACATTTGCGCGCCGCCCATGCCCGGCATACCCTTCATTCCCGCCATCAATCGCTCCATTTCGACATCCTTCTTGTCTCTCTTCTTGAACTTCTCTCCCTTCGGCCGATCGCTCGGCAACGGCGGGATCTTGCCTCCGCACGAGTTTGTCTCCTCCTCGCACAACCACTCGCGCAGCGCCCCTCTCAAGTCGCCCGCGTTCGACGTGTACAAAAACTCACCCACGTCCGTATCCCGCGGTCCAAGAATGTCCTCACACGCCTTCACGATCGTCTTACACTCCTTTCCGCACTCTCCGTAGTTTTCTTTACCCATGTCCACCACGCGCAACCTCGAGCCCTTCTCTTGCAAGTCCTTCGTGATGATCCAATCGCCCTCCTTCGCGCTCGGGTCGCACATTTTTTCAATCTTTTCGATCACCATCGTCTCCGTGAGTTTCTTCTCCGGCGTTTCCTCGCGCAGCGCGGCGTACTCCTGCGTCACGGCGTCCGCGAGGTGTTCGCACACTTCACACTTGATGAACTTGACGTCAGATTTCACCGCGCGCGCGATCGGTTTGCTCGGCTTGGCGTCCGCGCACGCGACGAGACCGGCGATGGCGATGGACGCGGCGATGGTGGTGACCGCGCGTCGCGCGCTCGCGCGCTTGGACGGCATCGCGAGGCTGAAGCTTCGAACGCGAGGTGGAATGTGAGGGACGCGCGCGCTGGAGGGTCGTCGGGTCGGCGGCGAGCCGCGAGCGCGAACGCGGCGAACGAATGACGCAAAAGACGCGAGACGCGGCGCGGGGGGCGCGTGTGATTAAAATAATCCATAAATGAGGACGCGATGCGCGGTGATCACGACGCGGCGGTGACGGCGATGGTGAGATGGACGTCGCGAACGACGTAGGCGTCGCCGCCGCGAGGAGAGCGATCGAGCCGGAGCTGCGCGGCGAAGCCGTCGACGGCGAGCGCGCCGACGGTGATCCATACCGACGGTTTGTCTTCAGTCGTCGCGCTTCGACGAAGCGTGAGGGGGGCGGTGATCGTGCGGGCGTCGAAATTGACGCGGATCTTACCGTCGAATGCGCACGGTAACTCGACTTCGGCACCGTCGTTTGACGAGCGGCTGGCGAGCGCGCGGCGCAAGCCTCGAGTGTGCGAAGTTTTCGCGCGTACTTCGTTCGGTGCGCGATCTTTGGCGAAGTCGTACTCGAATACGTAGACGGTGTCGAACGACGTCGAAGCGCTGTCGAGGGTTTTGCGTTCGCGTAAGATGTCAATCTTCACCGGCGCTTCGTCGCCGCTCGAAGACGAAGGCGCCGCCGACGTCGTCTTCGCCGCAACGTCCGTCGTCATCTCACACGTGGACAAGATGTCTTCTGCGATGGACGCCATGAAAATCGCATCGAATCGTTCGCGAAGCATAATGGCCGCGACGCTTTCGTAGTACTCAGCCGATCCGTTTTGCGTTAGCGCGCGCCGATACTTGGGAACGATTTCGATGGCCAAGCGAGACGCAACGTGGACGCCGTCCAAATTTCGCACCATGACTTCGTCGAGCACGTGCTTTAAATCCCGCAACACGGGAATCTGATCAATCGTCGACTCGTTCAAGTGTTTGCGCACGCGCGCTGCCAAAGACTTGCGGGTTTCATCCCACGCAAACGCGGGATCGCACAGGAGCGAACGAAGCGCCAACCACACCTGCGCCTCGCATTTCTGCACTCGCGTGTTGGCGTCCCACTCGGAGATATCCTCCGTCCACGAACCGTCAACGTAGACTTTGATAATGCTCGAGTTGTGCCGCTCTCGCTGAATCCAAGGCTTGGAGTCGAGAAGTGGCGCCAGCGCCTCGGCAAGCGCGTCCCGCCTCGTTTGACCCAATAGCCGTGGCGACGCCGCGAGACATCGAGCGATGGCCAACGCGGACATGGAGAGCGTAAAATCTGGCGTCGTCGAGGCACTATCGTCATCATCATCGCTCTTTTCGCCTCCCTCGCGCGCAGATAGCCAAACGATGCGTCTCAAGCAATAATCCGCGAGCTCCGCCGCGACGTCGTCCTCGACTTCGTCCAACGCCGAAGTCGAGCACCCACTCAACACGAGCTCGAACAAATTACACACCACGGATTCGTGATAACGCACAAGATAAATCGCATAAGACGTCGTCGTCATCGAACTCGGCGTTGACATCGCTCGCATCCTCGGCGCGCACTCGTCCCGCCACGTCTCCGCTCGCGCGAGCTCCACCACGAGCGTCTCCATGAGCTCGCTCGACCGCACCAACGCCGTCGCCGTCGACGGACGACGAATCGAGTCATCGCCGTTTCCATGCTCCTCCTCATCGCGCGCATCCTCGAACGCGCGCGCGCGCAGGCGATGTATCGCGAGTCGTCGTCGTCGCCAGCGAGATGAACCGACATCCGCGATTGACCCGAAATCCTCCTCTTCGTCCGCGTCCTCGCGCGCGACGAGCGTTTTGATCGCGTCCGCGACGTCGGTGGTCGAAAAAGACGACGCGAGCCGTCGCGTCGTCGCCGCCGTGTCGCGAACCGAGGTCATCATGGTGTGTCGACGGTCGACGACGAACGAACGAGTGCGAGTTCGTCGTCACGAGGTCGCACGGGCACGCGCGGCAAAAAATTCGTTAACGCGTACTTCAGTGTGCTGGCCACAACCGTAGGCCACAAGTTTTGGGAATGTAGTTCTCTCCGGGTAATCCTTCGTCGGGCTAACGACGGGCACCCCGTTTCGAACGTTTCGTCGCGGCAATGTTATGGGTCGCGCGCGACGAAAGTTAACAACGCTCGCGTCGGGTGGCGACGAAACGAGTAAATGCTGGACGACCCGAGCGGCCACATCGTCCAAATATATTATAAACAACGCGATGATGCACGAAGTCAACGCGTGACTGCTTTAAGGCGCTGCTTGAGGCGCGGACGACGCCGCGCGATTTAAAAACTTGAGATGGAACGCGTGGACGTACGCGAGGACGGCCATGATGGTGCTGGAGATACCCCCGATGGCTGATAAGTACGCCAATCCCGGACTCGGATACGCCGTTGACATTTTCGTGTACGTTGCAGCCGGAACGAGCTTTACGCGTCGAGCGTAGACTGTTTCGCTCCCACCCGACGTCGTCACGAGACTGTCGGCGCGCATCTGGTTCATGCAGAGGTTTGAGACGGCGTCGACGGTACCTTCGACGTCCACCATTGTGATCGACCACTCGTACATGGTGGCTTTTTTCTTATTGGCGGCATAATTGGGATGACTCTTGGACCAGGACATTTTCGGATCGTCGTGCTCGATGAGATTCATCAACGCGATGCCTCGATGCACCTTGACTTCCTTTTGCGCAACATCGCCGTTGGAATCGATGTAATCGGTGACGAGTGTGACGCCGAAATTACACGCACCAGAGCATCCAGACTTATACGCCCACGCTACGGTGAGCGCGTCGGTGGGATCGGCGCCCGGCGGCGAGAACGCGCACACGCCTTGCGCGGAGGAGAGTTCGGTGTCGCAGGTGGCCTTTCGACAGCACGGCCCGTTGGCCGTGCCGCACGCGTTCGCCGCTGCGGCGGTGTTACACGCGCTACCCACGCCGCACGACGCAGGCGGAGGTGCTCCACCACCACCGGTGACGGGTAGTAAGCTCGGATTAGAGCAGAATCCATTGTTCGGCCCGGCGCCGCCCGCCACCGTGCCCGACGCGCACGCGTCCGCCCCCGTCAACCGAAAGTAACATCCATCCGGGTGATTACACGTCAGCGTCAGCGGGAAGATCTTTTGGCCGTACTGCAACTGCTCCGTGGTGATCACCTTATTCAGCGGCGGCGAATCCGGGCCGAGTCCGACGTAAAATTGCGTGAACCAAAGCGCCGAGTACAACGAGAGCAGAATCGGCACGACGATCGTGGACAAAAACACACCGAACCTGGTCGCCGTCTCTTGGTTCTTTTGCACGCTCGAGAATTTATCTCGAGATAAATCATTCGCGTTCGTTCCGCACGGCATCGTCGCCGTCGGCGCGGTCACCGTGTGATGATTACGCCAGTACGCGTTTCCACGTCAGCGTACGTCCCGAATTAGGCGTCGTACTGCTTACGCATACGAGCGAATTGCAACGGCGATTCACGCGCGAAAGTGAGCGACGACGAGGTCGTCGTCGAAGCGACGCGCGAGTGGAGTGTTTGGATTTAGTGTTGAGAACCTTTCTTGGAGTGGTGGTGTTGAAATGAACACCAATTGTTTGTTGTTTTTGGTTTTTTGATTTTGAGTTTGATACCGCGGAGCGTTTGAAAAACGCTTAGCCGCCGAAACCGTACAAGGTGCGGCCTTGGCGCTTGAGCGCGTAGACGACATCCATGGCGGTGACGGTCTTTCTGCGGGCGTGCTCGGTGTACGTGACCGCATCGCGGATCACGTTCTCGAGGAACACCTTGAGGACGCCTCGGGTCTCTT
>Ga0209666_1000736_pt1 | contig 24848 bp, 14 predicted proteins | sample SaaInlV_125m_DNA_FD_184679 | JGI IMG/M metagenome (GOLD analysis project Ga0209666, IMG submission 184679) | Marine microbial communities from expanding oxygen minimum zones in the Saanich Inlet - Saanich Inlet SI037_S3LV_10m_DNA (SPAdes)... | ecosystem: Environmental > Aquatic > Marine >...
CAACACCGCGCTCTCATCGCACCGCTCCGGCAACTCGAGCCAAAGAAAATACCCACCGGACGGGGGAGACGACGAGACTTTCCACCCGGTCGACGCCGCCTCCTTCACCGCCGCGTCGTGAAGCGCTCTGGACGTTTCGCGATACCCGTCGCGGAGCCGCCGGAGCCATTCAACCTGCGAGCCGTTTTCAATCGCGCTCACCACGATCGACGCGGCGAACGGAGCGACGCAGCCCCCGCTGTTGACGTACCCCCTGTCCGAGACTGCGTCGACGATCGAACGCGCCGCTTCGATCCACCCCACTCGAAGTCCCGGGGCGAGGATCTTCGTGAACGACGACACGGACACGACCCGAGCCGACGAGACGGCTTCCGGAGAATTACTTTGGATCTCATCCGCGTACACGTCGTCGCTTCGTCTCACCTCCCACGCGGCCGCCGCCTTTCCTTTCTTCGCGCCTTCATCGTCCCATCCATATAGCCCTTTATCGGCCAGGACCGTCCGTTCCACCTCGCACATCCTCGGCGGAGGGGGCGTTTCGTTCCAGTGCAAAAGGTGGTACACTTCGTCGGCGACGACGAAAAAGTCGTACTGGACGGCGAGCTCGACCAGACGCGTCCGGTCGCGCGTCGGAAGCGTGCCTCCGCGTGGGTTCGAGTGCGTGGGGACGAGATACACCAGGCGCGGCCGAAGGCCACCCTCCAGCGCACGTTCCAGCGCGTCCACGTCGAAGTAGCCCGGAGACCCATCGGGCTTTCCGTCTTCGCCCGTTCCCTGCGCCGTCCCGTCGAGGCCGACGACCCGCAAACCGTTGTCCTTGAACACGTCAGCAGCCAGGAAGTAGGTTGGAAGCTCCACGACGACGACGTCGCCCGGTTGTGTGAGCTGCGCGCACGCCAGATCGATGCCGTGGCTCACGCCGTTCGTGATCATGAGGCTACCCGGCTTCACTTCCCTCATCGTCTTCTCCGATGTATCTGATGGCTCAGCCCCGAACATGTACTGCTCGGTCAGGAAGCTGGCCACGGCGTCTAGGGTCGTCGGGGAGCCCCATCGGGCGACGTAGTTGAGCTCCTGTCTCGCGGAATCACCCTCGACCCCGGCATCTCGCAGCCGCTCGGCCGTGTCGACCAAGGCTGAGGCCAAGACCTCGCTCGGGAGCTCCCTCGGATGGCCGACCGCGAGGTTGACGAGATCTTCGCGTGACGTGCGCCTCAGAGAAGAAGGGTCGCTGGCATCCCGTGCGGCGGTGGCCTTGAGAGGGGACACCATGCGGCGTGCCGTCCGTCGCTCGAACAGAAGGGGGCGAACGGCCGCCTGCGCCATCGCCTCTGATGCATAGATGAGATTTGTGATGTTTCTCACGGAACCTGAAGCTGAGGGAAAACCAAACTGAACTCACGGGAGCCCGACACTACTCGCCACGCGCGCGCTTCGATTAATCCCTGAGCGCCCACATCGCGCGCTCTGGGCTGAGACGATCGCGATACGCGGATAGCCGTGTTCCCCGGGGAGCATGGCGCCCTCGGAGGAAGGACCGTCGGCGAGTGTTGGACTCGGCATCGGCACCGCCGACGAGACCACCGCCGCCGATGCCCTCGAGCCGTTCGACGTCGCGGATCCGATCGAGATGCGTCGCCTCGCGCTGACCATCGACGCCTTGACGGCCCTCGACCCTAAGACCTTCGACAATGATCCGATGTATCGCCCCATCCGACGCTCGCTCGAGCCCCTCAACAGACGGTTCGCCGATCGTCATGCCGCTATTCTCGAGAAGGAACGGGGAAAGCAACTCAGGCGCGAGGCGGAGGGACGCAAAGCCCGTCAGGCGGAGATGGACAGGAGGCACAGGGACACCACAAGGTTACGACTCGGCCGCATCGAGCGCCTCCGCGAGCTGGAGCGCGGCGCGTCCAACGGCGGCGCGGTGGGCGCACTGCTCCTGCCCGGCTCGGACTCTGACGGAGGATGCGGGAACTCTGACGGGCGCGGCGATGTACCCGATGCCACTGCCGCGACGAGGTACCTGTCGCAGGTTCCCGACGGCGCCGTCAAGGACCTTCCACGGGATACCTTGGACGCCCCATCTCCATCCCCATCCAGCGCGGAGGAGCTAAACAAATCGAAGCAGTGCTACACGTGCAAGGCGCGGTTCACCAAACTGCACCACTTTTACGCGCAGCTCTGCCCTTCGTGCGCGGGGGTCAACTTCGAGATGAGAAACTTCGAAGCGGACCTCACCGGGAAGACGGCGTTGCTGACCGGCGCGAGGGTGAAGATCGGGTACGAGATCGGGTTAAAGCTGTTGCGGGCGGGCGCGTGTTTGATTGCGACGACGAGGTTCCCGGCGGATGCCGCGAGGCGATACGCCGCCGAGACGGATTTTGAAAAGTTTCGCAGCCGGCTCACCGTGTACTCGGTCGACTTGAGGGACGTGGCGGGCGTGGAACGCTTCTGCGACTATCTGAAGGCGACGCTCCCGAGGCTGGATATCATCGTAAACAACGCGTGCCAGACGGTGCGAAGGCCGGCGAGCTATTACGCGCACCTGCTGCCGTTGGAGAGGAGCGTGGGCGCGGCGATGAGGTCGGGAGCGAGCGTCGAGGTTGGGGAGCACTCCAGCTTGGTGCCGCTGCTCTCGGCGGACGCGAGCCGTCGAGCGTCGGAGGGCCAGTCGGAATCATCGGCACCTACGCCGACGTCGCTTCCCACGTCCATTGACACGCTCGAGCTGGACGAATACTACCCGTCCGCCGCGGAGCTCTCGCAACTCAAAATCGCCCCCGAGGACCACGCCGTATCCCCCGCGGATCTCCCACCCGGCCACCTCGACGTCAACGGCCAGCAGATCGACCTGCGAACGACCAACTCGTGGCTCTTAAAGCTCCAGGACGTGTCCGTGCCCGAGCTCGTGGAGGTGATGGCCATCAACGCGCTGGCTCCGTTTTTGTTGAACTCGAGGTTGCAGCCGCTGATGGCGTCCACGCCCGGGCACGTCTTCGTGGTCAACGTGTCCGCGATGGAGGGTAAGTTCTACCGGCACAAGACCGCGAACCACCCGCACACCAACATGGCCAAGGCGGCGCTCAACATGATGACACGAACGTCCGCCAAGGACCTGGCGGAGAAGGACGGCATCTACATGACGGCGGTTGACACCGGGTGGATCAACGACGAGAACCCGCGGGACAAGGCGGCGAGGATAGCGGAGTCGGCTCACTTTCAGACGCCGATCGACGAGGTGGACGCGGCCGCGCGGGTGCTGCATCCGGTTTTCCACGGCGTCTCCACGAAGGAGCCGCTGTACGGCGTCTTCTTGAAGGATTTCATAGCGACGGAGTGGTGATCACGCGGTAGTAGCCTAGAGCTTTGATTTATCACTTAGTCTATTAAATGACCGAGGGACACTCCCTCTAGTAGTTAGACGCGTCCTCCGAACGCGTCCCTCGCCTCCTGGTCGTCGATCGAGTCGAAGGCCATGTCGTCGTCGTCCTCGAATCCCTCATCGTCCAGGTAATCGTCGACGTCGTCCCGCTCGGGGGTGTTGTCCCCTTGGCGATCGTCCTCCTGTTCATCCTCCACAAACTCAATCGCCGCGGCGTCCTCCGGGTTCAGCCCGAGCATGTGCGGCAGGCTCTGCACGATGTGGTCCGGGATGACGCCTCCCTCGCTGTCCTCCATCGCCGCGTCCACGTCCTCGAGGCCGCACACGCCGGTCAGCGTCAACACCGTCGCCCCCGCGCCGCCCGCTCGGCCAAACGCGATGTCGGTATCGAGCCTGTCGCCAACCACGAGCGTCCTCGTCATGTCCACGTGGTTCCCCTTGAGCAGCTCCAACAGAAAGGCGGACGGCTTCCCGGCGTAAATCTCCGGCGCCACCCCGCACGCCTTCTCCACCGCCGCCACGATGGCCCCAGCGCCTGGCATTAAACCCGGCCCGATGGCGTCGCCCGCGTCCGGGTTGGTCGCAACGAACTTGGCGCCGCGTTGAATGGCTAACGAAGCGTACGCGAGCTTGGCGTACGTGAACGAGGTATCCTGCCCGACGATGACGGCGGCGCAGTCGGGGTCGATGTCGAGCTCCTCCCAGTCCGTCTCCGTGCACTGCACCGCGTTGAAGACGCCGGGGTCGACCTCGATGTACATCTCGTTGAGCTCGTCCACGATGCCTTGCCCGCCGATGACCATGGCTTTGCCCTCGAGTTGTTGCGTCTTGAGGTAGGCGGCGGCGGCGAACGCGGCGGAGAAGACCTCTTCTTTCTCCACGGTGATGCCCAGCGTTTCGAACTTGTGCACGTACTGACGCCTGGACTTGTTCGAGTTGTTCGTCACGAACACCAGGCGCTTGCCCATCTCGCGCAGCAGCTGGATCGACTCGCGCACGCCGGGCAGGAGCTTGTCGCCCTGCCACAGCACGCCGTCGCAATCCATGACGATGCAGTCCACGTCGTTGGCCACTAACTCGAGCAGACCGGCCTCGTCGTCCACGACCAGGTCATCGGCCGATTTGGCCGCGCTGGCGACGACGGAAGTGGCGGATCGAGCAGCCTGGGCGAAGCGCGGGCGGACAGGGCGGCGGTCGTTGGTAATCATCGCCGCTCTAGGTTTAACCGCCATTCGCCGTTCGCGGGTGGATGCCACCCGGCGGTTCGCGGATGTCACCGCCGCGGCGGTTCGAGTGATGCTGAACGCTGTGGCCATCGTTGGTAAATGCGAGGAAAAATCCAAGCGACCGAGAGACGGACGACCCACGCGTCGCTCGAAGTGTCTCCGCCGTGGCCGCCGCCGACGACATCCCAAATCAATCTTTGGCAGCGCTTTTTGGGAACGGCGATGCTTTCAACTCGCCTTTCGAATCGCGTCTGTTTGAAACCAAAACGGCGATGTCCAAACCGAAAAGTTGACCGATACTCTCGATGAAGAAAAGGGAATCAATGAAGAAAAGTGATGCGTTTTGGCTCTGACGAGGTTAAGACGCCACTCATTAAGGGCGCGGCGGGCTGGTAAAGGAGCCGCGTGTGTCATGTGCAGGCCGTTCACGTCGCTGTCGGTCTTGCTGACCCTCGCGCTGGCCACCACGGTCAGCGCGGGCAAGTCGCACGACCCCAAAGGCGTCCACCTCAGCTTCGGGTCACGCGAAGATGAGATGGTCATGACGTGGACCACGCGGAAGGATGCGGGGACGGACGTGCGGTACGGCCCGGGCGACGCGGGCGGGGGCGCACCCGCGGATCTGGCGTTCAACGCCACGGGAGATGTTCGAAAGTTCGTGGACTACGGGGAGATTTCGTCGGTGCGGTACGTGCACGTCGCGACGCTGGAATCGTTAGCCCCGGGCCGACGGTACTGGTACCAGGTTGGGGACGCGAAGCTCGGCCGGTGGTCCAAGATCTTCTGGTTCAACGCGCGGCGCACCCAGGAGCAGTACACGGAAGGGCCACCCCTGCGCATCATCGCGCTGTGCGACATCGGGCTCAAGGGCTCGGACTCCGTCGTGGAGTTCCTCACGAAGGAGATTCACGGGAACGACGTCGACGATGAGATTAACAATGACGTTAACCCCCGCGTCGACGCGTTGGTGCAGTGCGGCGACTTTGCGTACGACCTCGACGACCAGAACGGTCTGGTCGGGGACAAGTTCATGGCGAAGATGGAACCGATCGCCGCGTACGTGCCGTGGATGACGAGCGCGGGGAACCACGAGGCGAGCCACAACTTTACGCACTACGCCGAGCGGTTCGTCATGCCGGATTCGCACAAGACGAATAACCACTACTACTCAATCGACGTCGGCCCCGTGCATCTCGTGGCGTACAACACCGAGGCGCTCTTCTGGCCCGGGTCCTTCGGGGTGGAGTACATCCAGCGCATGTATGACTGGATGGACGCGGACTTGGCCTCGGTGGATCGGGTTAAGACGCCGTGGGTCATCGTTCACGGGCACAGGCCGATGTACTGTCCGCAGTACCGGGAGCTCACGGCGGAGGAGGCGGCGTCGGGGGGATCGAGGCGAACCCTGGGTGAGTACGTGAGCGGTGGGTACGACGACGAGGAGGAGGAGGAGGAGGGGGTTTCGTTCATGATGAGGGGGTTTCGAAAGTATCTGCGAGGCACCCTCGGCGGGAAGTTGAAGAAGAAGAAGAAATGGAGGGGCGGCATGTGCCCTTGGGAGCAGGAGTCCTCGAGGAAGGGCATCCCGAGCTTCTGCGAAGCCGCGGACGGCACCTCGTGCGCGTTCAACGAGAACGCCGTGTTCCTCGAAGGTGCACGTAAGGTGAACTACGCGTGGAAGTTCCCCATCGAGGATTTGTTTCAAAAACACGGGGTGGACCTGGCGTTTTACGGTCACGAGCACGAGTACTGGCGTTCGTTCCCGGTGTACGACGAGAAGGTGGTGAACGGCACCGATATTACCCTGGACCGTTACTTCGAACCCAAGGGCACGGTGCACGTCGTCACCGGCGCGGGTGGTAACGCGAACATGGACCTGGGCGATGACCCGCCGAGCAGGGGCGTATGTCAACTCAAGGGTGGACTCAAGGATGCCAGCCCTTGGTGCGCGTTTCAATCCGGGGTGGACCACGGCGACTCGCGGTCCCAGGAATTTGCGTACGGCGTCGTCACCTTCGAGAGCGCGTCGAAGATGACGTGGGAGCACTTCAGCGCCCTGGATGACGGGAAGAGGATAGACACGTGGAGCATAGAGACGTCATCCCACGGTCCATTCGACGCGAGGGCGTACTCTGCAGATCTCGGGTCCGGCGACGCGATCGCGACTGAGTGATGAACTGAGCTTCTACTAAATTAGTCTAAGACTAGTCTACTAAATTAAACTGCACCATCATACGTCACATCCAGGGCGTCTGAAAGATAACCCGGCCGCTCGTCAGCGCGATGAGCACCTGCGAGAGGGCGTAGAAACCGAGTAGCCCGGCGGCGGCGCCTCGGGTCACCTTCCCGCGGTGTACCAGAGGAATTCCAACCACGATGTACGTCACCGCCATGAGCTGACAGACGGCGAGCAGGATGATCTCGTTCTCGAGCCGAATACCCCCGATGACCCCGCGGCTCGCCGTCGCGAACACCATGGACCCGGCGAGTCCGACGAGAAGGTTGAACAAAGGTCCCCCGAAACACGCGGAGACGGCGGCGTGCGCCATCCCGCGCCTGGCGACGGTGACGTCCGAGACTAAGTCGCCCACGCTGATCCCCCACGCGAACACCGTGGCTCCGAGCAAGGACTCGCTCACGCCGCAGATACGCCCGATGGCGCCGAACAGCGGCACGAGCTCTCCCGCGGCGGCGTCCATCCACGTCACCGACTGGACGAATGTGATCGCCGTCAGCGCCTTCAACGCGTGGTCGGAGACGGAGCGATCGGCGATGACGGCGGGCCAGGCGAGGTAAACCGCGGCGGAACCGACGCTACCGCACGCCACCCCGAACCACACCCCGGGCATCGTCACCAGCCCACGGCCGAGATACCGCGCCACGCACGCGAAGAACAACGGCGCCGTGATGGGCAGCGCGGCCGTCGCCAATCGAGACTGCCTCGAGAGCGGCTCGCCGCACTCCGGCATCGTGCACTTCAAGACGAGGAGCAAAGGCATCCTCAAAACTCCCAAGAGCCGGGCTCCGAATCCCGGTTCGTGAACCCCGTCGATGGACTCGACATCGACATCGTCCAGTGGCGCCGGGTCACCTGCGATGAGGGGTGAATCCGGGTGGGACCCGTCGAATTCTTCGTTCAAAAGCCGCGTCGTGAATTCCTGCGGCGGCGTCGCGAACCCCGGGCGTCGTTCGCTTAGTTCCCCCCGTGTCATTCCCGTCCACCACCCGATCCTTCCGGGGAGTAACACCGCGATCAGGTACACGACGTACACGGCGCACATCGCGCACGCCTCGGGAAAGCTGACGGAACCGCGCAGGAGCGTCCCGAAGATCGCCGCCACCGCGATGAAATAAAAGACGCCATCCCTGAAAAAAGGAAGCGGGTCGACGATCACGCCGCCCGTGGACATGTTGTGCCGCAGCGCTCTGACCGCGTTCGCCACACACGCCGGGCACCGCGGGATGAAGAAGTAATCCTCGCCCGTCGACCCGAAGCTTTGGCTCAGGAGCTCACCCTCGCTGGGCCTTCGACTGAAGCTCTCATCCTCGAAGCTCTCGCCAAAGTCGGAGCCGCCATCAGCGTCGGCGGATCCCGACCTCGCCTCGTCCGTCCTCGCGGGCGCCGCGAGTGCGACGATGGGAAACACTGCCGACGCGACGAAAAAGCTGGCTCCGAGCGCCGCCCCGATACCGAGCGATATTCCCTGCGCGCTCGCGTTGTGCAGCGCCGCGATTTGCGTGAAGACGTCTGGGGCTCCGTTGCCAAACGAGAGCAAAGTGGCTCCCGCGACATCTTCCGGCAGCGCAAGCCACCCCGCGACGTTCGATAGCGCGGGACAGAAGAAGTGTTCCGCGACGTTCGCGAGCACCGAGCAGAGCAGCACGACGAGGATCGCCTGCGTGAGGTGCGAACGCGTCTGATGGGTGGGTCCGAAGGAACAGTAATGCAGTCGGAGGTAGTGGACGAGATTGTCGTCCGTTTCGCACGCGGGATGGGTCCTGACGTACTCGCAGCGATCTTCCAGTGGACGTTTCCTCGGCTCGCACTTTTCCTTTTTGATCCTGTCCCGGTGTTTCTTGTGAAGCGCGGGTGCGTCGCCGCCCGCGTCGGTCCCGGCATCCTTCTTCTTCGTGACTTCCGATGCGGAGAGTAATTCACCTTTGTTCCCGACGGGTGGACCCGACGCGTGGTCCCCGAGGCCCTGCCGGACGTCGTCGATCTCGTCGATACGAGCGAGATTCGACGATCCAAGAAAGCGCGTGTCCGATTCTGCCGCGGCGCACGCGATGAGCGCGCACGCGACCAACCCCGCGAGGGTGAGCCGGCGTGCCGTCGCCTCCTTCATCGCATGGTGCGCGACTGAAAAGTGCGATTGTTAGTTTGTGGTTCTGCGGACTTTTGCCGACCCATTTCCTGCTCTGCCCAATCACACGTCAGTATTTTTCCGCGTGAATTATTATTCCTTTATGACTCACGTATGGACATTGTGACTGATTCATTCACGTAAAAGGAATAAACCCGTGGAAAAAGGAATCAATGAGAAGAAGAGGGTCTCGGGAGAAATCGTTTGAAACGCACGCACGCCGCGAAAGGTCGTGGAAAAGCGCGGAAGTCCACGAGACATCATTTAACCTCGGACGAGGCGAAGCGCGCGGTGCACCCGGAACCGGAGATCGTTCTCGCGTGAGTCCGTGAGGTGCGGCGTACTCATCGGTGAGAATACAGCGACGTTCCAAGATGAAGTTCGGCGTCTACTTGGAGCAGAACATGGCGCCCGGGTGGGAGGAGTACTATCTCCGATACAAGCCTCTCAAGACTCAGCTCAAGGAGATCGTGGCGCTCAACGAGGAGCTCGCGACGAAGAGCGCGGACGCCAACACCGGACCCGGGATCGACGGGAGGGTCAGCTTTACCCCTCCGAGGAACCTGACCACGATGTCGCTATCGTTCATGCCGACGAGACCGGGTGCCAGCGGCCAGAAAGGAGAGCGACCCGTCGCGTCCGAGGCGACGTTCTTCGAGGCTCTCGACGAGGACATGAAGAGAGTCGGGTCGTTCGTGGAGTCGTCGTTGGCGCAGCTCGTCAAGAGGGTCGAGGAACTGGACGTAGACGTGACCGAAGCCGTCAGGTGAGTGTGACCGAAGCGCCGTGCCCGCCGAAACCCACCGAACGGGCTCGAGATCCACCAAAGGAATATTCTCCCGAGACACCTCCCACGAGATGACACTTTATGATGATTTCCCCATAGTCTGACCTTGATCCCATCGTATCCCAACGAACGCAGGGACGGCCTACCCGAGCTCGCCGCGCACGGAGCGTCGACGACGGAATCGTGGACCAGCGCCGGGTCCCAGAGCTCCGACTCGGACCGCGTGCTGACGGACCCCGAGCAGGCGGGCGCCTGGAGCAGCAACGCCGATGCCATCGTGAAAATCACTCGGCTGAGGGACGCCTTGCACGACGTGCAGCGCGAGTTTCTCAAGATTGAAAAGTTCGCCAACCTCAACACCACCGCGTGCTACAAGATCCTCAAGAAGCACGATAAGCTCATACCCGCGACGGTGTGCTGCCGCTACTACATGGAGCGCTTACACCAAAAGCCGTGGGTCAACGCGGATCACAGCGCCGTCTTCGTGGTGCAGATGTCGGACCTCTTCGAGAAGTTGCGACCGCGGCGGTCCGAGAAGGCGAGCGCGGCGCAGGGTAACGGGCCAGCGGGGGGACCCGGGGCGCAGGACTTTGTGCGAACCACGCGGAAGTATTGGGTCGCCACGGAGGACGTCAGCAGCGTGAAGCAGGCCATCGCCGAGCACCTCCCCGTGTTCCTCATGGAGCGGGAGAAGCGTGTGAACATCGTGGAGCTTGGCGAGGAGATCGTGGCCGCGCCCAAACCGGGCGTCGCCGCTGACTCGCAGATGACCAGCAGCGTGTACCTCGACAACGTCAACCTCGGGCTCTATCACAACCGGCTGCAGAAGCAGCCGCACAGCATAGCCGTCAGGCTGCGCTGGTACGGTCTGGACCCCACCGGCGGCGTGGTCTTCGTCGAGCGCAAAACGCACAGGGAGTCGTGGACCGGGGAGGAGAGCGTGAAGGAGCGGTTCACGTTGCCGCCCGACCTCGTGGTTCCTTTCCTCCAGGGCCAGCACACGTGGGATATGGAGGAGGCTCGGTTGATCGAGGCTCACGCGAGGAAGGCGCAGAAAAACGCCGCGCCCGGTTCCTCCCCTGTTCAGAAGGGAATGTCCAAGGCGGAGCTGGCGGGGATCAAGAAACTATTCGTCGAGGTGCAGCGCGCGGTGGAGTCCAAGCAGCTCGAGCCGGCGTTGCGGACCATGTACATGCGGACCGCGTTCCAGGTTCCCTTCGACGCCTCTGTTCGTTGTTCCCTCGACACCAGTTTATGCATGGTCGCGGAGAACCCGGTGAACGGCCCGACGTGCGTCGCGATGAACCGATGGTTCAGGGATCCCGAGCTTCCGGTGCACCGCACGGAGGTGACCCGGTTTCCCCACGCGGTGCTCGAGATCAAACTCGCGCTGGATGCAGGGCAGGATCCCCCGCGGTGGGTAGACGACCTCATCGCCTCTGGATGTCTCACCGAGGTTCACAAGTTTAGCAAGTTTATGCACGGGTGCGCGGTGCTGTTCCCGGATGTGGCGCAGGAGGTGCCGTACTGGGTCGACGACGTCTCGCTCCGACAGTCGTTGCAGAACAGCGCTTCGCGGGAGACCGGGGCGGCGGTCGCGAGGGCCAACTCCAAGCGCGTCAAGAACGCGCCCGGCCCGGTGTCACCCAACGACTCACAGTCAAACGGCGTTCACTTGCGCCCCAACGACGACCTCAACGGAGACCTGACTCACCCTCTGCTCGTGGGCGCCACCTCCGATACCGTGTTGGACCTGATGGGAGACTCCAGACAGAACGCGGACTTGGGCGACGGCGACGACGGTAACGCAGTCGGCTCCCTCGGCGGGGGAGGACGGGGCGGGATCATCCGCCGCGGTTTGAGCGCGGGTTCCCGATTTTTACGAAGGAGGTTCGGGCTCGGCGGTGGCCCATCGCCCGGTGGCCGGGCACCCGGTCAGCCCGCGCGGACGGTGCCGATGCGCATCGAGCCCAAGACGTACTTTGCGAATGAACGCACGTTTCTGTCCTGGCTTCACACCGCCGTCCTCATCGGAACCATCGGCGCGGGGTTGGTGTCGGTGCACATGGGACGCGCGGGGCAGCCCAGGGCGGACTCCGCGGCGAACGCGCCTGACGCGTTGAACCGCGTCGCGTCCAACGAGCGGGTCCTGACCGTGGTGCACAGACACGAGTACAAGGTGGTGTTCGACAATCAGATCGACGGGCTGTCCAGCCCGGTGGTGACTCGCAGTCGACCCGACGGCGACCTCGGGTCGGTGGATTCGGGCGGGATGGCGACGTCGGCGATTGAGGAAATCGTAAGCCGCGCCATCGCCGGGTACTTTGAGAGTGCGAACGCACCGGGGTTGAACCAGGGGTTGAACCAGGGGTTGAACCAGGCGTTGAACCAGGGGTTGAACCAGGCGCAGACACACGCGTTGACGTCGTCGGCTGGTAATTCCATCGCGGACACCGGGGAGTACACGTCCATGGGCCTGTCCGTCGCGTTGTGCATGCTCTCCGCGTCGGTGTGCCTGTGCGTGTACGCCACGTGGACGTTCATCTGGCGCGGGCAGCAGATCTCGAAGAGGTCGTCGGTTCCTTTCCACGATCCGATCGGCCCGGTGGTCATGGGCTCCGTGTTGATCGTCACGATGGTCCTCCTCATAGCGATAACCGCCGCCAACTACGGCGAAATCACGGACTGATCACGGTCTTTGAAGGGTCGTGAAGGTATTCGTTTCAACCAAGGTGTTCGTTTCAACGTAAGAGTTAGTCTACTGTATCTCAATCAAATCGTGTCCCTCAGAAGAGACATCAACGCCCTCGGCGCGGCGAGTCGCACGGCGATGTCGGCCTGGTCTATGTCGTGCCCGCCCTCGACGAGACCCCACTTGTCAACCTGAAAATCCTCCTCCACCCGAGCTGACCGCGCCGCCTGTTTCACGTCAATCACCCCGCGGATCAGCGCCATCCCGGTGAGCAGCGACTTGGCACTCGCCGACGCGTTGAACGTCGCGGTGAGCTCGAAGGGATCCATCGCCCGCAGCCGTTTCTCCGCCGCGCTCAACGTCGCATCCGGGATGTTCGCGCCCAGCAAACTTTCCGTGGGCTCCAACCCGGGACCGAGCTCGCGTCTGGCCCACTTTAAGATCGGGGCGTGGATCGTCGTCTGCGCATCCGCGAGCGCGCCGGGTTCGTGCTTGATGAGCACGACGTCCGTGGGGAAGTACTCGAGGAGCTTGCGGATGTGAAAATCTCGCACCTCCGCCTGGGACATATTGTCGATGCTGGTGGCCACTAAACCCATGAGCGGCATGGTGAACGGGCGAATCGACCGTCCACTCTGCCACTCCCACTCCGCGGCGATGGCCATCGCCAGAGATTTGCTCGGGACGGCCAGCGCGGCGCGCTTGGGGGTCTTGAGCGTCCTGCCGTCCAACGCCACGCCCCACCCACCCCCGTTCTCCACCTGCACGACCTCCACTGTCTTATAGAACCGAGGCGCGGTCCCGTCGCCGCGCATGCCCACGCCCACGCGATCGCTCGACGTCCCTTCGCCCGGCGCATCTCGAGCATCGTCCGCCTCGGTCGAAGAGAACAACGAGGATGTGTGGGTCGCGATGGTGCCCGATCGCGGCAGGAACGCGCCGATACGACGTGCGACGCCCGGGTTTGCCTCCGCGCTGGCGATTCCCGCGGTCAGTGCCGTGCCGACGAGTCGTCCGAGACCTCGACGCATGCTGTGCATTCCGACGTGCACGATGGAAGTGACGACGGGACACAGATCTTCTCGGATTTGGGACGTGATCGGAATAATCCACAACTCACGATCAAATTGGATCGCGCGCAGACGCAACGACGACGATGTCCGCCGAACACTCGGAAGAACCGAGCGACGACGAGGAGTCCTTCGATGACGAGCAATTCAAGCCCATGTGGCACCCGGGCAAGCTGAGGATCGACCCCCAGCTGCGCGTGCCCGGTGAAGATTGTACCTCGAGGCGGGCCAAACGAGAAGGTCTCGATCGGTTCGTCTGGACGTGCTGCGGCGCAACCGGGATCGACGCCGGATGCGAAGACGCGGGGGACAAGTGGCAGGGCATCAAGGACAAGTATCCTCTGCCGGAAGACCACGGCCTGCCCGCGGACGGGGATTACGAGTCGGAACTGTCCGGGAACAGGACAGGGGAGAGCGACCTCAGCGACGACGACGAGGAGGAACAGGAGATCGCCGCGGTGAGTGACGACGAGGACGAGGACGAGGACGAGGAGGATGACGAGGAGGATGCCGATGATGACGAAGATGACGAGGACGACGACGACGAGGACGAGGAGGAGGACTCGGGTCAGGACGAGTTGCCCCCCGGTATGGCAGCCGATTTGGAAGACTACCTCACGCGGGTCGAGTACGGCCAGCAGGGTCTCGAAGTGTACGACGAGGAAGAGGCGCACGGCCCCGACCACTACCACCCGGGGGAGCTTGAAGGCGGCGAGGAGTTTACGGAGAGAGAATTGCGATCGAACGTCCCGCAACGCACTCAGCCGGACCTGTTCGAATGGACCTGCTGCGGCGCGTTGGGCAACGAGCAGGGATGCCAAGAGAAAGACGAGTTCAACTCCCAGCCGGGCATCAAGGAGAAGTACCCGCTGCCAACAGAGTCGAAGAAACGCCGTCGAGACGATGACGACGACGATGACGAGGACGAGGACGGGTGGGATGATGAGGATGATGAAGAGGATGAAGATGATGAGGATGATGAAGATGACGAGAGGGACACCAACACCTTTTAATCAATCCAACAAGCTGACATTCATTCATTGTGACAAATAGCTGGCATCGCCCGCCGGCCGGACCTAGCGGGGCTGGGTTCGGGACGAGGCGACGGTCCGGGGGCGAATGGGTTCGTCCGATGAATCTGATTCGGATGATGGGTTCGACTCGTGCTCCGACGGCGGCTTCGAGGATGCGCGGTCGGCGCTGTCCGATCCTCCGTCGTGGTCGGGGCGCGGAGTTGACAATGACGGAAGCGACGAAGGAAGCGAGGATGGGTTCGAGTCGCCGGAGGAGTTTGAGGACGCGCGCTCGGTGCTCTCCGACCTATCATCCATGTCGCTGAATACCCACGCCACCGCCGGGACCCTCCCCGACGCCGACGACCTCGGACTCGACGACGAAGACCGCCTCGCGTCGTCGTCCGAGAAATCCGCCTCGGGCACCCGCGCCACCGCCGACTCCGACGACCGACGCGGGTGGAAGGACACTAACCTCGACGCCGGTGCCGCGGCGGGCCGATTGAATGCGGACCGCGCCGCACGGAAGACTCGTGAGCGGCGGGAGCGGCTGGTCCGTCTGGAGCTCGAGAGGGACGTCAGCGCCCGGGATGTCGTGCCGAGCGACCGAGCGCTCTTCCTGGAGGAAGGACACGAGGGCGCGGACGGCGTGGACGGACGCGCGGATCGACGCGCGGACGGATCACGCGCGCACGTACGACACGTTAGGAGATACACCGCACCGCCCAAGGCGCCCGCGACGACGCTCGACGACGAGGGGCTGCGAAAGGAACGGGCTGCCAATGGAGTCCCGGCGAGAAAACCCATCGCGTCCTCCTCCTCCTCCTCCGACGATGACGAGGACCCGTGGTCGCGGACCATTCGCCAGAACGACGAGGCACGGATCGCGGGGCCCACGCTTCAACCCACCGGTCGCAGGCTGTCACGGGACGGATCGTTCGAGTGGCGCCACCACCGCGAGTTCCAACCCCTCCCGACGGTGGACAGCCGGTTATCGCTGCTCAACAGCGGCGAATCCGGGTCCTCGGTCGATACGGAAACGATCCAGAGAACTCCAGAGAACTCCAGAGAACTCCAGAGACCAGGCACGAGCGGTGGCGTTCGACGCCATCCAGCGACGAATCTATCCGGCGGCCGTCCCAGGCACAGGGCCTCGGGCGGTGCGGGGCCCGACAACGATCGGAGCCGGTCTCTTCGTTCCGATCCGTCGTCGGCGTCGTACCCGGTCCACGCCGCGGCGTACTACGGCGACGTGGACGCGCTTCGTACGGCGCTTCACGACGCGAGGGCGGCGGATAGGAAGGACGGGATCGATGGGACGCACGAACGCAGCGCGCTCCGGCGTTTGGACCCGTGCGGTAACAGCGCGTTGCACGTGGCGGTGACTCGTCGGAGCCGAAGCGCGTTGGCGACGATGTTGGAGGACGAGTACGACTTTCCGTTGGACGCTCGATCGTCCGCGGGGTGGACGCCGCTGCAGGAGGCGGTGCACATGGGCTCCAGGACGATGTGTCGGCAACTGTTCGTCAAGACGATGGACCGCAGTAAAAGGCAGTTTGAGCGGAAGAAGCCCAAGCTGCTGGCGACGCTGGCGAGCCTTCCCGACTTTCGGATGAAGATTCACTGGGAATTCGGGTCGATGGTGTTCGGCCCCATCGTTCGCGCCTACGCCCCGCAGGACACGTACGAGATCACCAAGAGGGGCACGCAGCTTCGCATAGACGGCACGTTGAAGGGGATGGAGGACCCTGACGAAAACGGCGGTGGTATCCTACCCAAATGGCGAAGGGGAAAATTCAGCCTGGTGTTTGAGGGCAAGGACGGGGACTCCCGGTTATTGTTCCTCGACCACGTGAAGCGCGAGTGCGTGGACGTGGGGAACGAACCGGAGGAGACGAGCGCGGAGGAACGGGATCGAATCGACAACGAGGTGGACGTCATGATGGAAGAAGGTCCGACGAAGCGCAAGTACCGGGCCGACGACGTGGTGTTCAAACCCGTCAAGGCGTGGCTTGGCGGGACCAAACGGGAAAAGGTTGGCGAATGGAGCACAGAGGTTTACGAGGCGTCGGGCAAGATGGCCAAGCGGAAGGTGACGCGGAACGGTGCGTACAAGGTCAACGGTACCTTCTCGGAGTACCTCGCGTCGTTCAAGGAGGGCGCCGCCGATATAGTGGTGGATAGGCGCGTGAACGATTTCCAAGAGGCCGAGTCCGAAGAGGAAGACGAGGATGACGTGCCGGGTGGAACGCAAGTTAACGCAAGGAAACCCACCGCTCCGTCCCCGGATACGCGGCCAACCAGCGCAGTTCCTGGCTCGAGAGATAGGCGAGAGAGAGGCGCCCCCGTGCGCGTGGGACCCACCGACTCCAACCGAGAACCGCCGCCGCCTCTGACGGCTAAACAAAAGTGGAAAGCGGAGCGAGCGCGGAAGAAACGGGAGGGTAAGGATGAGAAGCCCCGGCGCGTCACCGCCCGGTGCTGGCTCGCGCACGAGTTCCCAATGACCGTCGACGACCTGTTACCCATCCTGGACGTGATGTCGCACGCGAACAAGCACCTGAACAAGGCTAACCGGCTCATACAGTACTGGCGCGCTGACCACGGCGGGGCTTTCCCGGTGAAGGTGACGGTGCCGATAGCCATGACGGTGTACGTCGTGATGCGATTCAAGGATTTCGCGCGTCTCCCCGCCACGGACGACGGCATGTCGGGGCTACCTACTGACCACTTCGAAGTCCCGCGCGGGTTCGTGCTCAAGTCGTTGGACCAGGCGCTGAAAGAGGCGGAGGAGGAGGAAGCCGCCAAGGCCAAGGCGAGGGCGGAACGGGAACGCGTTCGACGCAAAGGGAAGAAACCGTCGTCAAAGTCAAAGGGTGACGGAACGCTCGACAATTCGTCAGACTAACGACGTAGCGTCATCGATAAAAGAGTTCACTAGACTACCTACTAACATCATCTCCTCCCATCGGCGGTATCTCCTCGGCGGCGCCGTGCGTTCCGGCGAAGTATCGATCGAGCAACACCCCGGCCGCTATGTCGTCCAGGTGCGCGCCCTTCGCCCTATCCTTCAAACCCCGTCCTTTACGCGCGGTCGCCGCGATGAGGTCCGCCTCCGCCGACGTCGCCGACTCGTCCACCATGACAACCTTCATCGTCGAAGACAAACCTCTCGAGTGCGCCGCATCCGCCAGGTTCTCGGCGAATCTCCGGGCCAACACGTGCATCTTGACCGGCGCGCGTCCCCGGGGTTTAGGGTTTAGGGTTAGGGTTTTATCACCACCCGTCGTCGCGTGTATACCCCGACGCGCATCTCCCACTGTCCCGCCGTCCGCATCCCTGGCGTTCCTGACCGCCGCGCACGTCGTCCGCTTCCCCGCCTCGCCGCCGACAAACGCGCCGCTCGGGACCAGATCCAAATCACCCCCCGCCTCCACCAGACGCCACAGCCTCCACGCGCGCTCCTCCAACGTGCCGCCCTGCTTCATCGAGTACGACCCCAATCGAGCCTTGAGTGCGTCCGCCCCGATGTCGTCCGCGACGTCCTCCGCGTCGAAGTACCGTTCCGAGAGATCTGAGACGTCCACCACGGCGCCGTAGAGTTCCCGTCGCCGTCGCTCCGCGCGCTCCGCGTGGAAGTCCCTCGGGGGTTTGGGGAGGCCGACGACGATGACGTCCGCGCGCTCGCGCATCGCGGTCTCTAAGACGACGTCGATGAGCGCGGACGGGGGTACCGACGGGACGACGGCGACGGGCCGGGTCGAGTTTCCGCCGACGCTCACCGCGATGCCCGCGCGTCTGGTGCCGTAGTCGACCCCGAGCGCGGTGACCACGCCCCTCGCGGCCCTGAGGGACTTGAACTCGTCATCGAGGAGCTCACGGTCCGTGCGCTGGGAGGGTCCCACGTTCCCGGAGGTCCCGCGGGACGGTCCGGGACCTCTCAGTGGGACTCGACGCCTTCCACTCGCCGCCTTGTTCTCGCCGCGGTGGACCGTCGGCCCGTTGCACGCGCGGTGTTCAGCCCCGGACCCATCGGACGTGGACGCGCGGGGGGCACCGACGAGCCCTGAACCCGCGGGGCGCGCGGCGGCGACCAACGCCCAGCTCGCCGACATGGACGCGGCTCAAGGACTCTCGGCGCCTCCGGCAGTGAATGAAGAATGGCGCAATGCGGGCGCTCGGGCGAGCTCCGCGCTTTTCGGCTTTTCGATGTGACCGAGTCTGCCGAAGCACCACCGAGAATCGTTGAACCGTCGTTCTCCATTTAAACTGATCTGACTCTTTACAAAAAAACCAGTCTGGGAAAACGTGAGAAGTGCCTGCTCGTCGCCTATTGGTCCAAAATCGCGGTTGAAGATACAGAAAGCTCGTAACTCGTTGGGAAAAGCCGAGGACCGATTGGGGCTTGTACGGGCCGGAAGGCGACGCGGGCGCCATTACCGCACCCGTAACCACACGAAACACAGCAGCCAAAGCTTCAGCATCATGGCCGCTATCGTTCAGGCGCAGTGCGCCATGCGTATCGCCCCCGTCGCCTCCACCAAGGCGTCCGGCCGCGCCTCTCTCAAGGCGGGATTCGCCGGCAAGCCCGTCCAGGCTGCGTCCGTGTCTCTCTCCTCCCGCCGGGCGGAGCGCCTCGTCGTGCGCGCCGAGGAGGCGAAGGCGCCCGCGAAGGCTGAGAAGAAGGAGGAGGCTCCCTGGAGCCCCCCCAAGCTCAACCCCAACACCCCCTCCCCCATCTTCGGCGGCAGCACCGGCGGTCTGCTCCGCAAGGCTCAGGTGAGCACCGGCATCTTTTTTCTATTAGCGGCAACTCGCTCCGTGGAACGCGGATCGGAGCCTCGAATGACGCGTGGCGCCGTCGTCGATCGCGGCCGGAAACCCCCCACACGACGCGCACGGCGATAGAATACGATCGTGTTCTTTCCGTTTGTGACGTCTCGGCCGGGTGAACGACCGCGCGTTCGCGACGCGCGCCCGTCATCCGGACCCACCACTATCCGCGCCGTTGTAAACTCGCACGAGCTCGCGCAGCACGCTGACCTTCCCTCCCCCTCGCTTATCTCCCAATCACAGGTCGAGGAGTTCTACGTGCTCACCTGGGAGGCGCCCAAGGAGATGATCTTCGAGATGCCGGTGCGTTATTTTCGCCTCCCCGACCCGCGCGGGGTCCGCGCTCGCGCGCGATCGCCCGCGACGCGCACCCTATCTTGAGAAGCCCCCTTTCCTTGTCTGTATTGGAGGGGCTCTTGAATTTTGGATCCAGAACGCGCGGGGCGGCGCGCCGGGCGCTCGAGACGAACGTCGTCCACGGTTCCGATCGAACGCGAACGTCGGCATCGCATCGACGCCCGTCTCGCTCGCGAAACCCTGGCACGCGCGCCCGAACCCGGCGCGTTTGAAGCCCGTCGCTTTGCGCCAATCATTCGTGAAGAAAATATCGCGCTCGATTGATTGATCCTCGGACGACGACTGACCTCCCCTTTCTTTCCTTCTTTCTCTCGACAGACTGGCGGCGCGGCGATCATGCGCAAGGGTCCCAACCTGCTTAAGCTCGCCCGCAAGGAGCAGTGCCTCGCGCTCCTCAACAGCATGCGCGCCAAGAACAAGATCGACGGGTGCGTCTACCGTGTCTTCCCCTCGGGCGAGGTTCAGTACCTCCACCCCAAGGATGGTGTGTACCCCGAGAAGGTCAACAAGGGTCGCGTCGGTGCCAACAACAACATGCGCAGCATCGGCAAGAACGCGAACCCCGCGTCCATCAAGTTCGGTGGCAAGATGTACAAGGATGGCCTCGCCTCCGACGGCGCCGGCTTCTCCCGCGTCTTTGACCAGTAATTTAGTCGAAGTTGAGATCCTTCCACGGGGGGTGGTGGGGCGTCCGATGAGTACGGACACGCGAGTACTAAAACAACTAACTTGATACATAAGACATTAGCTTTACACACGAGGTCGTCGCCCACGTACTCGCGTGAATCCGGGGATGCGAGCGGGTGGGAGCTCAGAGGCGGCTCGAGCTCGCCGCGCCATTTGAAGACAAAAGCCTCACTTTTTGAAAAAACTCACCCGCAACCCACCCGCGGTTGTGAATTTATCGGGCTATCCGCTCCAAGGCACGTCCGAGACTTTTTTGCCGATATTTTCCACCGATGAACGTGGGTCAAATCACGGCCGCACCACCGGTCAAACCACCGATCGACGTTCCGAATTCATCGATGTTTCGGTGAAACTAACACTCCCATCGGTGAATTGGTAAATCTAGATCTCGCCTCTGCGCCAATGAGACGCCGGGTTGCCGTGTGTTGGCCAATGAACTCGCGGAAATAAAAATCAGCGCAAATCCGATATAGGCAAATGGCACAACCTGGCGTAACACGGGTTAATTAGACGGAAAAAGTGAGGCGTGTCTCACCGTCGAGCGGTCCTCGGGGCAATAAAATCTCGAATCTCGATACCGTTTCCCCTATCGAGCGGAGATATCGATAGATTTGATGGGTGACGTCGATCGGTGCCGCGCGCCATTCGAACACACGCGCGGCGCCTATCCGGTGTTAGCTCGCCCCGAAAACCACACAGACCGTCCACCCTTCTTCCAAGGAAAGATGGCCGCCGTCATGCGCATGGCTTCCGTGGCGCCCGTCCGCGGCGCCGCGAAGCTCTCCAAGGCTTCCCGCACCAGGACCGCCACCCTCGCAGCCCCCAAGGGCCTGCGCGGCGCCTCCCTCAAGGTTCGCGCCGCCGCGGACGTCGACACCGAGACCGGCATCAAGAAGATGCGCGACGGTATCAAGGAGGCCTCCGACGAGAACCTTCTCACCCCCCGCTTCTACACCACCGACTTCGACGAGATGGAGCAGCTCTTCAGCACCGAGATCAACCCCAACCTCGACGAGGCTGAGCTCGTGGCCATCCTCCAGGAGTTCAGGGAGGACTTCAACCAGAAGCACTTCGTCAGGAACGATTCTTTCAAGTCCGCCGCCGACGGCATCACCGGCGAATCCCGCCGCATCTTCATCGAGTTCCTCGAGCGCTCATGCACCGCGGAGTTCTCCGGTTTCCTCCTCTACAAGGAGCTCGGCCGCAGGCTCAAGAAGACCGCCCCCGTCGCGGCTGAGATCTTCACCCTGATGTCCCGCGACGAGGCCAGGCACGCGGGCTTCCTCAACAAGGCGATGTCCGACTTCAACCTCGCGCTCGACCTCGGTTTCCTCACCAAGAACCGCCAGGTGAGATCCGCGCCCCGTACTTTCTCCCCGTCTCGGCGCCGCGAACGTTGCGTCCCCGATCGAGTCTCGGATAATTTTCCCCTCCTCGAGTCGCTCCTCTTTCTTTCATCCAATCGATTCCTTCCTCGACCCCGGGGTTCGTTTCGTCACGAGGTGTCCTCGTGAATCCCAGACTCGGTCGTGTGACTCACCGGCGCTGACACCAAAACGCGTTCAAACCACTTTCATCGAACCACTCGTCTCCGTTCACCACGCCCGATCGACTGACCAAACGCCGCCCTCCTTCAACCTCCTCGAAATCGATCAACAGTACACCTTCTTCAAGCCCAAGTTCATCATCTACGCGACGTACCTGTCCGAGAAGATCGGCTACTGGAGGTACATCTCCATCTACCGCCACCTCCAGCAGAACCCCAACGACCAGCTCTACCCCATCTTCCAGTACTTCGAGAACTGGTGCCAGGATGAGAACCGCCACGGTGACTTCTTCACCGCGTGCCTCAAGGCGAGGCCCGAGTTCATCAACGATTTCGAGGCTAAGCTGTGGGCCAGGTTCTTCTGCCTGTCCGTGTACGTGACCATGTACCTCAACGACCACTCCCGCTCCGAGTTCTACGAGTCCATCGGCCTGGACACCACCAAGTTCAACATGCACGTCATCCACCAGACCAACAAGACCACCGCGTCCATCTTCCCCCAGGTCATCGACACCTACGACCCCAAGTTTAAGATGCACCTCGACGAGCTCGTCGGCGTGAACCAGAAGCTCGCCAAGGCGGAGTCTCCCATGGAGAAGGCGCCCCTCATCGCGTCCTTCGCCTTCCACCTGCTCTCCATCGCCGCGATGAAGCCCGTCGATTCGGGCTCCATCGATTTCGTCGAGGACGTCAACTCCCCCGCCTTCATGTACTAATTTAATTGCGAACGCCGGGGAGACGCGACGGAGAGACGTGGATTCGTGACGAAGAGACGTGGATTGGCTCGCGGCCGGAGTGGAGTTCCGCCGGAGTGAATCGGGTTGAGTGTGGTTCCATCGCGGGTGAACGTCGCGCGCTTGAATCGGTCGCCTTGAAAGGGCTCGGAGAGAGTTTGGGATCCGAGGCGGAGGTAACCGCGGCGGCGACGATAAACGGCGGCCGCGTGTGCGCGCACGCCGCGATGGATGTTGTTGTTTTATGTCGCGTCGGATCAGACGCGGCGTCGGTGATTGTTTTATCGATTTCTTGAGGAGGTTACATTTCATTTTACTAGTCACGCGTCGCGACCGGGCCGGACGGTTCGGTGGCGCGCGGGTTTAATACCAAGCAGATGCTCGCGAAACACGGAACCGAGAGATAGGTCCACTTGCTGTGATTTCACTCGATGATAGTGCTAACACTTAGCACTACTCCAGGAGATCCAGCAGAATCTACGAATTTCTGACTAGCCACCATACGGATACGAACATTTTGATTGTGGTTTTCCAGAATAAAAAATGTCGGAGCGACCTGGACGGCTCGAGTAAGATACGGGAAATATACGGAAACATGTAATAAACACATACAATAAACGGGATCTCCAATGTACGTACAGGAACTTTCACCGATCTCCAGCCTGTCTCCAGAATATGACACACATTAACGTTTTTCTCACGTTCGACACCGACTTTGACGACCGAGTCCGTATGAGCTTTTAGTGAGAAGAAACGCCTTCGTAAAAACGTATCATCCTTTTCGGACCCTTTTCTCCCGACCAGTGTTGTCGAGTCGCACTGCGTCGCGCGCGTTTGTTGGGGTCACGCGTCGCAACCTTCGCTGACGGTCGCGAACGGTGTTTAGTAACATGGACGGAGAAACGTCTCCGGCCACCAAGAGGGCCCGGCACGACCCACCGACGTCGCCGGGCGACGGAGATGCGACGAAGGTGGAGGAGACGAGGAATTTCGGCCCAAACGACGGCGTCCATGAAGAGATGGACGTGCCCGCGCCTTCGAAGTCCACGCGCGTCCATTGGCGCCTTCCGGACACGAAGCAGACGGGCGGCGTGTGGCAGATAATCGACGGGTTCGCGACTCCCGAGGAGTGCCGTGCGCTCGTCGCCGATGCCAAGCAAGGCCTGGCGGAGTCCTTGCGTGAACCCCTGCGCAGGTTCGCAGATCCCCCGCTCCTCGGCGTGGTGTACCGCTCGGCGGACGCCACCGCGCTCGCCTCGAAGGCGCTCTCCGCGCTCTCCGCCAAGGCTGCGGACGTCACGAACGTCGGCATCAACGAGGCGAAAGATTCCGTCATGGTCGCGCACACCTCCGCGCGCGTCGCCTCGTCCGAGAATGAGCGCGCGGAGGGCGAGGCGGAGGGCGCGGTGGGAGGGGACGACGGAAAGGAGGGCGACGCGGCGCGGGAGGACAGCGTGGACTCCGAGGGGTTCCTCCTCCGGGAGGACCGCGCCAAGGACGGCGACGCCTCACGCTGGGCGAGGCTCGTCAACTGCCACCACGACCACAACAGGGACGACCTCCGAGCGTGCACCGTCTTTGTGTACCTCAGCGACGTGGAGAGAGTCGCCCTCGGGGATACCGACGGCGACGCGTCCAGCGCACCGAGCCCGGGCGGCGAGACGTTCTTCCCGTGCGTCATGGGCGACACGGACCCGCGGGAAGGGGACGAGCTGCGCGCGAGGCTGGCGCTGCACGGCAAGCGCGGGACCCACTTGGTGTTTCACGACAATTTCGGCGACGATGACTCCGACGACTCGAGCGACGACCTCCCCATCGCGGCCGAGTTCGGGCACCTCGCCCGGGAAGGATCCGTGGAGGAAGGAGGTGTGGAAGATGGAAGTGTGGAGGAAGGAGGCGTCGAGGATGGAGGTGTGGAAGATGGAGGCGTTGAGGAAGGAGGCGTTGAGGATGGAGGCGTCGAGGAAGGAGGCGTCGAGGGATTGCGCGCGATGGGCGGCGTGGACGGGATGGCTGTTCCAGAGGGGGGGACCGGTGACAAGGAAGGGATGAAGTTGACCATGGCCGAGTGCGAGGCGAGGTACGCGGCGGTGCGGCATCACGGGCGGCACCCGACGAGGGGCGAGTGCCCGGAGTCCATGCGCGGCACCGTGT
>Ga0209666_1000738_pt1 | contig 24826 bp, 25 predicted proteins | sample SaaInlV_125m_DNA_FD_184679 | JGI IMG/M metagenome (GOLD analysis project Ga0209666, IMG submission 184679) | Marine microbial communities from expanding oxygen minimum zones in the Saanich Inlet - Saanich Inlet SI037_S3LV_10m_DNA (SPAdes)... | ecosystem: Environmental > Aquatic > Marine >...
TATCATTGCATTCAAGTCGGCAAAGTTAAAAATAATAGAAGCGACTAATGAATTCGTGGTCTATGAGGTTCTGTCACATTTTAATGAGGTTCATTAGTAATCACGGACTAAAACCGGCTCCTCATCAGCCTCGTAAGAAACGAGAGCTAACAAGGGCTGTAGAGACTTTGAAGTATAAAAATGGCGGTGGGATAGAAGCTCATCGCCTACTTTCGGCCCCATTAACCTTGTCAGCTAACGTGTTGACTAGTCTCCCAAGAAGCCAGTTCACTGTCAACGGCTTAAAAATGTCTACTATCCTGACACCTTGCTTCAAAGGCTTGGAAGTCTTCAGAGACTTTATAGCCCCCACCCCATGCAGGTGACCATACCCCCTGTATGAGTATATAGGTGTGGTAGGAGGTTTTGAGGCTGTTTAGGTTTGGAAACTAGTTGGGTTGGTTAACCTTAATTGCTCGCTAGATTTAGACGACAATAAGACACGTCTATTTGAAGGCTGTGGAATCAACTCACTCTAGCCCTGATTTGACTGGATGGCGTATTCAGTTATGATTAGGTCAACGATAAAGGGAGTTACTCATGGCTATACTTAAGCATCGAGGAAAATTTGATCTAGCTATTCTGCTATTTTTAAGTGGTCTTTCCCTTGCTCCAATATTGGGTTTCAATCTGCCTTGGACGGGCGGTTCCATATTTATAGTATTTGGTGTATTGCTTGCATGGCATTGCTTAGTGGCTTTAAAGACTAAGATAATCTTTGGAAAACCCCAAGGGGGGGGATATGTAGCCATGGAAGACAATAAATCTGTTTTCTGGTGGATTTTTATATATTACTCTACCTCTTCAATTGGCTTCTTCTGGGTCTTAATAAAACATGATGCCTATAACCTATTCGATCAACTAAAATTATTCTAAGTACCCTGATGTCTTCAGAGATGATTTGACGGGATGGGGTATTCAGCTATGATTAAGTCCTCAACTCAAATAAAAAGAAATCTGCAATGAAATCAATGATGTCGAAAATCGGTATTATTATCCTATCGCTTATGACTTGTACATTCACATTTGCAGAGGATAAACCTGCAGATCACCATTTTGATCAAGCACATGCGTGGTATGTTCCTATATATGTGCCACAACCTAAGTACCCACGTCGAGCGCAAATGCGCGGCAAACAGGGTTATGCGGTGATCGAGGTAACGGTTACGACTACTGGAGCCGTTCGCGATCCAGTGCTATTAGAGGAGTTTCCAGAAGGTTGGCATTTTGGGCGCGCGGCACTTAAAGCCGCTAAAAAATTAAAGTACAACCCACGCGTGATTGATGGGCAGGTTCAAGAATCGTCGGGCGCAACTTATAGATTTACATTCAATTTGAGATGACTGGCAGACTATAAAAGGTTACCAAAAATTGGCCAACTTTATCCAAAAGGGCTTTTTTCATCTAATAAATTGGGCCGCTATTTTACAACCATTTTTAAAAAAGAAATGTCACGATTTTTTGTTCTAAATGCGACCTATTATTCGTCATGACCGAGCTCTAGACCCGCTGCGTTAGCACGCAGCCGCCAAAGCTCTCTAGCACGTTCTTGCATATCAATATGACTATCTGACTCATCAACAATTTCCATACCTAACATGGTTTCTACTAGGTCTTCCATTGTAGCGACCCCAAGTGGATCACCGTACTCGCTCACAACTAAGCATATCGAAACCCGCTCATTAACCATAGTTTGCATCAGTTCAGGCAAAGCTTTTACCTCTAAGGCACCCAATAGCTCCCGCTTAAGACTGTCAAGTCTAGTATCTAAACGACCTTCGGCGATCTCTTTGTATATATCGTCTTTACGGACAAAGCCAACAATATCATCATCATTGCTGTTATAAATTGGAATTCTTGAAAATCTCAAGGATGGATCACTAGGAAGAATGTCTCCTACTCGAATAGCCGCAGACAATGTAGCCATGACTGTTCTGGGTGTCATCACATCTCTTGCAGTCAACCCTCTGAAAGCCAATAACGTATTTATCGCACGTGCCTCATCTGCATTGATAACCCCTTCTCTGCGACCCATGTTGGCCAACATATGGAAGTCATCCCTTGATATTGTGGGAGCCTCACTCTTAGGAGCCATCCAGCCTGTTAATATCTTCGCCATTACGACTAAGGGGTACATCAAAAATTGAACCCACCAAAGAATATAACCACATATTGGCGCTAATTGACGCCAATATCTAGCGCCAAGGGTTTTGGGAATAATCTCTGAAAATACGAGTATCAATAATGTTAGAACAGCAGAGATTATTCCGAAGTATAACTCTCCAAATAACTTGGTCGCTTGAGCCCCAGCACCCGCAGCACCAATAGTATGAGCTATTGTATTCAACGATAGGATTGCAGCTAAAGGTTTATCGATATCTGATTTAAAATTGCGCCACAACAAACCTAGTTTTGGTCGTTTGTTCTCCAAGCTCTCTAAGAATGTGGGAGTAAGTGACAATAACGTAGCCTCCAATAGCGAGCATAAAAAAGAAACCGACAGTGCCAAACCAATATAAACCGCCAACAAACCCATTTATACACCTCCCTAGTAGCTACGCTCTAGCAACTTACTGATATTCAATTGTAATTTAGTTTGATTGGATAGAAAAATGTATTCACATGATTCAAATCAAGCAGGAAGCCTTTGCAACTAGCTCTTTTACCCTTAAGCTAATATTTCTTCACCTAACTAATAGGCTTCTTAGTCGGCACTGCACCAGCTTGTGGTGAGTCTCCTTTTTTTACCATTTTGTACCAGTCATTAAATGGGCCCAACGTGTTTTGCAAGTAGGTACGGTGCTCTGACTGTGTTTTGGGTCCAATACCCCAAGGAGTGTATTCATCCTTAACGGGGATATACAGCGTTCCAAAGAGCCTATCCCAGATGCTGGTCACTGCTGCAAAGTTTTTATCCCAGTGGGGTTCAAGGTAACTGTGGTGTATGTGGTGCATCGCTGGACTATGAAGCCATAGGGAAAGCCAATGCGGATAATTGAATTGGACATGGTAATGGCGAAAAGAACCGTTAAATCCAAAGAGTAGTGAAAAGAAACCTATATTAAAAAGGGTCGCTGCTGTTATGCCTCCGCCAAACAGCCAAGTAAACACTCCACCAACAAGCCCGTAACTGAGAGCGCTTCCGGCTGCCCAGATAGGGCCGGCTAAAAAGTGCTCTCTGTAGCGTGTAAGAGGGGTTAATACTTCAGCTGAATGGTGCACCTTATGGACTGCCCAAAGTGCCGGCACTCTATGCATCGTGTAATGAATAATAAAAAAAACGAAGTCGTAACAAAGCAGAGTAACCAAGCTGTATAAAAGCATCCAACCATAAGTGACCTCTAGCCCTAGCGGTGCTCCAATAGCCCATTGTAGGCTAGATATCATCGCAGACTCGGCACTTGGGCCTACAGTCGCCATTAAACCAACGAACCAAAGTGGTCTTAGTACTCTCTCGGTAACCCATAGCCAGATGTCTACTCGAGCTGAAATGTGAGTATAAATATCCCTCGGGAATAAAAACTTCAGTAAAGGTGCTGGTCGCTCTCTCCCATCCGCCCCTCGCGAACCATGCCCCTTTCTAGCCAGCCAAATAAAGACGGCAAGAACTAAGGTCACAGCGAGAAACTGCCAATGTAGATCTCTAGGAAGGTTATTCGCTATTATTTGCCATATAAAACCACCAATTTCTTGAATAGTTTCACTTAATGGCCCTACCAACTCGTTCATAACGGCTTCAGCAGGCTCTTCAATTTCAAGTTGATCATCTAGTGCCATGACGCGTAGGGCCTTGGTGATTGGAATTTTAGTAGGTAACCTTTTTCCTCGAATGATTTAAGCAATATCAGCTATCCGCTGTCAATATTCTAATCGAACAGCTTATTAGGCTCTAATTTTGCCCATTTCAGTGCATCTGGTGAATTTTATCGAGTTAATCGGTAAACTGTTGTCCATGCCGATATCTTCTGACATTCAATTTTTCTCCTGCAGCGACCCCGGCAAAGTTCGGCGTAATAATGAAGATTTCCTCAAGATTGATTCAACCTTGCAAATAGCAGCTATCGCAGATGGTATGGGCGGTAATGATTATGGTGAAGTTGCCAGTCAACTGGCAGTCGATGCTTGTATCGAATATCTGCGCCAGACCAGTGGAGATGTGTTAGATAAGTATCCTTGCCGTGAGTTAGGCAATGCTATTAAGTATGCTAATGAGACAATCATTACTATTCAGAGAAACGAAGAAAAGTATCGCTCTATGGGGACAACCCTGACCTGTCTATGGGTTACAGATGATCAACTTCATTACTCTTGGGTGGGCGATTCTAGAATTTACTTGATCAGAAGCTTAGATAAGACCATTAAACAGCTAACCACTGACCACACACTGGATAGAGACAAAATTGATGCAACCTTAGCACCTGATTTATATCGTCGAGCGCCCAGTATACTGACTCAAAAAATCGGCAGTATATTATTAATTAAGCCAGATTGTGATAGTACACAAATCGCGCCCGGTGATATTATCCTCGCCTGCACTGATGGCCTCTCTGACAAAGTTAGTGATGACTTAATGCTGGATTACGCAATCGGCTTTAAACATAGCCTAAATGAATACGGTGAAAAATTACTGGACAGAGCCCTGGATTGTGGAGGTCAAGATAACATTTCTTTCATTCTGGCTAAGCTTTAAATATAGCCTATTTATACCCCTAAACCTTCTTTAAGTACGCGTATTAGCTCTCCAACACTCTGCATCCGTTTGTTTGCATCTTTGGCCAAGCACTGCATAACAATGTCATCTAATACCTGTGATATAGGCGTCGTGGATATTTCTGATGGGATGATTGGAATATCATTTAGCGTGCTTGCCTTTATCTTATCCATAGTATCACCCAAGCTCGGCTTAACCCCGGTTAAAGCCTCATAAAGCACAACACCAAGACTATAAATATCCGTTCTGCCATCTATGTCGGGAGCCTTTTTAATTTGCTCCGGGGACATGTATGCAATCGTTCCCTGCAGCTTTTGAAAGCCAGTCATTGTTGGATCTTCCGTCAGAGATTCGGATGACATGTCGTCTATATCCGACGGTGCGCCCTCCTCGCTTCTTACCTTTGCCAAACCCCAATCTAATAACAGGACTTCACCAAAAGGGCCTACAAGGATGTTTTCCGGTTTAATATCTCGGTGGACAACACCGTGAGTATGCGCGTATTGCAGAGCATGACCTACTTGAATAATGATATTAACGAGCTGCGTCACATCATAGCGTTCTCGATAATCGATAATTTCTCGAAACGTATAGCCGTGGACTAGCTTCATGGTGAAATAGCAGTTTCCATGATGATCACGGCCAACTTCATAAGTAGGCATAGTATTAGGGTGCTGCAACATTGCAGAGACACGAGCTTCACGCAGCAGCCTTTTTTGTTCAATAGGATCGTTGGCAAACTCAGGCAGTAAGGATTTATGACAAACTACTCGACCAAGATGTAAATCTTTGCACGATTGAATAAGAGATTTGCCACCCTTAGCTATGGTTTTAAAATAGGCATAGCGGAGGCTGGGATGTAAACTTTTCGCCAAATCTTTGTCGGTCTGCTCTAAATAGAGTTTAGGGTAATCAGCTTGTCTAAACTTTGGGAATTCGCTCATATGTAACTCAAATTGAAATCATAGTTTATAGATTGGGCTAAAGACCAACGTTCGTCAAATCGATCAGAGGTCTTGTTTGAAGTTATTACCTAAATAGCGCACTGAGGACGTGCGCTTTGTCTCTTTTAACTAGCTAAATAGCGCGCTAAAAATTGGTGGGCTCGGCAGGAATCGAACCTGCATCTAAGACTTAGGAGGTCCCTATTCTATCCATTGAACTACGAGCCCAGAGGGGCGCCATTATAGTGAACTCACTCACAATTACTACAAAAGGCACGCTCAATCTATTATCGATTCCGCCCCAATGCGTCATGACTAGTCACCCAGTCTCCGGCCAATACGGCACTCATTAAGGAGATTTCACCTGCCATTACTGTTGCACCAATAATTTCAGCTAGCTTGTTTACTTTACCGGCACCGCTACACCCCATCATTTTGAGGCATTCTTGCTGCGTGGGTAAACCCGTACCACCTCCATAGGTAGCGACAATTAACGAAGGTATGGTAATCGACAAATAATAATTTCCGTTATGGTCTAGGTCTGCATAAACGATAGCCGCGGAGGATTCGGCAACATTAGCAACATCTTGCCCTGTGGCAATAAAGGTAGCAGTAATACCATTTGCAGAATGCGCTCCAGTATTGATTGAACCAGCAAGTAAAGAGCCAACCTGATTTACAGAACGGGCCTTATACAAAGCTTCAGCGGTTGTGCCCATTACTTTTTCAAGTAAGCCGCTGGGAATGGTTATCTCAGCGATAACACGCTTTCCTCTTGTATGCAGAGTATTAAGCTGTGAATGCTTCTTATCCGTGTCCATGGCGCCTGAGAGGGTATAACGCTCAATTCCTGAGTAGTTAGCTTTAATCCATTCACAGGCCACAAAAGTGGCTTTACCAACCATATTCTGCCCTGCTGCATCACCTGTAGTGTAATTAAAGCGCAAATAGCGCATTCGAGCAGCGGCAAATTGTTGAATATTGCGCAGTTTACCGGAGGAAGTTGTTGTCTCCGCTTGAGCTGCTATCTGGTCGAAATTCTCTTCTACCCAAACTCCAAAATCACGTGCCTCTCTAGCATCTTTAAAAATAAAGACTGGAGCTCTTTGCATGGCGTCATCTACTACTGAAACTGTAACCCCGCCAGCTTCTCGCACTAGGCGCGCTCCACGGTTGTAACTTGCAACCAACGTACCCTCGCTGGTCGCCATAGGAACATAAAATTCGCCTTGAGCATGCTCACCGTTCACAAGTAAAGGACCCATCAGACCCATAGGTATCTGAGCTACTCCAAAAAAGTTTTCAATATTTCCTGCGGTTGAGCCAGGATCGACAGAATAATGACCAATATGATCTAAAGACGTCGACGTCTTTCCAGAGATAAATTCTCTCCTTCTGCCAGCCATAGTCTCCGTGTAGTCATTACTATTATCTCTCGGTATTTTATCTGACATTATCTGCCTCTATTTTGGATTATTTTGAGTTGGTTTATTTTGGGCTAGGGCTCCCGACAAAGACCATCAATGCTTGATAAGCCAGCGTCCATGCCAAGCTCGACGTGAGACTTTAGGCCATTGATGTTTTCCTGTCAATCGCACTAGATATCGAGGCTGAAAAGATAATTTTCCGGTACAATTACCGCTATGAACCTAATGCTCCTTAAATCAGATAGTATCGAAAACAACGTCGCTAAGATCAGCGGTCGTCAGTTAGATCACCTTACACAAGTGCAGCGGTTAACTGAGGGTGACTTTCTTAATTTAGGCGAAATAAACGGTACTATGGGTAGAGGCAAAATCAACACGCTAACCGATGAGCACGCCACTATCTCATTGGAGCTGGGTGCTCAACCGCCTAAGCCTTTACCAATAACGGTCATTCTTGCTCTTCCCCGACCAAAAATGTTGCGAAGAGTCCTCCAAACCATTGCCGCTATGGGCGTAAAAAATATCTATTTAATAAATTCTAGCCGAGTTGAAAAAAGCTTTTGGCAGTCTCCGTTTCTTCAACCACAAGCAATAGAGGAACAGCTTATTCTGGGGCTAGAACAGGCAAAGGACACCATCCTCCCCTCCGTTCATCTGCGTAAGCTGTTTAAACCTTTTGTTGACGATGAACTAACCGACATCGTCGGAGGCTCAAGAGCAATTATTGCTCATCCAGGAGCCAAAAAACCCTGTCCGATAAACTTAAACAGCCAAGTAACTTTAGCCATAGGCCCTGAAGGAGGGTTTATCCCTTACGAAGTAACAAAACTCTCGGCAATTGGCTTTGACCCTATGCATTTAGGCCCACGGATATTGAGAGTCGAAACCGCTGTGCCCGCGCTTCTGAGTCGATTGTTTCCGGTTTAAACCGCGGTTTCTTCAAACATTAGATATTCACACTGATGCATACCACTGTTTTCATAGGTTTTATGGGCAGCAATATTTTGTGTTTCCGCATAGAGCCTAAAACCGCAAACCGGAATTACTTCTGCAATCGCCATAGCCTTAAGCTTTTTGTACATACTCTTATACACCCCTGCTCGCCTAAAAGCTGGTTTTACATAGACTGATTGAATCCACCAAAATAAGCCATTACGCCAATCAGACCACTCATAGGTAACCATCAGACTGGCAATCGGTTGTCCGTCGACTTCTGCAACTAAATAAAAACCGAATTGCGGCCTATCAAACAGACCTTGAACACCCAGTTCTGCAGACTCTATGTCTAATACTTTTCCTTCGGTTTCCAAGGCCATGGCACAGTTATGCTGGGTTAGCATTTTGGCATCTTGGTCAGCGTTAGCATTACGTATCATCAGCATGTTTTTGACCCTATTTTTATATAAGTTGATAAGATGAATTAAACCATTAAAAGTGTCAATTGATGATTGCGTATAATCTATTTAATCCATAAAGTAGCCGCTTTAGAGCTGGATCAAACTACTAAATCAGAACGATGGAAAACTTAAAGCCTAATGAAGTCTGTCACCTGCCATGAAATACCCTATGTCTGCGACTGCACAGGGCTTTTTGATGCAATCAGGGATATGCCCGAGGCTATCTGGCTAGATAGTGGCAGGCCCACGAGTTCTCAAGGTAACATTGATATTATCTCAAGTTCAGCGGATATCATTATCGAAACAAAAGGCAACACCTCTACTATTTTTGATAGCCAGGGCACTGCCCAAAGCACGAGGGATCCTTTTGATCTTGCTCAAGAAATATTAGAACCTTTACAGCCGATACAAGAGGGTTACGAAAATCTTGCATTTACTGGGGGTCTTTTAGGCTTCTTTGGCTACGATTTAGGAAGGCGCTTCATCGAAATTCCTGACTTAACTGCAGTGGCAGTAGATTTTCCTGATATGAGGATTGGTCGGTTTTTATGGGCCCTCATAGTAGATCATGATGAACAGATAGCTCAGGTCATCATTCATGAGAACTGTTCTGCACAACTTAGAAACGAGGTTCTAGACCGATTAAAGAAATCAAAACAAGTGGATTGTGAGTTGGCAGGTGAATTTGCACTTACTGCTGAGTTCTCTGCGACACTGGGAGCTGATGAATATCTTGAAAATATTGAGCAAATCAAAGAATATATTAACAGTGGAGATTGTTATCAAACGAACTTCGCCCAACATTTTTCAGCACCCTATTTGGGAGATGAATGGAATGCTTACCTCAGACTAAGAAAGACTGTAGCTGCGCCCTATTCAGCTTTTTGGAAATGGACAGATAGAGCCATTTTATCTATGTCTCCAGAGCGGTTTTTAAAGGTGTCTAAACATGAATCAGCTGAGGGGTTCACAGTAGAGACCAAACCGATTAAAGGAACCATCCCAAGAGGCAAATCTACCGAAGAAGACACACAAAATGCAGAAATTTTGCGGAACAGCCAGAAAGATCGCGCGGAGAATGTAATGATTGTTGATCTGCTGCGTAATGACCTTAGCAAAAATTGTACTCCAGGGTCTGTTAACGTCCCAACACTCTTTGCTCTTGAAACATTTCCCAATGTTCATCATCTTGTAAGTACGGTAATTGGCAAATTATCACCAACCAGCAGCGCTCTGGATGTCCTCCGAGATGCTTTTCCTGGGGGCTCAATAACAGGCGCACCGAAAAAACGGGCCATGGAAATAATTGAACAACTTGAGCCTTTAAAACGCTCTGTTTACTGCGGCAGTATTGGATATATAAGCAGCAACGGCAGAATGGATACTAATATCGCCATAAGGACTGTTTTAGCGAGCAATCAAAAAATGCATTGCTGGGGCGGTGGCGGGATCGTTGCGGACTCTGAACCCAGTGAAGAGCTTGCAGAATCCATTAACAAAATTAGCATAATTATGAAAACATTAGAGGCGTAGTCTAACTTAGAATTATATTAGGAAACATCTTTACAGCTAATATAATAAGTCAGTAACATTATGGAGGACGAGTTATCTAAAACTGAAATGTCATCAACGGGTTCATCCCAAATATAATTGGAGTTAGTGCAAATGGAGGCAGGGAGTCAGACTGAGATTGCAGGTAATCTTAAGAGGATATGGAATATCCGCAAGAAAGAGATGAGGGTTACTCAAGCTCTAGCTGCGACTCAACTTAAATGGACCCAGGGCGCGTTGAGTCAGTACCTAAATGGCATTACAGCTATGTCATCTCAAACTGTTGTTAAGCTAGCGAACTATTTAGACGTTCACCCCACAGAAATTGATCCTAACATCATTGAATCTTTACCTTCCGTTGCAACTAAAGAAGTCCGTTACAGCACGAGCGAGCCTAACTTGATTCTTAATGAATCAATAGTATGGCCTGAGGAAAGCTGCAAATTTTTTATTCGCGCCGACAAGGAATACCTTATAGAAGTAGACGACGGTGCTGCAAGACCGTGGCAGGCTTTCGAAGGAATGCTGTTTAAATGCATAGATGTGCTTGAAAATATATCTTACAAACAAACTCGTATGTCAACCAATGTGCCTTATTATCTGGTTCAAAAAAAAGGTGCCGATGAATTTGTTATATTTTCAGAGGTCTGTGCGCCCCCAGATGACGCACTCGAAAAAAAGTTTCTAATACTGGATTTGTCAGTTTATTGACCTCAAAAAAATATTCTTTTTTGCTACCAGTTTGCTAAGCCTTGGGCTTTAAGTTAAACTTGAAGTTATTAGTGTTACTAATTTTCAAAAGAACTGAAGCCAGAATTTGGAAGTCACTCTACATGGATGTTCCTTACAAAAGATGTTCCTTAAAAAAGGAACGTTAAAAACAAACGCGGTAAGCATCGCTTTAACATTCCTTTTAGGTAACTGTAATAATAACAGAGGTCCAACCGGATGCTTTACGAGTCGGATAGTAACAACGAAAATCAAGATGACGACGACGAGGATGCCTATTTAATATCCATGGGTTTGGCGTTTAATCTGGGGTTTGAGGTTTTCAAAAGTAAATTCCAATCTTTAAGCCATGATCAGGTTAGAGAACTTTACAATTTATTAGGTCAATATGATACTCCGCCGTAGTGCGAGATCAGCAGTACGTCAGCCTATTAACTCTGTTTGATTCATATTCCCCGTCGCTGGTAATGTCTTCATCCTTTCTACTTGCCTAGGATGGCACCATTCATTTGCAATTCTCGACACCAATGCGATTGGATCGACTTTGCATATTCGTACTATGTCAATCTAGAACATGACCCCTAGTGCGCCAATCTAAGTCTTGGATATTGCCATTATCATCAAGCTCTGGGTAAGTAATATTGTGTTTTTGGCAATACCTGGCGACCAGCGGCTGAGTCCACTCAAGAATCGTTTTTCTAAAAACATCGTCGGAAATCTGCCGTTTGCTATAGTGACCTAAAGTTTCTCTTTGACGTCGCGCCTCCGCTAGGATAATGGCACAGGCAACACTGACATTAAAAGACTCAACCATCCCCATCATTGGCACGGTGATACACTGATCTATGTAAGGATATGCAGCATCACTAATGCCATATTTTTCCGCACCCAAAAGCAGAGCGGTTGGTACGCTGTAATCGATATCTCTATAGTCTTTGGTACTTCCTGATATGTCTGCAGCAACTATCTGATAATTATCGTCTTTTAATCTTTTTAGTGGCGCATCAATATCTCGAAATATCTTAGTTTCGACCCATTTATGAGTACCCATAGTTGTGCCTGTATGAGCCTTAAAAGTTGCCGCATCATAGACCGAATGAAGAGCCATAATACCCACAGCGTCACAAGTTCGAATAATCGCCGATAAATTCTGACCCTTATGCACCTGGTCGGTGACAACAGTAAGATCTGGTTGACGATAGTTGAGCACCTGCACTGCTTTGGCAAATCGTTCTGGTGTCATTGCGAAAACGCTCTCTTGACCTCTTCTGCGATTATCTTAATTCCTTTTTGCACAGTTTCACCGTCTTGAGCATAGGAAACGCGGATACACTCCTGCTGATGCCGCCAGCCATCTCCCATCCCCGGGAAGAAATTATGTCCTGGTACAACCAATACGCCCCGCTGTTTCAGGCGTTCGTATAACTCCTGGCTCGTAATTGGTAATCCTTCGAACCATAACCATAGGAAAATAGCACCCTCAGGCTTATGTATTCTATAAGAAATCCCTTTAAGAGATTTCTTGAACCAATCTACTGCCATTGCCGCTCGGTGTTTGTAAAAAGGATTGATCAAACCTTTACTCAAAGAAAGAATTTCTCCGGACTTAAATAGCTCTCGAGCAATAATTGGCCCAAAGTTCCCACAGGCAAGACTTACAACGGTATTGGCTTTGGCAAATGCAGTTATAAGCTCTTCTTTCGCTACCACAATCCCCGTTCTTACCCCGGGAAGTCCCAATTTAGAGAGGCTCAAGACTAAAATTGTATTATTATTCCAATGAGGTTTCGCTTGATTAAATATTATTCCCGGAAAAGGTAAGCCGTAGGCTCCGTCTATAATTAGCGGAATGTCAGCGCCCTGAGCTATCTCATCGAGGTGTTCAACTTCATTATCTGTCAGTACATTACCCGTCGGATTGGTTGGCCTAGAAACGCACAGAGCGGCAATTGACCGGTTAACCTTAAGCTTTGAAAAATCGACGCGATATTTGAATAAATTCTCATCAAGGAGTTCAATATCGGGTCGAGTAGCTGTGTAAAAAGGTTCGCTAAGACCAATATCTGTATACCCAATATATTCTGGCGCGAGGGGTAAATGAATTGATTTATGGTCGCCATCAGGCATCTGCCCTGCCAGCATGTTGTTTAGAATAAAAAAGGCCGGTTGACTGCCATTTGAAACTGCGATGTTACGATCAGAAACATTCCATCCAAACTGCTTTTTTAAAAGTCCAGAAATTTGAGTCAAAAACCCCTTATCTCCCTGAGGAGATTGATAAATTCCCATGAGGCTATGCAACTGCTCGGGATCCTGCAACACGGACTCTAATCGGTCTTTAAAAATAGCCTCAACCTTTGGAATCCTGCCTGGATTGCCACCTCCCATGAAAATCATCTCTGGATTTTCATTGAGGGCACTACCCAAATCATCCATCAGGTCCACGATCCCCGTAGACTCGGCGAATTTCTGCCCAAACTGAGATAATTTCATCTGTTACTCCATAGTGCAGATTCATCAATCATTCGGTGGCATATAGCGAAAAGTAAAATTAACCCTCGGATCGTCTAAATCTTTTACCTTAGCAATGCTATGCTGCCAATACTCCTGAATCCCCGCACCCATGAGCAATAGAGAACCATGGGGCAGATTTATTTTCACTTTTTCTTTTGTCTCGTTATGACGTAGCTGAAATACACGATCACACCCAACACTGACGCTTGCTATAACCGGCTCAAACCCAAGCTCTGGCTCATCATCAGCATGCCAATCAACACTATCCTGGCCACTTCTATAATAGTTAACCAAAGCTCGATTAAAACGTTTTCCCGTTTCACTCTCTACATCAGCTCGGAGTTTGTCCAGCCATTGTGGAAAGGCCACTGCCTGTAATCTAATCCTCGAGTATGTGTAACTAGTCTTGGGATCACCAAACCAGTTCTGAAGTCGAGGTACGGGTATTTTTTTACCCATAATCCTTATAAAATCCTGTCGCCATGGTGTTTGACTAATGGCGGTATTTAGTAAGATATCAGCGAGGCTTTTCCCTAACCAGTTGGGCCAAAACATGACTTCACTAGCCCGTTCATTGGTTAACCTAAGCGGAATGATCTGGTGGTCAAAGAGATCCATAGATCCTCGGCTCCACCTCAAGATCAATTCCAAATTCAGTTTTGACCGTTCGTTGAATCTCCTGGGCTAATTGCAAGATTCCCCTAGCACTATCGCTACCCTCAATATCATTGTAGTTGACCAAAACCAATGCTTGGTCTTTATGCACGCCAACCGAGCCGCGGCGAAAACCCTTAAAGTTACAATACTCCACCAACCAAGCTGCAGGTATCTTGATGCTTCCATCGTCCTGTGGGTAGAAAGGTAGCTTTATATCCAGAGCGCTGTGCTCTTTCTGTATTCTGCCCAATGTTTCCGCTGAAACAATTGGGTTTTTGAAAAAACTACCGACGTTAGGCAACTCCTTCGGATCTGGCAACTTTGACCGACGTATTTGGCAAACAGCATCAGAGACCAACAAAGGTGATGGCAGAGTCCTCGATTCAGGAAAATACGCCCTTAGCGCAGGATAATCAAGATTGACCATGGGTGTTTTGGTTAAACGCAAAGTAATCTCGGTAATAATGCATTTATCTTTCAATGATTGCTTAAAAATACTATCTCGATAGCCAAACTTGCACTCTTGATTGGTCAGATTTAATAAAGCACCAGACTCAATATCTACAGCCTTCAAAGAAACCAACACATCTGCCAACTCCACACCGTATGCCCCTATATTCTGTATGGCAGCAGCTCCAAAATTTCCAGGGATTAATGACAGGTTTTCAAGCCCATACCAACCTTGCTTTAAAGTATAAATAACAGCGTTATGCCAATTCTCACCAGCACCAAAAGTGACGTCAACAGTATCATTATTGCTCGTACTACCTTTTTGCTTAGTAATGCCCAACAAGTTCAAAGACAACACTAAACCGGTTAAATTAGATGCCAAGACAATATTGCTACCTGCGCCCAGCGGGATAACAGTCAGGTCATTGTCTGTAGCAAAATCCAAAGCCTGTTTGATATGATGAAATTGAGACAATGTGCAAAAATGGGAGGCTTTGGCAGGCAAAGCCAAGCTGTTGAGTGCTTGTAAGCACTTGTCGGTTTCAACTATGAAACTATTAGCTTCGATCATTTCAGGCGTCAATCTGAGTTCTAATATGATTCAGCAGTGACGCGCAAGCATCTTCAATTAAGTCTAAAACCAATGGAAAGCCGTCTTCACCACCATAATAAGGATCTGGGACCTCGCTAATCTCTTGATACTCAGGCTTGCTCGAAAAATCCAAAAGTAGTTTCAATTGGCCACTAAAATTAGTGGGACCCATAGCTTTTAAGTTTTTCAGATTATCCGCATCCATGGCAATGATATAATCAAAGCTAGAGAAATCATCCACCGCAACCAAACGAGACCTGAGAGTCGACATATCATAGCCTCGCAACAATGCTGTAGCCGCTGATCGACTATCGGGCGGGTGCCCAAGGTGCCAATCGCCAGTGCCTGCCCCATCAACATTAATCCGATCGGTTAATCCAGCCCTATCAACCATCGATTGGAAAACAGCATGTGCTGTTGGAGACCTACAAATATTGCCCAAACAAACAAAAAGAACCGAAGTGTTAACCATAATTTATTTTCAGCTTATAAATTTACATAAAACGTTTAGAAAAGAAGTGATATCGCTTTTAGATCTTCCTCAGTATCGATACCCCCAGGAACCTCAGCAATAGCATCATCGACATGGATTGAGACGTCATTCCATAAAAACCGCAGTTGCTCCAGTGATTCAGCTTGCTCGTCAGGTGCTACCGGCCATTGAACAAACCGATTCAAGTAAGCTACTCGATAGGCGTAAATCCCTATATGACGGTGGGCATTACAACCCTCGGACAAGCGCTTGTCCCTCACCCATGGGATGGGTGCTCTGCTGAAGTAACTCGCTAAGCCGCTCACGCTTGCTACAACCTTTACAATATTAGGGTTTTGCAGATCTTCGTCCAATGTTATAGCTTCGCGCAGTGTTGCAACTCCCGCAGCTTCATTGATACTTAGATTACTCGCAACCTGATCAATAACCATCGGTGGAATCAACGGTTCATCTCCCTGTACATTGACCACAACTTGGTCTTCGGCGAGATTTAATTGGCTGGCGACCTCTTGAAGACGATCCGTTCCTGACACATGGTCCTCTCGAGTCATACAAACTTCTGCACCAAACGCTTCTGCTACAGATTTGATTCGACCATCGTCTGTTGCAATCACCACTCGAGAAGCGCTACTTTTGCAAGCTTGTTGCCAGACTCGCTGGATCATTGGAAGCCCAGCAATATCCTTTAGAGGCTTCCCAGGAAGCCGCGATGAGGCATAACGAGCCGGTATAATTACAACAAAAGCCATAAACTACTCATCAATTAAAAGAAAGTGTACCGACATTATAAGGTTAAGTTATGCGCTCGTCACAGAAAGACCTGCGCAATCAATAAGACTAGATACAAATTCATTATCCAACGCCATTTCTACTTCTAATACCCAAAGGTTATCGGGCACCGAGCCCTCGTACTTTACGGCATCCTTCGCGGTAATCACGATGGGTAGATCATCATCGAACCCAATATCACACTCTGTAAGCACTTGGTGGTCGTTCTTAGGCCGTGAATCCACTTTAAAGCCCATGTGCCTGAGACTCTCAAAGAAACGCTCAGGATGCCCTATTGCGGCAACAGCATGAATATTAGTAGACTCAACCCATTGATCAAACCCAATCAACTCGCTCGAACCAAACCGACGAAGTCCCGAAATCTCCAGTTGTACGATATAAGTCTCGGGGTCATCAGGTTCGACGATCCCGCCATTTTGAATGATGAAATCAACTTCCTTTAGCCGTCTGGGAGATTCCCTGAGTGGCCCTGCAGGCAAAGTATAACCGTTACCAAAGCGACGACGGCCATCCACAACGGCAATTTCAACATCTCTATGCAAGCGGTAATGCTGTAACCCATCATCACTAAGAATAAGATCGCATGAAAAGCTTTTGACCAATTTCTCGACTGCTCTCGCTCGATTAGGATCTACCACTATTGGGCAACCTAGCTTCTTAGCAATCAACAAGGGCTCATCACCACTTTGACTTACTAGGGTATCTGGACCAACAACCAACGGATATTGTGCTGAGGCACCACCATAACCTCGGCTAACTACTCCGACAGAATAACCCCTTTCTGAAAGTGCCTTCGCCAACGCAATAATTAAGGGTGTCTTGCCGCTTCCACCAAGGGAAATATTACCAATAACAACGACAGGCATCGCGTATGACTGCCCTTGAAACCGCCACTGAAGAACAATACGTCGAAACCTACTTATCGCTCTAAACAACCAAGACAGAGGAACAAGCAGTACAAGCCAAGTACTCTTTTGGTACCAAGCATTTGTCCAAAACCGTTCAGCAGACAAACTTAATCCACCTGAGGTTCGTCAAACTGCTTGCGATAGAGATTAGCGTAACGGCCTTTCACTTTAATCAGCTCCTCGTGGGTTCCTTGCTCGATAATTTGGCCTTTCTCGAGGACAAGTATGCGGTCTGCTTTTTCCACAGTGCTCAACCGATGAGCGATTACAAAGCTCGTACGCCCTTTCATCAACTCCTCTAGGGCAGCTTGGATATGGCGCTCTGAGTCGGTATCTAAGGCGGACGTAGCCTCATCAAGTATAAGGATTGGAGCATTTTTTAGCACTGCCCTAGCGATTGCGATACGCTGTCGTTGCCCACCAGACAACATTACTCCATCATCACCTACTTGCGTATCAAAACCATCAGGCATTTCGTCAATAAACTCAGTTGCATGAGCCACCTGAGCCGCGGCTCTCACCTTTTCTTCAGACCGCCCCTGTAGCTCACCGTAGGCGATGTTATTAAAAATAGTGTCATTAAACAAAGTGACATTCTGGCTGACAATCGCAATATGACTGCGCAGATTTACCAGAGAAAAGTCATTAACATCAGTACCATCAAGCAGTATCTTACCTTCCTCGTGGTTGTAAAATCGCGGTATCAAACTTACTAAAGATGTTTTACCGCTGCCTGAGGAGCCCACTAGAGCAATAGTTTCACCTGGACTGACCGAGAAATTAATATCCTTAAGCACCTCTTTTTTGGCGCCTTCGTAGCTAAAGTTGATATTAGAAAAATCCAACCTACCTGTCACGGACTCAGTTTTGTATCTGCCCTTATCCACCTCAGCAGGACTATCAATAATAGCGAAAATTGATTCAGAAGCAGCAATTCCTTTCTGAATATCACTGTTAACTTCAGTCAACTGGCGTATTGGTTTGATCAGCACGCCTGACGCCATGATGAAAGCAACAAAACTACCCGTAGACATGGTATCCAAAATGAACGGGTTGAGCATAAATCCGGTAACGCCAGCAAAGGCGAAAGAAACAATAAAGATGATTAGTGGGTTACTCAAAGCACTAGTAAATGCCATTTTCATGTTCTGTCTTCTATTACCGTGACTTGCCTTCTTCATTCGTTGCCGCTCGCTCTTTTTGGCACCAAACATACGTACTTCTTGATAGCCATGAACGGCTTCTTGGGTGACGTGAGTAACATCTCCCATCGCTGACTGAATGTTCTTACTAATTAGCCGAAATCGCTTGCTGACCTTAGTGACGATCATACCAATCAAGGGTAATACAGCAATAAAGAACAGAGTGAGAATCCAATTGGTGTAGATTAAATAACCCATCAAACCAATAACTAAACTGCCCTGCTGAATCACTGTTTTGATGGCTTTGGTGCCTGCCTCTGTCACCTGCTGTACGTTGAAGGTCACCACAGATACTAAATGGCCAGACATCGCCTGATCAAAAAACTTAAATGGAAGCAACAGGTAGCGCTCAAAGAGATCAGTCCGCAATGCGTGCACAAGATAATTGGCAACATAAGCAAGAAAATAGGTACCTATTAAATAACCCACACCTCTCGCCGCGCTGATCAAAACCAAAAATAAGGGAATGACCAGCCAAGGTTCATTAACCCACTCATCTCCAAGAAGTCTATTAGCCATACCACCGGTAAACCCCGATGAGGCAACAGCTGCAGTATCGGCCACGGAGCCTGTAAGTACCCCTACGATATCCGTCATGTAACGAAACAAATCAATAAAAGCAATTTCTGCTAGGGAATGCAGTAGTAAACCAAACACAGCAATTAAAAATGGGAACCAGTAACGAGCCACATACCACAGTAGTCGTAAATAGGTTTTCGTTCCTGAGGGGCTACCGGTATCAGACATAGACTAAAAACTCGTTAGGTTCTTCACAATTCAATTCAAAAAACTCGGGACTTGGGTCATCCAGAGTCCTTTGCGGGGCACTAAAAGCCAATACCACCATGACTATTCTCTTTTATTGTAGGTTTACTTAGCCTTAAACTTCACTGGAGCTCGCTAACCAGCGTAATTAAAACACATCATGGGGTTATGGGCATACCTAGGCTGAGATTAACTCCAAGTTATTTAATCATACTCAACGAGGTTGTCTGTGCTTAATTCATAGGAAACCAAAAAGCACGACTGAACTCAGTGACAAAACGACAAAAATCTATGTGCTAGGCAAATTAGAATAAAATGCAATCGAAAATACACCAGAACTTATTGCAAGCAGATAAATCTTACGTATCCTTGTAGAGTGGCAGAATCTTAATTACGAACTAGATAATTAAGTACTTCTCAATAAATTGTAGTGTGATTAGCCTAAATATATTGCTACGGTGTAGACATATTGATGAAAAATTTATTAGTCATTTATCACAGTCAAAGCGGTGGAACTGAGCGTATGGCTCAAGCTGTCTATGCAGGCTGTCAACAGGACGAAGACGTCGAAACACGTTTCTTAAAAGCCTTCGATGCAACTTTAGATGATTTGCTTTGGGCCGACGGTATTATTTTTGGTACGCCAGAGAACTTTGGTTACATGAGTGGCGCATTAAAAGATTTTTTTGATCGTACTTTCTACCCCGCTGAACCACACCAGATAAACCTACCCTATTGCATGTTCGTGAGTTCAGGCAACGATGGCACCGGCGCAGTGCGTGAGGTTGATCGCATTGTGAAGGGCTACCCTCTGCGCAAGATCAATGACCCTTTGATTATAGTTGGCGGCTTTAAGGATGAGCATCAGCAGAAATGCGAAGAGTTTGGCTTGGGCATGGCCGCAGGCCTATCTCTTGGCATTTTCTAGGTATAACAAGCCTTGAAAGAACCTTGGTGCATACTGTGGCTTCTTTTTATCAAGTATTCTATGCCGATACGGCATCACAATAACTAATCAATTTTCAATAAAACAGACGAAGTATTTCCATCAATAACGGTAACAATATAGAGATTGGAATTATTGTTATCATCAATCTGACTATATTTTTCTATCCCCAGAGCCTTATTGGCAAAAACGTTAGTTGTATTGCTATGGCCAACTACCAGAACAGTTTGACCACTGGTTTCACGCTGAAAAGAATCTGAGTACATGTCGTTTGGATCGTAAAAGAGTATTGGTAAACTTTTACTATCAGCAGTGGGTTTCGCCGTTAATTTTGTCCGGCTGTAGTCTGTCGAATAAACGGCATCTAAATTCACATTAGAGAAAATTTCTCGCCATGCGCTGGCGCGTTCCAGCCCCTTTTGTGTAAGACTCGGATTTTGATCAGATTTATCAATCCGTAATTTTTCAGCATGACGAATGAAATAGTAGGTGGTTACCTCCGACGAATAACAAGCGGAAGATGTAAAAACAAGAATACAAATTAGAATTAGTTTTTTTGTCATCGATGGGAGCATAACTTAATAGTCACAATTATCAAATTAAGCATGACAATATTGAGGAAGAACACGTAAGAAGCAGGCTGATTATTCGCAAAACCCCCATAGCCTATTGGCTACAAGGGTTTATGGAAAATGGAGCGGGAAACCGGGTTCGAACCGGCGACCTGTACCTTGGCAAGGTACCGCTCTACCAACTGAGCTATTCCCGCAGAAGCCAAGAATCTGGCAACGTATAAAAATGGCGTCCCGTAGGGGAGTCGAACCCCTGTTACCGCCGTGAAAGGGCGGTGTCCTAGGCCTCTAGACGAACGGGACGTGATTGGCTAGGAGGCGCGCATGATAAGTAGCCACAAGAAAAGTGTCAAGCATAACTAGCCTTATTTTAAAGCCTTTTTACTTTTTGCTATTTCTAGGTCTAAATGATCAATAAACTTTCTAATAATAACCATGTTTGAAGCAAGATCTCTACGTTGAGCGCGGGATGATGATCGAACGTCTAACAATCTGCCACCTTCTCCTTTGGGCAGAATTCTTATAACAAGATCGGTCGACTGCTCCTCTCCGACCAGATTAGCGGCTACTTCAATCGAGCTGATTTACGAAAGTGCATAAAAACTAGCGGTATACCCAAAATAATAAGCATTAACCCCAGAAAATGGAAAAAAATAACAAAGTACGCGATTGGGAAGCCTCCAGGGTTAAAGATAAACTTAGCAGCAATAAAACTTAAGCAGTAACCGGCAATGGTAGCCATTGCCAGATGATCAAATATCTAATTGATCCACCAATAGATTGATTTATTGCGTACAATGCGCCACCACTCGTTAACCGTCTCAAGGGACAATAATGGACAAAACACTGCAGTCTGAGAAGCTTAAAAATGTGAATTACGAAATCCGGGGCCCAGTACTGGATTATGCAAACTTGCTGGAAGAGGAAGGTCAGCAAGTTTTAAAACTTAACATTGGCAATCCAGGGGCCTTTGGCTTTGACGCTCCTGACGAAATTATGCGTGATGTCATTCACAATCTTCGTGAGGCCCAGGGTTACTCTCAGAGCAAAGGACTCTTCTCAGCCCGAAAAGCCGTTATGCAACGTTACCAGGTGCAAGGTTTGAAGAATATCGATGTGGGCGATATCATCATGGGTAACGGCGTCAGTGAATTGATTGTGATGTCTATGCAAGGACTGCTCAATCAAGGAGATGAAGTGCTAATACCCTCCCCTGATTACCCTTTATGGACAGCGGCGGTGTCCATCTCAGGCGGCTCTGCCATTCATTACGACTGCGACGAGTCAAATGACTGGCAACCAAATATTGCAGATATAGAAAGCAAGATAACTGAAAGGACTCGTGGATTAGTCATCATTAACCCCAACAATCCAACCGGTGCAGTGTACTCAAGAGAGACGCTCATCGAATTGGTAAATATCGCTGAGAAAAACAATCTAGTAATATTTGCTGATGAAATTTATGATCGTATTCTATACGACGGAGCTGTACATCACCCTCTTTCATTATTGGTTACAAATACCCTTTGTTTAACTTTCAATGGCCTGTCAAAGACCTATCGTTTAGCGGGCTTTAGGTCCGGCTGGATGCTCATCAGTGGAAATAAAGAAAACGCTGAGAGTTATATCGAAGGTTTGGAAATGTTAGCCTCTATGCGACTATGCGCTAACGTACCAGCAATGCTTGCCGTGCAAACAGCACTGGGGGGCCGACAGAGTATTCAAGATTTAATACTTCCGGGAGGACGACTTTTGGCGCAACGAAACTTGTGCTACGACTTACTAACCAAGATCCCCGGAATTACCTGCGTAAAGCCGCGCTCTGCTATGTATCTATTTTTTAAGCTAGATCCGAGCATGTATCCTGTGGATGACGATGAAAACTTTGTTCTTGAGCTGTTAAAGCAACAGCACTTACTTTTAGTGCAGGGCTCTGCCTTTGCCTGCAAAGACTCCCAGCACTTCCGAATTGTATTTTTACCAGACCAAAATGTATTAATTAAGGCTATTGACCGACTGGACACTTTTTTGAAAAATGTTCGCCAAGACAATCAGACGATAGAGGGTGGTTCTTGTACTCGACAACTCTCTAGGATTTAGGGTCAGCTAACTGAAAACCGAGAATATCTAACTCTTTTTTCAATCTTGGGTTACTAGACCACTGCGTCCAATCAACACATGTCCCCGAATATTCTCGCCTGAGTGGATAATTTGTCCTCAAATGATCGAAAGCCTTCCTCTGCCTTACAGAACCCTCGTCAAGCCCCGTGAAAGCAGTGCGCATAGCTAAATCATCTCGCCGAGGATCATAGCTGCTTAAAATAGCATCCGAGATTGAATCTATTACCTCCTTAGAGTCGAGCACAATTGGTTGGAGGCTGTTATCGGACATATCGTCGCTTGTTGTTCCTATCCAACTGAGAAATGCCTCATACACCATAGAGGTTCCATTGCGCTTGCCCTCAACGGTATTGCCCGCTATGTGAGGAGTTCCTATAGAGACCTGTTCTAGTAATTCTAAGCATACCTCAGGCTCAGACTCCCAAACATCAAGGGCGGTTTCAATTGAACCGCCGGACTTCAAATAATCCAAGAGTGCCTCGTTATTAACCACGCCCCCTCGCCCAGCATTCAGCAATAGACTTCCAGGTTTTAACCTTGATAGCTCATCAGGCCCTATAAGGTGAAACGTAGGATATTCCCCATCATGAGTTAGAGGGGTGTGAACACAGACGATATCTGATGCTAGTACCTCATTAAAGCTGCACAAATCGACACAACTATCAGGGGTCAAAAAGGGGTCATATGCCCTGCAGCTAACATTTAGATCCTTTAGTGTTCTAAATAATCGACCACCTACATTACCACAACCAATAATTCCCACATGCTTGTCTCGCCAGTTAGGTACCAAGTGAGACATAACCGAAAGGTCATACTGAACCACAGCATTCGCATTGCACCCCGGTGCATAAGCAAAATGTATTCCTGACTGCGACAGAAACTTTGTGTCGATATGGTCTATGCCAATAGTTGCGGAACCGACGAACCGCACCGATGAATTCTCAAGCAAATCGCAACAAACCTTAGTTACCGATCTAACCAGAAGTACATCCGCGTCAATTAGATCTGAAGAAGTAATCTCGCGACCAGATTTAAGATGTACGTCACCGTATGGGCTGAATAATGTCTCTACTAGAGGCATATTTTGATCAGCCACGATTTTTAAACGACCCTCACTGCCCATCTAATTAATTCCCATTCCTGAGCCTAATTGGCGCTTCTTTAGATCAGCCAAACGACTGCTAAACGTGCTACCAAAGCCCATTTCCTCAGTAAATAACTCAAAGGCCTGCTCCTGTACACCTCGCCATTTGATATGCTCAATATCCGGCATATCTTTGATGTCAGTTTCGATTGTAGCAAGCAGTTTGGACAACACTAACTGATCCTGATTTCCAGCAAAGCGATCTGCTAGTTTCTTTGCTCCTCTGATAGGGAGACCCTCAAGTTGATCTAAGTGCTCAAGAATAGACTCGATATCGGAGAAATGGCTCAATAGTTGTTTTGCAGTTTTTTTACCAATTCCTGCAATACCTGCAATATTATCACTGGCATCGCCAACCAGAGCGAGATAGTCAGCCATCTGATGGCAACCCAACTCTAGCGTACGCTCTAGCTCTTTTTGAGCTTGGGGTTGAGACCGACCAAAGTCCCAATAAAGCTCGTTATTTCCAATCAATTGCATCAGATCTTTGTCTTTGGAGACGATAATAGGCTGTATATCCGCATTGCCTGCTATTTTGGCCATGGAACCAATGAGATCATCCGCCTCATAGATCTTGGAAGCAATTTCTGTTACGCCCAGCACCCTGCATACCTGCCGACAAGCATTTAACTGAAATGCTAGAGCTTCGTCAGGCAACTCACGGTTTGCTTTATAGTCCGGTGCCAACTGGTGTCTAAAACCAGTTTCAAGACTCTCATCGAAAGCGCACAATATGTGGGTGGGATTTTTTTGTCGTAAAATATCGAGCATGAAATTGGTAAAACCATAAACGGCATTTGTCGACATATTTAGGTCAGCTGAGTGCCAATTGTCAGGCAACGTGAAATAGCTACGGAAGATGTATATAGAAGAAT
>Ga0209666_1000739_pt1 | contig 24822 bp, 17 predicted proteins | sample SaaInlV_125m_DNA_FD_184679 | JGI IMG/M metagenome (GOLD analysis project Ga0209666, IMG submission 184679) | Marine microbial communities from expanding oxygen minimum zones in the Saanich Inlet - Saanich Inlet SI037_S3LV_10m_DNA (SPAdes)... | ecosystem: Environmental > Aquatic > Marine >...
CCGAGCCGAGCCCACCCACCTCAGACGACGTTTTCGCTTCAAGTCGCTTTTCCTCCAACTGCTCCTTCTTCACAAACTCCACGGCGTGCTTGATGGCGTCCGCGACCTCGAGCTTGCTGTAACCCGCCAATCGCGAATCGCTCGCCGTCAAGTCCTCCACGCCCGCGACGCGCGAAACCTCCCGGCTCTCCGTCTCCGCCGTTAAATCCACACTCGCGCGCGCGCCCCCGGTCGAAGTCTTCGCGCGCGACGAGCGTCCGCGCTCGCCCCGTTTCGTCGCCGCGCCGTCGCTCGCGCCGCGCCCGCCCAAAAGTCCACCGTCTCCGCCGCGCGTCCGCGCCCCGAGCGCCGCCAATCCCACCGCGCACGCCAGTCCGATCGTCACCATCATCGCCCGCGTCCGTCGACCCCGTCCCGCGCTTCTTTCGAGCACCGCGTCGTCGTCGTCGTCCGATCGCGACGTCGAGACTTTCCCATCTTTCCCTCGCGCGCGCGCGCGCCCGCGCGTTTCCGCGCGCGTCCGCTCCTCCGCGTCCGCGACCGCGCGCGAGAGCAGCGCCGCTCGCTCGTCCATGCCGCTCGCGTCGCGTCGCGTCGCGCGCGTCGTCTTCTGCGGCGCGACACCGTCGGCGTCGTCGCGTCCGCGCGTTTTAGTGTTACGCCGCGGTCGCGACGGAATCGCGATGCGACCGCGCCGCGACCGCGCATCGCGGCGCGCGTCGACGCGCGCGCGCATGCAGGCGCGGGAGGTGTTCGCGCTGCCGCCGCTGCGATGCGAGCTGTCGCAGGTGCGCGACGTGCTCTCGGCGCTGCTGCACACGATCGTCTTCGCGCGCGCGCTCGGATGCTGCGCGCCTCGGGACGCGCGATGCGAGCGCGTGGACGTGCACTACGTCACGTGCGGCGACGGCGCGGTGGACGGGAAGATAGAGGAGAAGATAAACGCCCTCGTGCGATGGGCGCTGAAGACGGGAGGCGGGGAGGCGGACGTGGCGGTGAGCTTTTACGAGCGCGAGCGGGACAAGCCGAGACGCGGCGGCGCGCTGCGAGAGGCGCTGAGCGGCGGACGAACGCGACGGGAGGAAGCGCGCGCGGCGAATGGGTACTGGGAACAGTGGAGGATCGGATTGGAGATTTTTAGGGGTGAGGAGTTGGACGAGACGGAGCGCGCGCGCGCGCGGGAGGCGCTGCGAGACCAAGTCGTCGGGACGCAGCGACACGTGCTGGGATTGGTGAACGAGATGAAGGCGCACGTGCCGCCGGTGACGACGAGCGACGTCGTGAGCTTCCCGTTTGAAATTTCGGTGCCTCTGGCGCGCGACGACTCGCCGGGGAGTTTCGGGCGAGACATGCTCAAACGTTTAGCGTCTCTCGGCGCGACGCCGCCTTCGATGATTTGAGCCTCGCGCGCGCGCGTCGCGTCGCGTCGCGTCTCGACCGACGTTCGCCGATCGCGATTGTATTCTACGCTAACTTTCCCACTTCACCGCTTCGCCGCGCGCGCCTCTACCCTCTCCCCGCTCGACGCATCTTCCACCGCGCGTACGCGTCCCGCGTCCTCGCCTCGTCCTCCGCCGACAGCTCGCCTCGCTGCGCCCGCCCCATCCGCGCCAGCAGCTCGTCCTCGCGCCCCTCCTCTCGCACGATTTGCACCGGAAACCACCTCGGGAACTCGTACCCGTCCTCTCCCGCGCCCTCGAGCGCCGTCGCGCACGCCCTCGCGCCGCCCGCCGCCGCCGCGCCGCACGCCGCGCCCGCCATCGCCGCGCGTCGTCCCCACCTCGCCCACGCCGCGCCCGTCCCGACGCACGCGCCCGCGACGGCGTGCGTCGTCGCGCCTCGCGCGTCCGGCCGTCTGTCCAGCGCCTCGAGCGTCGTCGCGTGCGCCGCGCCGCACGCGCCGACGTTCGCCGCGCCCGCGACGGCGTGCGTCGGCGCCACCGCCTGCGGTCGGCGTCGTCGCAGCGCCAGCGCCGCGCCCGCGAGCGCGCCCGCGAGCGTCGACAGCGTCGCGGCGCGCGCGATGCGGTCGACCGCCGCGCGGTCGATCGCGAGCGCCGACGTCGGGGCGTCCATCGCGCGCGGCAGTGCGGGACGCGCGGCGTCACGCGCCGACGCCCGCGACGATGGACGCGAGGTTCGCGACGCGCGCGATGACGCGCGCGACGCGCGCGACGGCGCGACCGCGGCGCGCGACGACGACGACGCGCGCGACGACGACGACGACGACGGGTGGTGGTATATTCCGACCGAAACGACGCGACGGCGACGCGGGACGCGCGAACGCGCGCTCGACGGCGACGCGGAACGCCGCGGTGGTCGTCGCGAGGCGACGCGCGATGACGCGAACGACCGCGACGGTGACGGCGACGACGGACGCGCGACCGAAACGACGCGTGGCCATCTTCGTGGAGCCGAGCCCGTTTTCGCACGTGAGCGGGATGAAGAATCGATTCCTGCGATTGATCGAGAACCTGCGAGAGATGGGAGACGACGTGGTGGTGATCACGCCCGATCGCGATCCGCCGAAGGAGTATCACGGGGCGAAGGTGATCGGGTTGAGAGGGTTCGTGCTGCCGTTTTACGGGACGGACACGCTGCTGTGCTCGTTCGGGCTCGACGGACGGGTGTGGCGGGAGTTTAAGGAGAATAAACCGGACTTGGTGCACTGCGCGGTGCCGGGAGGGATGATTTTTGGGGCGATGACGTACTGTAAGGCGATGGATATACCGCTCGTGGAGTCGTATCACACGCACATTCCGCACTACATTCCGAGGTACACGTGGGCGGGGTTGGTTAAGCCGATGTGGGACTTGATTCGGTTTTGGAACGGCTACGCGGCGACGACGTTGGTGACTTCGAGCATTCTGGAGAACGAGTTGAGAGGAGAAGGGTGTAAGAATTTGCAAGTCTGGGACAAGGGCGTGGACACGGTGGCGTTCAATCCGAGCTTTAAGAGCGAGGAGATGCGCAAGCGTCTGAGCGGCGGTCGCGACGGTCCAATCATCGGGTGCGTCGGACGCCTCGGCGCGGAAAAGCGCTTGGGAGATCTCAAAGATATTCTCGCAAAATTACCGTCGAACGTGAATTTGGCCATCATCGGAGACGGACCCGAACGCAAAAGGCTCGAGGAGCACTTTGCCGGAACGAATACAGTTTTCACGGGGATGATCACGGGAGACGATTTGTCCGCAGCGTACGCGTCTTTGGACGTGTTCGTCATGCCGAGCCCGAGTGAGACGCTCGGTTTTGTCGTCATGGAGTCCATGGCTTCGGGCGTACCCGTCGTTGCCGTCGCCGCCGGTGGCTTACTCGATATCCTCACCAATCCGGGCGACGTCGGCTTGCTCTACCCCGAGTACGACTACGACAAAGCCGCCGAGCACGTCAAGATGTTGCTCGAGAACGACAGCGAACGCCAACGCATGGGTGCGGCAAGTCGCGCAGACGTCGAAAAGTGGGGATGGATGTCGTCCAATAGAAATCTCCGAGAGAACCAGTACTCGAAAGGGTTGGAGCGATTTTTCAAGTTGCGAAACTTGCGCAAGGCGATCAAAGCCATCGGTATTCGCCGACGCGCGGTGGCTGTGTTTGACTTTTTGATCAGTGGTCAACACATTTTGCAAGTCGCCATCTTCGCCGCCGCCGTGAGCGCGCTGGTTTACGCGAGACAAGCCGGTCCGATCGCCACGGCGACCAAAGTCAAGGCCGCGTTCGGAGCGACGAGCTGGCTCAACGTCGCCGAGTCCGCGATCAGTAAAGCTGGTCCCGTGCTCGCGCCATTGTGCCTCACCGCGATCACCACGCTCGCGGCGATAATTCCATTCGTTCCTACGCAGCCTTTGTTCATCATGGCTGGCTTATTTTTTGGTCCCACGTACGGCGCGGCGCTCGGTTTATGCGCCGCCGTGTGCGCCGCCGCCATCTCCGCGAGCGCGAGCCGCGCTCGAGGGTATAGGCAAATCAGCGATGACTTGGCGCAGCAAACGGGCATCGGTGCGCCCGCGCGTCGATCGATCGCGGCGCAGTTGAAAAAGGTGAACCGCGCCGTGAGCGGCGACGGCGACGCCCTCGTGCAAGCCTCCAAAGTTTCGTTGATGCGTCTCCTCCCGCACGCCCCGTTCACGGTCACCAACTACCTCCTGGGTCTCACTCAAGTCCCCATCCGCGCCATCGTCGCCGGAACCGCGTTCGGTATGGCGCCCTGGGTCGTTTTCTACGCCATCGTCGGCGCCGACAGCCGCGCTCTCCTCGCGTCCGGCGCCTCGCTCGCGAACGTCGTCTCCGCCGTCGTCGACGCCGGCGCCGCCCACATCCCGTCCCTGTTGACGTCCACCGAGCTCGGTCTCGTCGCTCTGTGCGCGACGCTCCTTTTGCTCCGTCCCGCCGCTCCGGCCAGCCCGCTCGTCTGTTGAATCGACGCACCTTTCGCGCTGAACCGACGTCAACCGACGCCCCTCGCGTCCCGCTCGCGCGCGTCGACCGCGCGTCCTCCTCACACCCGCGCGCGCCGCGCCGTCATGCGCGCGGTCGCCGCCGCGAGCGCCGCCGCTGCGTCCACGTCCGGTCGCGTCGCGCGCGCTCGCGCGCGCGCGCGCGCCTCGCCTCGCGCGCGCGCCGCCGCCGACGACGACGACGCCCTCGGCGCGGACTTCTTCGCCACCGTCGACTTCGACGGTCTCACGCCGCCGCGAAAGGCCGCCAAGGCGCTCGCCGACCTCCTCACCATGTCCGCCGTCCGCGTCGTCCTGGACCAGATGTCAGGGACGCGACACCGCTCGCCTATGGCGCCGAAACTGATCGATTACCTGCACGCCAAGCCGCTGCGCGCCGACGCGAGCGCGTGGTTGGCGGAACTCATGGCGCACGAAGAGCTGGATTACCGACTCGTCGCCGTGCGAATCATCGAGACGAGAAAAGTGCTGGCGTGCGATGCCGAGGGATTCGATTACGATTGGATGAAGGCTGAGGCGATCGACGGGACGCGCGAGGATAACTTGACGCTTCGGCGCGCGATGTTGACGGGCGCGCTCGAGGCGGGCGATCGCGATTCGAGCGGCGATCGCGATTCGTAGATTCGTAGGCGCGTCTATTTATTCGATGCATTCGTCGTAGCGTTATCGCGGCGTCGTTTCGCGTGATCTCGCGGCGCGTCGTTCGTCGCTCGCGGCGTCGCCGCGCGGCGCGTTCGGCGCGCGCCGCGTCAGTCGTCGACGCGCGTCATGACGCCGTCGTCCGGCGCGTCGTCGACGCGCGCGGACGATGGTGCTACCGCTGAGGTCGCCGTTCGCGTCGTCGCGCGCGCGACGACGCGCCCGCTCGGTCGCGGTGCCGTCGCGCTCGCGACGGCGTCCACGGCGGCGGTCGCGCGCGAATTGTACCGCGCGACGACGCCCACGGCGCAGTTCGCGAGCTACGCCGCGCGAGTCGTCTGGCTGCGCAAAGCCCGACGACGACGCGGCCCGCTGGTCGCGGCGTGCGTGTGCGCGGGAGAGATGTATCGCGTCAACCACCGCGGACGACGAACGTTGGGATTTTTAAAGGCGAACGCGGTCGGGACGCGAAGACGAAGGATCGAAACGCTCGTCGTCAAGGCGTTGGCGACGATGACGAAGGGGCTGGCGTCGAGTAAACCGCTGCCGACGATCACGGGACGCGTGGCGCTGCTCGTCGCGGCGTCGGCGCCGTATAAATGTTTCGTGCGGAAGTTTGCGAAAATGGCGGCGCGCGTGTGCAAGATTCCGGCGGTGCGGATAAAGCTGCAGCGACACGCGAAGCGGTTGGGGAAGTTGTTGGCGAAGAATAAGGTGAAGAATGAGGTGAGTTCTTATAGGGCGGCGGTGAACGAGGCGTGGGAGGTTTTGGAGGAGACGTTGCCGAGGGACGTGCTGTACGCGATGCGGCACGCGGAGGGACAGCTGAGCACCATCGCGCGATTCACGGGGGCTAGGAACAGACGAAGGCGTCGACGTGGATCGGGAACGGGGACGAACGGAGAGTACGCCAGTGACGAAGACATAGGTAGCGATGAAGAGAGCGACGACGAGAGCATCAATCAATCGAGAGAGTACGCCGAAAGCCATAGGCAAAGGCACGCGCTGCTGCGCCCCGTCGGTTGGGTCAAGGGCGGAATGAATAGATTACAACGACTGCCAGCCGCCGTGTACACTGGTGTGGTGGCGACAGATACTGGATACGGGAACGCACTGTTAATTCCCCGCGAATACGAGATTCACGCTTTGAAAAATAAACTCTCGCCGACCGCGAGAGCCAAGTTCACCGACACCCAACTCGCGGCTTTCTTGTTACAGTGGAAGCACACGTCCGCCGCGGCGCAAGCCGTGGAACGATCGTTGCAATGGCGCAGAAGGTATGAGTTCTTGACCGACGCCAAGCTGAAGCAGTTTGAGAACGTGGTATACATTCACGGTCCGAAGCAAAGCTGGAGCGGCGGTTATCAACTCGTGCTGAGACTTCGAGCCGCCATGGACGCAGTGGGCATGGAAGGCTTGGACGAAGTCGTTGCCGCGGTGATGACGCACGCCGAGCAGGAGTGGATGCGGTTGAAGAAGTCAAATGGTGTCATGCGAGGTCGTTTGGTGGCGCTCGTCGATTGCTCGGGCATCGATTTGACTTCGCTTCCGATTTCCCTCGTCGCCACGACTCTCGTGACGCTCGACGCCAACTACCCGGAGCTGGCGTGCGAGGTGCATTGCATCAATGTGTGGTGGCTCATGAGACGTGCGTTGCAAATATTACTCGAGGTCGTGAGTAGTAGCACAAAGGGACGCATTTTGATTTACCAATCGGACGACGATGGCATCGAAAAGCTGCATGAAAAGTTTTCGCCCCACATCTTGCCTCGTTGCATCGTGGGTGGTAAGTGTCACTGCGTCAAGTGCAAGCATGAGCCTTTCGTTCCAAGACCGCCGCGACGAGCTTTAGCGGGCTCGTGGCGAGGTCTTACGTGGCAGCAAATGTCTGGGTCACAGCGTCGTCAGTACTTGAGACACTTGGCCGTGTACTCCGTCGCGCTCGTCGTTTTCTATCCGATGTTCTACTTCAGAATGACGATTCATCCCGTCATGGCAACGACGATCGCTATGATCCGGCGTTCGGGTTTCCGCGAGCGCGCTTTCGTCGCCACGCTTTTCGTATCACTCGTCATGGCCTTCTTCACGTGGCAGTTCATCACCACGACAGGACTGTTGGAAGATTACCTGAACTTGATTCCGGCTATGCTTCCAGCCATCCGTTCGAGAGACGCGCTTCCGCTCGTCGACGAATAGTGTTTGTAATTTGTTGTATTCGTTCGTTCATGTTACATGCGCGTGTCATCTATTCGTGCGTTCGTGCGTTTGTTCGTGATCTGATTTTAAAAACCACCGCCGCCGTAGCCACCACCGCCGTAGCCACCACCGCCGCCGCCGTAGCCGCCGCCGCCGCCGCCGTAGCCGCCGCCGCCGCCACCGTAGCCGCCACCACCGTAGCCGTTGCCGCCGCCACCGTAGCCGTTGCCGTTGTGCACCGGTTGATTACCGCCGTTGCCGTTGCCCATGTAGGCAGCGTTCGGACAGTCGCGCGCCCAGTGTCCCTCTCCGCCGCACTTGTGGCAAGCGCCCTTCTTCGGAGCGTTGTTGTTGAAGCCGCCACCGCCGCCGTTGCCATTGAATTGGTTGTACGACGCACCGCCGCCGCCGCCGCCACCGCTCGGGCAGGCTGCCGCAAAATGACCGGTCTGACCGCACTTGTAGCAAGTTGCGTTCGCGGCGTTCGCGGCACTCGCGCCACCACCGTTGGCTTGCCCACCCGCTTGGTTCCAACCGCCGTTGAACGCCGGCATCTTGTTCTCCTGCCCGTAACCGACATCGGAAGCACGCTTCTTCGTAGGCGGCACGTACACTTCGGGTTCTTCGCCAGCGTGAAGCTTTGCAATCTTGCCGATCAACTTCTTGCTCATGTCTACGTAGTTGACGCGCTCGATTTCAACCAAGCTGCCCTTGGCGCGGGGTACGTCGGTGTAGTTGTCAACGGCGACCTTAACGCGTAGAGAGTAATCGTTGAACAGTGCGTCACTGATCATGTTTTCGTATCGCTCCGGTTCACGGTCGTAGATTTCCTTCATTTCAGCGGCGCTTATCCCGAAAATCTTGTCACCCTTGTCACCGAAAACGCTCACCCAATACTCATCGCTGTGATCCATGCAAACCATGCTAAACATGTAACGCCAATCCGCGGCTTCGATTTTTTCACCGGCGTGACGTTCGCACATCCATTCACCAGTCGAGTCATCTTTACGCAGCTTCTTTTGGCACGTGCGTTCACCATTAAGCAACGGACACGCGGGATAGAAGTTACCTTCCGCGCCGAGTTTGATGTGCTTTATGATACCGCAGCAACTCAGGTACGCCACGCCCTCATTTTTAGCCACGAGTTCTTCACCGATCTCTTTCACAGTCGAGAACGAGAGCAATTCACCACTGCCTTTGCCGCCGCCACCGCCAGAACCGCTCAAGGAGTTGAAAGTTTTATCGGCGCCGCCTTGATCAAACCAAACGCGCATGCGCGTCGCCTCGGAACTGTCGGGATTTATTTCTACCATCGTGCTGCTCACGGTGCCCATGTTCTTGCCTTGGAACTCGCCCAATCGAGAGCTCTTCACCGCGATCACGGGTTTTTCGCCGCTAGCGATCAAGCTTTCGATTTGCCCGCCAATCTCGACTGAGTGCGGATCCCAAAGCGTGAACTCGATGGATGTGTCCGAGTCGTCGCGAATCATCACAGAACGCTTCGAAGTTTCGGAACCGTCGCGCTTCATGATCGTCGTCAAATCACCCACAGAGTATGCGATGCCAATGACATCCACCATATCCCCGGCGTTGAGCGCGTCGAGTTCAGAAAGCTTCTTGAACTTGTATACCATCTTCTTGATGTCGCGTTCGGCGTCTGGACACGGCACGAACGTCGCGTGGTTATCCAACTTAATTTCGTACTGATAAATCGCGTACCGCGGGTCGCGCGGCGTGACGATTGCTCCCTTGGAAATTTCGTACACCGAGCCTTGACGTAATTCCCCCGCGAGGCGCACGGCGGTGTCGTTAAAGCACACGCACTTGATCTCCGTTCCGTCGGCGTCGAGCACTTGAAAGCCGAGCACCTTACCTTCGCCTTTCGCATTCGAATACGAGCGCAACTCCAACGGAGTCGTGATTCGCGCGCGAATAGTCCAACGGTTCTGGTACGGGTTCAACGAATGGATCGGCGTGATGGACCTCGGCTGCTCATTGCGCGCCACCGCGCCACCATCTCGACGATACTGCCCCTGCGCCGCCGGCGCGCCGCCACCGTACCCGCCACCGCTCGCGCGCGGCGGTTCCGTCGCCAGATTCGCGCCGTTCCCTCCACCCGACCCGTAGCCTTCCACCTGCGCCGCCGGCGCTCCTCCGTACGCGTTTCTTTGCTGTTGCATCCCCCCCGCGTTCATCCCCGTCGACGCGTTCGTCCCAGTCCCCGGCTGCCACACCCGCGGCTGTCCGATGACGGCGTCGTACCGATCCATCACCTCGGCGTCCATGACGATCAAAATCCTACGTTCAAACCATTCGTCCGTTCGCACGATCGTCAGTCACCCCCCTCGCGCATCGCGCCGCCTTCCTCGCTTCCATCCAAGATCATCGCGATCCCTCGATCGCGCGTCTCCATCCTCGCGCGTCTCGTCTCGCCCCTCGCGCCGCGCCGCGCCGCGCCGCGCCGCGCCGCCCATCCCATCCCATCTCGCGCACGCACCGTCTCCCGTTCAGATCGTTCACGATGTACTCTCTCAACCGCAGCACCGTGAATTTCGTAATTTCCCCTCGCTCGCACATCGCGTTCAACTCCGCCCCGAACAATCCCTGCGCCGCGAATCCACCGTCGGACGCGAGGACGCGGAATCGCTTCGCGGCGTCGTCGGCGTCGGGTTTGGTTTTCAATTCCTTCAGATCGAACACTTGGACGATGGGTTTGAAGTCCTGCGACCCGTGGGTCTGTTCGAGAATATTGGATATCGCGTTCGGCGTCAGCGCGGGCGGCATCGCGCGTGCGCTCGGGCGCGCGCGGCGTCGCGGAGTGGCGCGCGGGCGACGCGGGATTTCGAAATCGACGCGCCTGTCGCGCGATGGGGCGCGGCGGGGGGTGCCTGATTTTAATGATGGGTTTCGCGTGGTATTTCGTATGTGGTTTGTATGCGTACTTTGGGTGTGTTTGATGGTATGTATATGGGTGCCGGGATGTGGCGGGGCAACACCCGCGTGTGTGGGCGCGCGGACGCGCGCGCGGCGCGCGGTCGCGCGGCGCCGCGCATGTCGACGCTCGCGAGGACGCTCGTCGCGTGCGCGCGACGACGCGCTCGAGCGACGGTGCGAAAAACGACGCGCCACGGCGCGACGCGCGAGGCGACGCGACGACGCGACGCGACGACGACGACGACGGCGACCGCGGGGACGTCGATGGCGACGGCGACGAACGCGCCGTGGACGATCGATCGATACGGTGGGATCATCGTCGATAACGCGCACGATGCGTTCGTGAGGGCGGCGCGCACGCCGGAGGCGTTCGACGCGACGCTGGGAGGGTGGTTGGCGACGTGGCGCGCGAGCGGCGCGCGAGGGGTGTGGCTGAAGCTCGCGCTCGACGACGCGCGGTTGGTGCCGGTGGCGAAGGAGCGCGGATTTGAGTTTCATCACGCCGAAAGAACGTATGTGATGATGACGACGTGGTTGCCGAGCGATGAGGCGTCGACGATACCGAATAATGCGTCGCATCAGGTTGGCGTCGGGGCGTTTGTGTACGACGGCGAAAACGAAAAGGTGCTCCTCGTGCAGGAACGACGAGGTCCGGCGAGCGGGAGAGATCTGTGGAAGATGCCGACGGGGTTGTTGGAGGCTGGGGAGGACATTCCCGACGCGGCGGTGCGGGAAGTGTTGGAGGAGACTGGGATCGAGACGACGTTCGACGCCGTCGTGGGGTGCCGGCACGGGCATTTTGGGTTGTTTGGCAAATCTGATTTATTCTTTTGCGTCGGCCTGCGCGTCAAGGATGGAGCGTCGAGGGAGATTAAGATTCAGGAAACAGAGATCGAGCGCGCGAAGTGGGCGAGCGTGGACGAGTTCTTGAATAATCCAAACATCGAGCCGGGTTCGCACGCGCACGCGCTCCACGAGCGGTGCGTCCGATGGAGCGTCGGCGATTACGCGGGCATCGTGGGTAAAAAACTACCCCTAGGATTCGGGCGATCGGGAGACGTGTACACGTACGTCACCACGGAAACATAGCTGATTTTGATTGATTCATTGCTTTCGTGACTCTCGAGTTACTCTCGACGCTCGCTCGCTGGGCGACCCAGCCTTCGCCGCAGTGCGCGCCTCGCTCGAACTCGTGACGCAGCCTCGCGCGACCGCGCCGAGACATCAATCAGATGTCGTTGCGCACCGTGCGCGCGCCGGCGTGCGCGTCCGCGTCCCGAACGCGCGGTGCGTGCGAACCCCGACGCCAACCTCAACGGCCCGCGTCCGAGCGAAATCGCCACGCCGTCGTCGCGCGCGCGAAGAAGAGCAAGAAAGACGTGCAAATGTCCGAAGCGGCGTGGTTTTTGGATCAGTTCAAGTACCAACAGCGATACAAGGCGGATACCAACGTGTTCAGCATGCCGACGAGCGAGCTGCCGGGCGGGGACAAGCTCACGCCCGAGGGCGCGGCGGTGGGGGTTTTGTTTGGATTGCTCGGTGTGTGGTTCGCGGTCGTTGGGGTGAAGCTGATAAGCGTGACGTGGGCGTTGATTTTTACGACGCTCAAGTACAGCGCGATCGCGGGCGTGTTGGTGCTACTGGGAATACTAGCGAGTTAGGGTGAGCACCGCGCGAAGACCCAGCGGTTGTAATTCTTTTCTTTTAGCTTGAATGCGTTCGTCCAAGCGCGCGTCGTCGTGGTCGTCGTCGTAATCGCTCGCGTCATCAAGATCGTTTCTTTTACGTCTCTAAACTCAAGCGTAAGGCATCGACCTCGGCGATGTTTCGCGATTTTGCGTCAGCGAGCGCGGCGGTGAGCGCTCGATACATGGTGAGTTCGGACACCGCGGCGAGGAGCGCTCGCTCGACGGCCGAGAGCTTGGATTTCGCTCGATTGAGCGACGACGTAGTTTCGATCGCTTCGTCTGCATTTTCGGCGATGACCGCTCGCAAACGTTCAATCTCTCGATCGATGTCTTGACATCTCAGTCGACGCCTCGCGAGCTCGCGCTCTTGATCTTGAATTCTCGATCCCACGCTCGCAAGCTTATCGTTGAAATCGTCCACGTCAACGTCGTTTTCTTGCTCAACCTTCGGACCATGAATTAATCGCCACCGCGTGTGCTCGTTCGGATCTTCTAAACGCTGACTCAGATTCTCCGCCGAGACGCGCATCTCGTATAGCGTCGAGCGCTTGCTCGAAATCTCGGCTTGGTAGCGCGGTATGGCGGCGACGTTTCGCCGCGCGACGATCAGGGAACGCTCTAGGTCGTGTACTTGACGGCGTAGTGTTTCACATTCATGTACACGCAGCGCGAGCTCTTCTTCGCACTGCCGGCTGACGTCTTCGGACGTGGCGATACGATCGCACAGTTGACACAACTCGTCGTTTCGGTCGAGCAACTCCATGGCGACTGCCTGACGTGATTTCACAAGCGCCTTTGATTGCTCGAATAAAAGCTCTTGATCGCACTTCCCGGCCTTGAGCTCGTTTTGTAGTTTTCCGAGTTCGGTTTCACTCACCTCCATGTCCGCTCTGGCGCGCAAGATGACGTGCGAGACGGCGTCGTTTTGATTTCGGCGCGCATCCCTCTCACGCTTCTTCGCATCCGTCTCTCCGCGCGCCGCAGAAACTTCCCAATCTTTCTCTTGCGCTTGACGCTCGAGCTCGAACGTTTTCAAATGTAAACATTCATTCTTTTCTCGAGTAGCTCCGGCGATGACGCCAGATTTTCTCACGATCGTCGCGAACGCGTCGCGTTGCGTCGTCGTCAATTCTTGCAGGCGTTCAAAGTGCGAGCGGCGCTCTCGCGCGTCGTCGATATTTGACTTCACATCCATCATCTCCGCATCGCGGATACGCAATAGCGATTTTAGTTGTGCTATGTTTTGCTGCACGCCTTGGTGACGCTTCATCGCGCGCGAGACCCTGTCGGCGACGTACTTTTGTATTCGATTTCTCGCCGCCTCCTCGCGACGAAGACATTTTACCTCATCTTCTAAATCTGCTATTTCTTGGCGCACGGTGACTGTCACGGTGTGCGCAAGCAAATCTCCTTTGGTGATTTCTACCTTGCACTCTTCCCTACGCTCGTTCACGTCGAGTCTGAGCGCGTTTTGCTCTTCTATGGTACGCTTGGTGTCGCGAACCGCCGTGGCGAGCTCACGTTCGAGCGCAGCCTTTGTCCCTTCGACGTCCTCGACAATGTCGGCAATCGAGCGCGCGTTCGTCAACATTTCGTTCACGAGATACGTAAGATGTGCGTTTGCACGCGTCTCACGAAGCGACGTCTGCTTGGCTCGAGTCAAAGACTTCTGACACGCGCGTCGATCGAGCTCGCGGCGCACGCCCTCGGCGGCGATTTCGTCTCGCGCCAACGATTCCCGCTCCAAGAGCGCCTTGAGATCGTTTAAACCTCTCTCCGCGATCGACAGCTGCTCGTCAAACTTCGCGTTCTTACTCACGTGTTCGCTCAATTCTTGCTCGTTGCGCCGCACCGACGTCTCTGCTTCGGTTTCCGCGCATCGAAGCGTCTCCGCGCGGGTTTCGAGCGTCGCCGCGTCGGCTCGAGCGCGCGTCAACGTCTCAAACAGTGCGTCTTTTTCAGCTCGTATTTTCCCCAACACCGCTTTCTCACACTTTAATCTCTCTCGCTCGATTTCCAGTGCCTCTCGCACGCTCGCGCACGCGCGTTCGACCTCGCACGCGCGTCGTTCGCGCTCGTCTCTGCTCCCCGTCAGCGCCTCGGCGCGCTTCCCGCATCCCTCGATTTCCTCGCGCAACATCTCGCACTCCTCCCGCGCGCTCACCACCATCGGCGCCAACCGCTCGGCCTCGTGCCGTCTCGCCTCCTCTAGCGTCCTCATCACCGCGTCTCGCTTCTCCCGCAGCGATTCCACCGTCTCACCGCGCCCGCGCGCTCGAATCCTCGCCTCCTCGCGCTCCGCCTCCGCCGCGCACCGCGCCGCCGCCACGTCCTCCTCCCGCGCCTCCGTCCCGAGCGCCTTTCGCCGCGCCCGCAGCGCCTCCGCGCGTCGCTCCAACCGCATCGCTCGCCGTTCGATCGCTCGCGCCTCCCGTCGCGCCCGCTCCGCGTGCGTCGCGACGTCGTCGTCGCGCGCGCCTCCCATCGCGTCCGCGCGCGAGACGAACCGTCGCGTCCTCGCGCGTCCGTTTCCTCGCGCGCGTCGTCGCGCGCCGACCGCGCGTCGCCGCGCGCGTCGCCGGCACCGTCGCGCGCGTTCGCCCGCGCGTCGCGCGCCGCGCTCTGCGCGCGCGCGCCGTCGCGCGCCGTCGCGCGCCGTCCAAAAATACCGTCGCGCGCGAACCGTCGCCGTCGCGCGCGGCGGCGTCGGTCGGCACCCGCGCGATCGGATCTGGGCTCGATCGACGGGTCGGGACTCGTCGAATATCAAGATATCGCCACGTGGCGATATTGACGCGCGCGACCGGTCGGCCGGCGCGGCGACGCGGCACGACGCGACGCGATGCCGCGCGCGGCGACGCGACGCGACGCGACGACGGACGACGGCGACGACGCGGTGATGCGCGATGATTCGCTGAGTAAATGGGCGCGCGAGCTCGTCCCGACGCTGAGCGCGCACGCGGACGACCCCGCGCTCGGGCTGACGCTGGACGCGCTCGGACGAGGCGCGGACGCGGCGGCGGCGACGATGCGCGAGGTGGCGACGGCGGTGGCGCGACAGGCGTCGACGATCGACGCGAAAATATTCGATCGATTGCCGGACGAGGCGGGACGGCAGAGCATGGGAGACGTGTGGGCGAAGATTAATTCGAGCGGCGCGAGCGGGACGGCGCGGGGACGCGAGCCGAGCCTGCCGAGCCTGCCGAGCCTGCCGACGATGAATTTCATGCAGTTGACGACGGCGCTGGCGCTGGCGGACGCCGGGGGGGATGAAGCGGCGACGACGACGGCGACGGTGACGGCGGGGAAGACGGCGAAGGCGAAGGCGAAGGCGAAGAGGGCGACGAACGGGAGGGCGACCGCGGTGAAGAAAACGACGACGACGAAAACGACGGGGAGTGCGCCGTCCCGGGTGTCGATGATGATAGTTCCCACCGTTCCGGGCGTGTCCTACGAACCCAAGCGGTTGAAGAAGCGCAGCGGCATCGCTACGCCTCCGGCGTTTCGACAAGCCATCGCCCCGCTCAAGATGGGACGGAAGCCGAAAGGCGCCCCGAAAGAGACCGAAGCCGAGAAAGCGCTCCGCATGCAAGAGCGGCTGTTCCGTAACCGCGAGAGCGCGGCGAGAAGTCGCGAAAAGCGCGAGAGCGCGATGCGAGCGCTCGAAGAGGAAAACGCCGCGCTCCGCCGCGAACTCGCGGCGACTAAAGCGAAACTCGCCGCTTTGCAGCGCTCAGGAGGTCGTCAATAATGATTCCGCGCGACTGGACGCGAGCTCTCGATGAAACTTAGTGCAATAAATATGATGTGTTATGTATTTCGCCGCGCGCGCGCTCGTCCCGAAAGAGTTGTTGAGCGTCCCAGCCCGCGCGCGAGCCGTACATCGGCGCGCGCCCGCGCGCGACGGTGCGCGCGCCGCGGTTCGTGCATCGTATCGCTTTTAACGCGCGCGCGAAGTTTCATGCCCTCTGAGTCCTCCGACGCGTCCCGAGCGCCTCGCGAAGGCGAAGCTATCCCAGCGGCGGGGACATCATCTTCCGTGAGTTTTCAACGGCGTAGACTTGCGCGACGCGAGCGATGGAAGCGCTACGGCGTCGTCGGGTTGATCACGGCCACTTCTCTGTTCCTGTACGCCGATCAAAACCTCATCGGGCCGAACATGAGCGCCATAGCGGAGGAGTTCGGGATGGATGAAAAAGAGAAGGATGTCAAGCTGGGCGGGTTGCTCCAGCTGGCGTTTTTCGTCGTCGGCTCGCCGGCGTCGCTGATCATCGGGTACTACGCCGATCGAGTGCGTCGAGTGCGTTTGTTCTTTTGGACGACACTGATCGGTGAAGGGCCGTGCATGGCGACGTATTGGGTGACGAGTTATTGGCAGTTGTTTGCGCTTCGCGCGATGACGGGCATCGCGGTGGGCGGATGCTTACCGCTGTTGTTCTCGTTGTGCGGAGATTTGTTTGCGAGTCATGAGCGGAGTTACGTGGCGAGTTTTTTGACGATCGCGACGGGAGCGGGAGTGGCGCTCGGACAAGTGGTGGCGGGTACGGTAGGGCCGGCGTACGGGTGGCGACTACCGTTCATCCTCACATCCGCGCCCGCGGTCGTGCTCGCAACGGTGATGGTTCTCGTCGTCGACGAGCCCAAGCGTGGCGCTCAGGAGGAAGAAGTTCATCGAATGACGATGCGAAGGAATTCAACGAAAAATGTCGCTGAGCGGGATGATTCCGACGAACAAACGACGGCGCAGACGGAGGACGAGCTCGAAAGCGGCGACGAAGCGGGAGATGTTTCGTATAAAGCCAAGATGAATTGGAGCAAGGTCAAGAAGCAATTGCTTGTGAAGACCAACATCCTCGTGCTTGCGCAAGGCTTGCCGGGCACGGTGCCGTGGGGGGTGTTCAATTCGTACTTTGTCGACTTTTTACATAAGCAAAAGGGTATGACGGTGCAAAACGCCACGGCGGCCATCACCGTCTTCGGCTTGGGCTCCGCCTTCGGCACCATTGGGGGAGGATTCATCGGTCAGAGGATGTACAATAAGAAGAAGAGCGAACTTCCGATTTTAATGGGACTGACGACCGCTATTGGAGCACTTCCAGCGTATTACTATCTCAACGTCAACGACTACGGTCCGGGGAGGGTCGGTTTGTACCTGTCGTGCCTCGTCGGCAGCGTTTTCTGCTCGGTGACACCGCCCAATGTGCGCGCAATTTTGTTGAATGTCAACCCGCCGGAAACTCGTGGAAGTATGTTTGCATTTTACTCACAAATTGACGACGTCGGTAAAGGCGGTGGACCCGCGCTGGTCGCCTTGCTCATCGTGAGCATGGGCAGACGAGTGGCGTTCAACGTGGCGTTTACCTTTTGGTTTGTGTGTGGCGTTATTTTGGCCTGCATTACATTTACCATCGATCACGACGTAGAGATGGAACGAAGGGCCGTGCTCGAGGCTTTACAGACGGACGAAAACGAGGTGGCACCGATAGAGAACGACGGGGATTTGAACGCGGACAGAGGGTAGCGCAGCGTGTACTGACATTTAACGCATCATTATTCCATCACATTAGAGCGTAGCGCAGCGTGTATTCACATTGAGTGCATTACTAATAGTCCATCACGTAAAATCATCCTATTCGGGCATCGGCTCTTCCGCCTCGCTGTCGACATCCTCGTCTGGTAAATCTATCGTCTTCTCATCAACCTCGGGCGCCGCAGTCTTGGCACGTGGCTCCTCTGCCTCGTCGTTCGAGAAGTCATCCGTGTTGTCGGAGTCAGAGTCATCTTCGTTCTTCCCAAAAGCGCCACCAAGGGTAGCCAAGGCAATCTCATCACCCGGTCTAGCGCCATTTGTTCCATCCTCGATCCCTACTTCGCGCGGAAACGAAGGTCCGTTGGCCATTTCCGCGCCGGCGCCCGTCGCGGGGTTTCGAATGCTTTCCGGCAAAGACGTGTTTCTAATTTCTGCTGAAGACAAACGAAGTGATCGCGACTTGGCGTTACGAGGATACACAATGATGTACAGTACGTCGTCTTGATAAATGCAGCGGCACGTTTGCAAGTGCACGAGGGAAGGGAACTGACACAACAGCTCGAACGGCCGCCCCAACTTTGGGTTCGAGTTTGGCGGTTGCGCCGGATCGGCGCGCACAAAGGTTCGACCTTGATCATCGATGGACATCGAAAAGTCCGCGGCGGAATGTCCAAGCGCACGAATCGCGAGAACGTGGTATTGGACTCCGTGAGCCACTTGCGCGACTTGAAGCTGCACGTCTGATTTCGCCAGCACCGGGTACGGCTCGCGATCGTCGGCCAGGTACTTACCCACCGCGCGCAGGAGGAGCGTTCTGAACGCAGCCTTGGAGATGTTAGGGCGCAACATGAATGGGTCAGCCGTTTTCTGGCCGAAAATCTTTGCTTTGACGAAAGGAATGCCGTCCGCAATTTGTGGCGCCTCCGCGTCGCCCCCGTTGCGAGCCGACCGCACGCCGTGGCCGTTGTTGTACGCGAACTCCGACTCATCCAACACCCCATTGCGCGATTTCGACACCACGCGTCCGCACAGACTCGACAGCAGCGTCACCATGAGCTGCCCCTCGTTTCGATACGCCGGCCCGGGAATATTCGTCGGCGTCACGTGCCACACCTGCGTGTCCACCGGCAACTCGCAAATCGTCGTTCGCGACGCCTTCATCCCTTTCTTCCCCCCGTTTCGTCCCACGTTCCCCCGAACCCCCCCCCGCGCTCTCACCGTCTGCGCCAAGTACTCGCTGTGCCCGATCGCCGCCTCGAGCGTCGGAAACGCCTCGCTCTCCACCACCGCCTCCACCTTCCCGTCCACGCTCAGCCCCATCGCGCGAATGACGACGAACCTCTCGCGCCCATCCGCGCCTCGTCCCGCCTTCGTCGACGTCCCCGCCTGCGACATCTCCTCTCGCGCCTCGAACCGCCCGCCTCGCGTCCCCGCGCGCTTCCTCGATTCGCCGCGCGCGTCTCGAGATCACGCCGCGGAATTAATTCAAACCTCGTCCCGTCGCCGCGCCGCGCCGCGTCGCGCCCGATCGCGCGTCTCCGTCGTCGATCGCGCCGCGCGTCGTCGCGCGTCCGCGGCGGTCGCTTCGCGCGCCTCCCGCGCGTCGTCGTCCTCGCGTCGCGCGCGCGATCGCGTCGCGAGATGCGTCGGCGCGACGACCGCGCGCGGAGACCGGCCGGCGCCCCTCGGCGCCGGCGATGAATCGCGACGAGTCCTGAACCGTCGTGTGTGTGTGTGTGTGTCATGTTTTTTGTTCATGGGTCATTCGGGTCGTCGAATATGAAATATTGGAAATAGGGGGGGCGGACGCGGGGGGGGGCGCGCGCAGTCGGAATGCGGGTATGCATCAGTGGACGCCGCGACGCGCGACGAGGACGGCGGCGACGAACACGCGAAGGCGCGCGAACGCGGATCCCGAATCGTCCTCGCGAAGGGCGGTGAAGGCGACGGTGAGAAACCCGCCGGCGCAGAAGGCCTCGACGAGGTAGGGAACGTCGAGGGCGAGACGTCGGGCGAAGGACGACGCGGAGGCGCTCGCGGCGTCGAGCGCGGCCAGGACGAGGAACGTGAGCGCGGTCGCGCCGACGGCGACGAGGGCGGAGAGAAAGTTGAACCATAACGCCTCGACGTCGGTGAATCCCGAGCGTCGTAAGATGCCGTAGTCGCCGAGCTCTTGCGGAAGCTCGTGCGCGAGCGTCGTCCACGCCGTGGCGTAGCCGCGCGTCGCGCCGCGCCGGGCGAACGCGATCGCGATCACGACGCCGTCGGTGAAGTTGTGCGCGGCATCGGCGAACAGATTGAGCCATCCGCTCGCCGCGATCTCTCGCGCCGCCGCGCGTCGCTCGCGCGCTCGACCACTCGCGCCTCGGCTGCGGCTTCGGCTTCGGCTTTCGCTCGGCGTTCGACGCCGCCGCGTCGTCCCCACTTTCCCATCGTTTCGCGCCTTCACCGCGCGCACGATCACCTCCAACTGATGAAACGCCAGCACGCCGCACGTCGTCGCGCACGCCGCGACGCCCGCGCCGTCGCGTCCTCGCGCTCGCGTCGCCGCCTCGAGCGCCGACGGCAGTTGACACCCGAGCGCGTCCCCGAGCATCGCCCCGATCGCCGCGTCGCTCAGCCACGCGAGCGCGTCCGCGCGCGCGCCGATCGCCATCAGCGCGCACCCGACCAGGGACGCGAGCGACACGCACGCGGACGCCAGCGTCGCGCGCGCGGCGTCCCCGACCGTCCACGCCCCCGCCGCCCGCGCGTCGCCCTCGTCGCCGCCGTGCGCGCCGTGCGCGCGCGCGCGCGCGACCAGCGACGCGAGCGTCACCGCGCGCGTCACCGCCGTCGCCGCGCGCCGCGACATCGCGCCGCGCGCGCGCGAGTCGCGTTTTGACCGCAGTGTTCGCCTCGCCATGCCACCGCGTTCGCTCCTCGCGCTCCTCGCGCTCGCCAACGTCGCGCTGTGGATCGCGCGCGCCGCGACGCGCGCGTTCGACAAGTCGGCGCTCCGCGGCCGGCGCGCGCGGGCGCTCGTCGTGCTCGGCAGCGGCGGACACACGGCGGAGATGCTGCGCATCCTGCGCGACGCGCGAACGCTCGACCGACTGGACGTCGCGGCGTACGTCGTCGCGAGCACGGACGCGCGGAGCGCCGACAGAGCGCTCGCGTTCGAGCGCTCGCGACGCGGCGCTCGCGGCGAGGCGCGCGTGCTGACGATCGGACGCGCGCGAGAGGTCGGCCAGCGATGGACGACGAGCGCGGCGACGACGGCGCGCGCGTGCGCGGCGGCGCTCGCGATCGTCGCGCGCGTGAATCCGGACGTGGTGATTTGTAACGGACCGGGGACGTGCGTGCCGATCGTGCTGGCGGCGATGGCGCGACGCGCGCTGGGGTGGCGAACGCCGGCGACGGTGTTCGTGGAGAGCGCGTGTCGCGCGCGAACGCTCAGCCTGACGGGGAAGATTTTTTATCATCTGAGGTGCGTCGATCGGGTGTGCGTGATGTGGGAGCGCGCGCACGCGGCGTATCCTCGCTCGACGTTCGTCGGGCGCGCGATGTAGCGCGACGCGGCGCGCGCGTGGGTTGTAATGGTAGTCGTAGTCGGTAGTCGAGCGGCGCGGCGCGGCGCGGCGTCCCGGTCGAGACGCGCCGAGCGCCGCACACTCGCGCGCGTCGTCTCGGTGCGCCGGAATTCGCGCCGTCGCGCGGACGAAAGAGCGCGCGCGCGGATCGCGGCGCGCGGTTCGCGGCGCGCGCCCGTCCGCGACGCGAACGCGCCGTCGCGAACGCGCCGTCGCGAACGCGAAGAAATGTCCGCCGACGCGAACGCGCTCGGCCGAGCGACGAGCCAGCGCCTGACGCGGTCGTCCATGCCGCTGATGTTGTTTTATTGCACCGAGGTGCGAGCGCGAGCGCGGCGAGCGCGACGGCGCGAAGCGAAGCGAGAGCGAGGGCGAACGCGCGACGACGTCGAATTCAAACGCGGCGACTGACGACGACGCGCCGGACGAATGGAACAGATGGAACAAATGGCGAGAGAGATCGCGGCGATCGACGGAAACATTGAGTTGGGTGAGATTCAGTGGCGCACGTTCGCGGATGGTTTCCCGAACATTTTCGTGAACGACGCGGAACAGCTGCACGGGCGGCACGTGGCGTTTTTGGCGTCGTTTCACAACGCGTCTGTGATTTTCCAACAGCTTAGCGTGATATACTCCCTTCCCAAGATGTTCGTCGCGTCGTTCAGATTGATCTTACCGTTTTTCCCCACCGGTACGTTCGAACGGGTGGATAAGGAAGGAGAAATCCCCACCGCGGTGACGATGGCGAGAATGTTGAGCTCGATTCCGCACTCGCGAGGCGGGCCGACGGATATGATCGTGTTCGACATTCACGCGCTTCAGGAGCGATTTTATTTCGGTGACTCCGTCACTCCGCTGTTCGCATCGGGAATTCCGCTTTTGTTGGAGCGATTAGCAAGTTTAGAAGACGCCGCGGACGTCGTCATCGCCTACCCCGACGAGGGCGCGTGCAAGCGCTTTCACAACTTTTTCGCCAAGTACGACGAGGTCGTCTGCACCAAGGTTCGCGAGGGCGACAAGCGCATCGTCACGATCAAGGAGGGCAAACCCACGGGTAAGCACATCGTCATCGTGGACGATCTCGTGCAATCCGGCGGCACCCTCATCGAGTGCGCCAAGGTTCTTCGCCGCGAGGGCGCCTCCGCGGTGAGCGCCTACGTCACCCACGGCGTCTTTCCCAACGAGTCTTGGCGTCGTTTCACCGACCCGTCCGCCGGGTTCGCCAACTTTTGGATCACCGATTCGTGTCCGCAGACCGTCAGCGCGTGCAGCGGCGTCGCGCCTTTCGTCGTTTTGAAGCTCGCGGGATCCGTCGCGCACGCGCTCAACATTTAATCGAATCCAGACGAGACGCCGTTCGTCGTCGCCATTCGTCGTCGCTCGTCGCGTCGCGTCGCGTCGCGCGCGCGATGCGCCTCGGCGCGCGCGCGAGCTCGGCGACGCCGATCGCCGCGCGCGCGTCCTCGCCCGCGACGCGCGCCGCGCGACGGTTCGCGCCGCGCGCGCGCGCGACGCGTGACGTCGAGGGCGACACAAATCGTCAGCGCGACGCCGACGACGCGCGTCGCGGCGCCGTCGCGTGGTTCCGAGACCACGACCTGCGCGTGAGCGATAACGCCGCGCTGCTCGCCGCGGTGGAGACGGCGCGACGGCGCGGCGGCGAGACGGCGTGCGTGTTCGCGTGGGACGAGACGCGAGACGGCGAGACGACGAGAGGCGCGCGAAGGGCGTGGTTGGTCGAAGCGCTGGACGCGCTCGATCGCGAACTGCGACGACGGTACGGTGGAGGAGGACTGTCGTATTATCGCGGGACGCACGCGGAGGCGATGCGAGCGGCGTGCGGGGGGGTGGGAGCGACGCGCGCGTTCGCGTCGAGGCGGTACGAACCGACGGCGGACGCGGACGACGAAGAGACGGCGGCGAGCGTGCGGGACGCGTGCGAGATCGTGCGCTTGCCGGGGTACTTGTTGTTTGAGCCAGAGAAGATTCAGATCGATCTGAGGAGGGAAAAGTACTTTTTCGGCACGCTCATGCCGTTCGTGCACGCGGCGGAGAAGCTCGGAGGGAAAGTGGGGGCGCCGCGCGCGGCGCCGGCGAGCGCGCGAGTGGTGGATTTAGGCCCCGAGCACGGATTCGCGGCGTCGTTAGAAGAATTAGGGATAGTATCAGACGTAGATAAACGCTTGGACTGGGCGGCTGGGATTCGCGCGGAGTGGACGATGTCGGAGTCGGGCGCCGCCTCTACTTGGGAGCACTTCGCTTCGGTGGGGTTGGAGAAGTTTGAGGACGATCACGGAAGAGCGGATATCGTCGCTCCGGCCGCGGTGAGCACGCTTTCACCGTATTTACGCCATGGTCAGATATCGCCGCGGCAGATTTACCACGAATTGGCGACGAAAAAGATGGGCAGCGACGGGTTGGAGGGCAAAAAGCTCTCTCGCGTGTTTTGGCACCGTCTCTATCGCCGAGAGTTTGCGTACTGGCAACTGCACAACTGGCCCGAGTTACCGTCCAAGTCCGTGCGTGGGCACTACGAGAATCGCAAGGCTTGGTTGGAGGGCGACGAAGCCGCCGTTGCGCTTCATCGATGGCAAACTGGAACGACGGGCTTCCCCACCGTGGACGCGGGCATGCGCCGGCTTTGGGCCACCGGATGGATGCATCAGAGTGAACGCATGATTGCGGCCACGTTTCTCGTCGATTACTGCGGCGTTCATTGGACGCACGGCGCAGATTGGTTCCTCGACACTCTCGTGGACGCGGACTTGGCGATCAATTCCATGATGTGGCAAAACGCGGGAAAGAGCGGACTCGATCAGTGGGACGTCTTCGCGGGTTCGTTGACCCCAGATGGATCCTCTCGAGCGCACGACCCCGAAGGCGAGAGCATCGCTCGATGGATTCCAGAGCTCGCGGCGCTGCCGAAAGGGCACCTGCGACACCGCCCGTGGGAAGCGTCGGCGAAGCAGCTCGACGCCGCGGGCGTCGAGTTGGGATCGACGTACCCGACGCGCATGATTACAGATCTCGAAGGCGCGCGACGCCGCATGCTGGACGACGTGAACGCGCTTCGCGTCGACGAAATTAACAAAGCCGCGACGAGGGCGAACGCGGCGTCCGCGGCCGACGTCGACGCGCGTTCTTCCGACGTCTTCGTCGACGTTCGTTCGGCGAACGACTTCGTCGTCGCGCCGCCCGGCGCGACTAAAGATCACGCCGGCGCCCTCGTTCCGGTGTCGACGCGAAAGGAGTTCAAAACCGAACTCAAATCCACCAAAGGCGCGCAGGCCGCGATGCAAAGCGCCTACGCCTGGGCCGACCGCGCCCTCGCCGTCGCCGAAACCGCCGCCTCCGCCGACGCCGCCAAAGCCAAGGCCCAAAAACGCGCCCAGCGCGCCCACGGCCACTCCCACGCCGCGTCCACCGACGCGTCTCGCGTCCACGCCCACGGCCACGGCCACTCCCACGCCCCGTCCCGCGCGCCCGCGCGCCGAAGCAGCGCCTGGCAGCGTCCGTCGCGCGCCTCCGCGCGCGCGCTCTCCGACGCCCGCGCCTCCCGCGCCGACCGCCGCGTCGTCAAGTCCCTCCGCCGCGAGGCTCGCGAGATCAACGCCGCGCACGCCGGCCGACGCCCCGCCGCCGCCGACGACGACGACGACGACGCGTAGCGCGCGCCGCCCGACCGACCGCGTCCGACCGACCGCCCGACCGACCGCCCGACCGACCGCTCTCCTATATATAGTAAAACTTCGACTCATTATATACCCCTCGATGACGTATAATACCATGGCGCGTACCCCCGATTCCAT
>Ga0209666_1000746_pt1 | contig 24681 bp, 28 predicted proteins | sample SaaInlV_125m_DNA_FD_184679 | JGI IMG/M metagenome (GOLD analysis project Ga0209666, IMG submission 184679) | Marine microbial communities from expanding oxygen minimum zones in the Saanich Inlet - Saanich Inlet SI037_S3LV_10m_DNA (SPAdes)... | ecosystem: Environmental > Aquatic > Marine >...
CGGCTAATGCATTAGACCTCCTGCATTTGTTAATGCATTAGTCTCCCCGATTACTTCCAGCCATCCCTGCCACGCTAATTCATTAAAAAACTAAACGAGCACGGGCCCCTCTTTATGAGCACTTGGCCAAGTGCTCGAAAAAGGCGTTCCCCCCTTTCCTCCTGCATTTAAATGAATTATACTTTTGGTTGCTCCGACGGCTAGCCCTTCATGCTTCGGAGCGCGGCGCGCAGCTTGCCCCCCTCCACGCCCGCCACGCACACGCACATGGGCCGCAGGCGCACCACCTGGCACTTGGCCACCCCCAGCTCGCGCGCAAACTTGGCAAAGAAGCACTCCTTGTCGTGCGAGCCCCAGAGCGCGAGCGGCTCGATGTCCGCGTCGGTGGGCGCGAATTGCCGGTTTTTCCACGTGAAGCGGTCGCGGATGAAGGCGTGGTCGACGTTGGCGGGGCCGCCGCACCTGGCCGCCGCCTTGTACTCCTTGACCACGGCGGCGGCGAGGTCGCGGTCGCTCACGAGGCGCGGCGAGCTGAAGGGCAGCGACGAGTGCGCCTCGTTGCGCAGGGCCTGGCGCACGTCGCCGTTCTCGCTCAGGAAGAGCACCACGCCGTCGCTCAAGTTGGACATGGCGAGCAGCCCCTGCGACACGGTCGCGTCGACGCCCGTGCTGTACTGGTACTGCTTGGACTCCTTGCGCTCGGCCACCTTGCGCAGCACGTTGACGCCCACGTCGACGGACGTGACCGCCGCGCGGTAGCGCCCGCACGAGCTCTGGTCGGGCACCGAGTCGATCATGGGCGCGCCCAGCGCCTCGCTCGCGAGCATGAGGATGCGCGAGCGGTTGCGCGAGCCCGCGCGCGTGACGCGGCGGAGCCCCGCAGCCAGGCCCGTGGTGCCCGTGCCCTCGGCGAAGATGTCGGCGAGCGAGTGCCCCTGCTTGAGCGCGGTCATGAAGCGCGAGTGGAACTGGTCGGCCGCCTGGCCGGCGCCCGCCTTCACCACCAGGTAGGTGGTCGCGTGGCAGCGGTCGCGCCCGCGGATGGTTGGGTCGGGCGCGCGCGAGTGCTCAGCTGAGTAGAGGCCCACAAAGGAAGCGGGCCCGTCGAAGCCGGCGGTCCATTCGGAGAGGTCGCGGTCGTTGTCGTCGCCGTCGAGGTGCGGGCCGACGACCACGTCGGGGTCGGCCGTCTGCGACTCGACCACCTCGCGCAGCTTCTTCAAGGACCGGTGTCGGTGCTCCTGGCTCGCCAGGATCTTGTCCACCCACGGGCCGCCCACCTTGATGGCCGAGACGCCCATCCCCCACGCCGGCGAGAAGGCCGTGGTCGGCACCTCCTTGGTGGTCGCGTCGAAGCGGAAGACGACGTTCTCAAACTTGCCCGATGTGGGGTCCAGGTCCGCCGACGGCAGCAACACGGCCTCGTCCTCGGGGCGCAGCGCCTTCATCAGGCTGTCGTTGAGCGCCTTCGGCACGCCGTCGATTGCAAAGATGCGCGCCATGGCGTCCCGCGCGTGCCTACCCGCGCGCGCGGCGCGCTCAACTTAGCGGGCTCACGCGTCCGCCATCTCGCTGGCCCCCTCGTCGCGAAAGAGGCGCTCGATGCGCTCGGCGCGCAGGCGGGCCCGTTGCTGGGGGTCGGGAACGAGCAGGCGCAGCACGGTGCACGCGGAGGTCAAGCACACCACCGAGAGCAACACAACGGCGGCGACGAGCGCACCGTCCGCCATGGGACCACGCGTGGCCATTGCGGAGCGCTAAGCCGCCCCACGCGCAACGCCATTTAGCGGTTTGTGAACGTGGTTAGCATGGGGGGCGATGAGATGGAGCTGACGTTCCACTCGCTGGCGCCCGGCCGCGGCCGGCGCGGCGAGGGCCGGCACCAACCCTCGCCGACGGACGCCACGTTGGTTCCAATGGTCGTGGCGGTGCGCGACGAGGGCGACGACGAGGACGAGCGGGTGGCGGAGGAGGAGGCGGCCGCCAAGAAGCGGACCTTTTGCTTTCCCAACCGCGGCTTGCGGCGCTGCCTGCTGCTGCTCGTGCTGATCTTCCTGGTCTGGCTCGGGTGGGAGCTGGTGCCGCGCGGGGAGGTGGGCGACCGCGCCGGCCTGAGCTTCTCGAGCACACCCGTCGTCCATGCGCGCAGCCCCTCCCCTCCACCGAGACCCGGCCCGCCGCCCTCGCCGCCGCACGTCGTCGCGAATCGCTCGCCGCGTCCTCCCGCGCCGCCACCAAGGCCACCGGAACCGCCGCCGCCCTCGCCCTCGTCGCCGCCCTTGGGCACCGCTCCGCGCCCACCCCCACTGCCACCGCCCACGCCGTGCTACGCCTTGGGAGCCGATTGCTCGGGCGCGCTTCCGTGCTGCGTTGGCCTCGCGTGCAACCTCGACTCCGAGGAGGACCCGCCGGGCTCGGGCGTCTTCAACGACGTCGAGACGTGCATCTCGGCGCCCAGCCCCCCGCCCGACCCGCCCTCGCCGTCGCCCTCAACGCCCGAGACCGTGCACCCGTCGCCTCCACCCGAGCCGCCACCGGCGCCACCGGCGCCACTGCCCGCGCCACCCCCACCCTCGCCCTCGCCGCCCCCATCGCCATCAAGGCCACCGGTCCAACCGTGCAAGTGGATCTGCGAGACGTTCCAGACCTTCCCGGGCGACAACGAGAAGACCGCGCTGCAGAAGGCGCACGAGTGGTGCCACGCGGAGGTGCGCTTTGGGAGAAAACTCGCGCCTCAAACGGGCCCCTCAACACGCTTAGGCTGACTGTTGCGTGCTCCTTTGGCAGACGTGGTGGCCGCACCACCCCACCGAGGCGCCGCACATTGAGTCGTGCGAGATCCACCAGCCGCCGCAGCTTCCGCCGCCGCCGCCCCACCCGCCCTTGCTGCCCCCGCCGCCCGACGCGCCCTCGCTTCCGCCGCCGCCCGCGCCGCCGCCCAACCAGCCGCCGCCGCCGCCGCCGCCCTCGCCGCCGCCGCCGTGGACCGACGCCTTCGGCCTCACCGGCATCTTCAAGGGCCAGGCCAGCACGCCCGACGTCGGCTCCCTCTTTGGCCGGCGGCTGCAAGCGCCGACGGCCGCTCCGCCCGCCTGGTTCGGTCGGCGCGAGCTGACTTCGGCCAGGCAAACGTTTATTGCCGATGACCTGACAGTCTACGCCACGGTTTGCACCGACGACCCCACCTACAGCGCCGCGCTTTGCGGAACGAGCGACGGTTGCCCCTCTTCTGCAACGAAAGGCTGCGCCGACTGGGAGGGGTACGACTGCGCACCCGACGACTGGCATGTTTACGATAGCAGCACGACCCAGACATACTGGGGGGCAACTTATGAGCAGCTCAAAGTGTTGCACGCGTCGTGCCCCGAGAGCTGCCGAGACGTGTCCTGCTCCGTGTCGCCCCCGCCCTCTCCGCATCCGCTGCCCTCGTCGCCCTCGCCGCCGCGACCGCCGCCCTCGCCGCCGCCGCCGCCGCCGTCGCCGCCGCCGCCGCCGCCCTCGCCCTCGCCGCCGCCGGGGCCCAGCGTGCCGCCGCCGCCGCCGCCTTCACCCTGCCCGCCGCCGCCCTCGCCGCCGCCCTCGCCACCGTTGCCAGGCCCGCCGCCGCCCGGCCTCCCCGGGCACGAGGTGCACGCGTGCATGTGCCGCGTCGACGCGGGGCCCGCCGCCCCGCCGCCGCCGCCACCGCCCGTCACGCCGCCGCCCTCGCCGCCGCCGCCGCTCGACCCGCCCTCTCCGCATCCGCCGCCGCCCGTGCCGCCGCCGTCGCGCCCGCCGTTTGGGCCCGCGGGCTTCATCTGCCTCGACACGTGCGGCGGCAACGCGTACACCGGCGCGAGCCTCAAGGCGATCGACTACTACGACGACCAGCACTGCGACGACGGCGGCGACGGCTCGGAGTTCAGCGCGTGCGCGTACGGCACGGTAAGCACTTTCAAATCGAACCGACACAAATACACCCGCACCACACAACCAAGGAGATCTACCGCAACCCGGGAATGTGTTTTTCGCAGGACTGTGCCGACTGCGGCCCGCGCGTGGCCACGGGTGTGTACGAGTGCGAGGAGGCGGTGCCGCCCCAGCCGCCGTCGCCGCCCTCGCCGCCGCCGTCGCCGCCGTCACCCTTGCCCTCGCTGCCTCCGCCCCAAGCGCCAGCCGGTGGGCTCCAGACGCTCCATCTCAACAACGACATACCGGGCCACGCGAGCCTGACGTGCACGCCGTATGACACCGCGCTCACCTTCCCCGACGGCGTCAGCGCGCCGGCCATGCCCTTGCTCTTTGTTTACGGCCCTGGCCATTACGCTGCACAGCTCGACTGCCAGACCGAGTACGAGGAGGTCACCGATGCCACGGGCACGTGGAGGCCCGTCGAGCTGATCGGGTCCGGAGTGCCGACGCTGCCCAGCGGCGCCACGGCGGTCATTGGCACCTTTCCGCACAACGGCAAGCACTACCTCACCATCATGAACACCGAAGGCCTCAGGTGCGTTGCGTACTACCACGACCCGTCCACCAACGCCGCAAACGCCTACAGCTACATCAGAGACGAATGGCCCGTTGCGGGCGTTGACAGCTACAAAACATTCGTGCCCACGTGCGCGCCGCCGTCGCCCTCGCCCTCGCCGCCGTCGCCCTCGCCCTCGCCGCCGCCGCCGCCGCCGCCGCCGCCGCCGGTCGGCACGCTTCAGACGCTCCACCTCGAGAACGAGATCCCTGCGCACGGTGGGTTGCGCTGCACGCCGTTCAACCAAGTGGTCACCTTTCCCGACGGCGCCAACGCGCCGACGGTGCCCTTGCTCTACCTGCACGACACGAGTGGGGACGCGGCCGATGACGAGTGCGTATCCCATTTCTCGGAATTTTACCCGCAGGTCACCGGCGTCACCGGCACGTGGAGAGCCGTCGAGATTCAGGGATCCGTGGCCCCCAACCCGGGCACAACCTCAACGGTGTACAGCGCCCAGCGGGACCCAGCCAACGGCAAGTACTACCTCGCCGTCATGAACAGCGAGGGCGATTATTGCTTCGCGTACTACCGCGACCCGTCGCCCGACTTCACGACGGCCTTCGACTACGCCGACGGCGAGTGGCCCGTGGTGGGCACCAGCCAGTACGTCGTGGGCGTGCCCACGTGCGCGCCGCCGCCGCCCTCGCCGCCGTCGCCGCCGCCCTCGCCGCCGCCGCCGCCGCCCTCGCCCTCGCCGCCGCCGCCGCCGCCGCCGCCGCCGCCGGTCGGCACGCTTCAGACGCTCCACCTCGAGAACGAGATCCCTGCGCACGATGGGTTGCGCTGCACGCCGTTCAAGCAGGTGGTCACCTTTCCCGACGGCGTCAACGCGCCGACGGTGCCCTTGCTCTACCTGCACGACACGAGTGGGGGCGCGGCCGATGACGAGTGCGTATCCCATTCCTTAGGATCTTACCTGCAGGTCACCGACGCCACCGGCACGTGGAGAGCCGTCGAGATTCAGGGATCCGTGGCCCCCAACCCGGGCACAACCTCAACGGTGTACAGCGCCCAGCGGGACCCAGCCAACGGCAAGTACTACCTCGCCGTCATGAACAGCGAGGGCGATTATTGCTTCGCGTACTACCACGACCCGTCGCCCGACTTCGCGACGGCCTTCGGCTACGCCGACGGCTACTGGCCCGTGGTGGGCACCAGCCAGTACGTCGTGGGCGTGCCCACGTGCGCGCCGCCGCCGCCGCCGCCCTCGCTGCCGTCGCCGCCGCCCTCGCCCTCGCCGCCGCCGCCCTCGCCCTCGCCGCCGCCGCCGTCGCCCTCGCCGCCGCCGCCCTCGCCCTCGCCGCCCGACCCGTACGTCGACGGCCAATGCGGCATCTGGGCGAACGACGCCTCGGGCAACCGCAACCTGTACACGGGCGACTGGGACCTGACCCAAAACGGGCAGGTGACCCAGCCGATCTTCCAGGTCAGGGGCCCCAGAACGTGGGCGGAAGAGATCGCCCACCTCACACCGAACATGGACACGGCCGCAACGGGTGGCAACCCGCCGCTGTACTACCAGGTGTCCAAGGAATACGGTGGCGCTGGGACGGCGAACTCCATCGTGACCAACGCGGAGTGCGTGGAGCTCTGCGAATACTGGCGCGGGCTGGACCCGAACCAGGGCTGCGTCGCGGCCGAGTACCGCATGTGGAACGGCAACCGGGGAGGCGATTGCGGCACCGACTCTCCCACCCCCGGGTGCAACAATGTTAATGCGTACTACCGCTGCGAGCTGTGGGTGTACCCGCGCACCTTCAACCACTACGGCGTCGATACCAACAACGGCGTCTCCTTCTGCACTGCGGCGTGCACCGACCCGACCGACACGGATCCCGCCACGGGCACCTGCAACCCGGGTGGCAGCCACCACAACCGGGTGGACCTGGGCGCCAACCCGGTCGCCAGCTGGCCGTGGACGCCGTCGACCTCGACCTCGGGCCGGCGGCTGGCGGAGGAGGAGGCGCCCGTCGCGCGCCCCGCGCTCCGCGCGCGCAGGCTCGACGACAGGCAGGTGGCCGCGTGCGCGACGCTGCGCGACGAGCTCGGCCACCTCTACGGCGTCGACGAGGACGCCTGCTTCGTGTCCTACTACGACCTGGAGCGGCACAACGAGGCGGACTACGAGCGCGACCAGCGGCGCGCGCCAACCCACGCCGTCACCGGCGCGTGGGAGGGATCGTACATGTGCCTGTTCGTGCCGTTCCCGCCGCCGCCGCCGCCGCCCGAGCCGCTCTGGTCAATGGACCTCTGGTAATTACGAGAACTGTTAGTTTCTTATAATGATCGCGTCTCCGTCACCAGCTCCCCAAGCTCGAGCTCGGCGGGCGTGACACGCGCGGGCAGCCTCGCTGCGCCCACCACGACCACCTTCTCCTCCCTGACGCGCGAGGCCCACACGCCCCTGCAGCCGCGATCCCGGACCTGCATCGCGATGAACCCCACCGACGCGAGCAACCCCAAGAGCACGAGGCTGGACGTGAGCGCGATCACCGCGTGCTGCGATTTGTGCAGGCGCGGAACGAGCATGGCCGTGTTGATTGCGCAGCCCGCGAGCGCGATTGAGAAGCACGCCAGCACCACCACGATGCCGCACGGGCCGGTCCACTGCACGACGCGCCTCGTCCGCCACCCGACGTCCTCGTAGAGCGCGCCGCACACGCGGCACTTGGAGTCGCCATTCTGCGCCTTGAGCATCTTGACGAAGCAGTCCGTGTGCATGTACCGGTCAGTGCACAGGCACGCCGACCGGTGCGGCCTCGGATCGCTCTCGGTGCAGATGAAGCACTCGGGTGGCGCTTGCTCGCTCGCCATGCTTGCGTGAGTGCGCTAATCTGGCCGTGCCGACTCGACGTCCGCGCGGCTTAGCGATCGAGCCCCTGATGCCCACAACGCGCTTTGTGGTCGTGTCGGCGCCGCTCGAGGAGCGCGTGTCGGCGTCGCTCGGCTCGCGCGCGCAGGACGCGCTGCTGCTCGCGCTGCGGATACGGCGCGAGGTGGACGACACGCTCGCCCGCGAGGGCGCGGGCGAGCGCGCGGCCGAGGCGCTGGGCGCCGTGGCGGAGCCGGGCGGGCTGCCGTGCATCACCTTCCTGCTGCTGGTGGCGGTGCTTGCCGTGCGCGCGCTGCTGCTGCGCATGGAGACGCGGCGCATCTTGCGGCGCCACAAAGTCCACTCACACGCGCCCGTGCTCGCGCCCACCGAGCACCAACACGAAGACTGAGCTCCCAGCTCCGCGTTTTTGCGCTAACCCACCGAGCGCGCGTTCCCGTGAGTGCGAGCGTGCGGTTTGCGGTTTGTGCCGATTGGCCCCCATGTCCGGCTCCGAGATCGTGCCGCAAGCGGCGGGCATGGCGCGTCTGCCCATGTCCAACCCCTCCAAAACGTTTTTGCTGCCCTTTGGCAAGAACCAGCACCTGGTGCCGGCGGACGCCTTCGTCTCCTTCCCCAAGAAGCCCAACAAGATGCCCTCGGCCGAGGCGCTCGGCGCGCTGCTGGCGACCAAGGCGCCCGAGAAGTGGTTCCCGTACTGCCAGCCCAACACGCTGTGCCGCATCGCGGGCGACACGGGCAACTGCGTCTACACGACCTTCAAGGTGGACGGCCACTCGGGCGAGGAGCGCATCCTGCGCTTCATCTCCGCCGCGATCGCCGAGAAGAACTTCGAGAAGATCAAGGAGACCGAGACGCTCCCGGAGGCGACCAACGACCGCCAGCAGATCCGCCACGACGTGCTCAACTGGAAGAAGGAGACCTGCTGCCCCTCGCGCGCGCAGATCAGCCCCGAGATAGAGAAGTGGCCCATTGCCGACGCCACCGAGGCCCTCAAGTCGTGCGCCATCTCGCCCGAGAGCAAGAAGCGCGCCAAGCCCGGGTCGAGCCAGGCCGACGAGGTGGCGGCCACGCGCTCGCGGTACATTTGCTCCGAGGAGCTGATCAAGGTGCCGCCCGGCACGACCTACAAGATCAACGAGGTGGGCAACCACCTGCTGCACGTGCTCTTCTACCGGTCGGAGGGGCAGGCCGACAGCGGCGCGCCGGAGGAGGAGGACGCGGAGGATCAGTAAACCGCGCGCGCGCGCGTGTGTGTGTGTGTGTGTGTGCGCGCGCGCGCGCGCGCATCTTACATAAAAACGCGCACGCCGTTTAAAGTAAACAGGGCGCGTTGCCAAGGATGCTGCCCCGCCCCCGCTCCGTCTTCGAGGACACCGACCCGGCAAAGAACGACGCGCGTGCGCCCGTGCCCACGGGCATGGAGAGCGCGGACACGGCCTTGATCGGCCGCATACCGGCGCCAAGAACCAGGGAGGAGACGATCGAGCGCTTCATGGACTCCGTGATCAAGGCCCAGAAGCACCAGAACTCGTGCTACTTCAGGGTGGCGACAGCGGTTTCCCGAATGGACGAGTCCAACGAACTCCTCCCCTGGTCCTTGGCGAGGCAGGACCTTGACCTCGTGAACAACGACACCGAGGACCTGCAGGCGCTCTCGGCGTTGTACTATCGGCTTAGGGACTACCCTTAAGAACGTGAACACTACCCTTTCACGCGAAACAAGTGCTTGTGCGTTTTAAGGATTGCGGAACACTCGGCGGACACGCGCCCCGCGAGCTTGCCGTTCTTGTGGATCGGCTCGCGCTTGCGCAGCAGGTGCACGGCCGTCCGGTCGCGCTGCATCATGTGCTCGCCCGCGTGGTTGTGCCGCAGCCGCGCGTCGGCCAGGGTGGCCAGCGAGGCGCTCATGTCGAGCTCCAGCTCCTTCTGCTCAGCGCCCGCGGCCATCAGCCGCGCGCCGCAGGCCGCCACGTCCACCACGAACCCCTTGGCGAACGCGAGGCCCATCTTGTCGTCCTCGACATTGAGCGGCACGCGCAGGCCCCCGAGCGCGCCCTGCGCGTGCGCGTGCGTGCAGCGCAGCTCCACCTTGAGCCCCTTCATGCAGATGCCGGGGAAGTGCCCCGACTGCGGCAGGGCGCCGTCGGTGCTCCAGTGGCGGGCGCACCGGCCGTCCGCGATGCAGCCGCCGCAAAACTCGAGCCGCACCTCGAGCCGCTGGAACGCCTCGGCCGGCGCCTTGGAGCGGTGCAGCCGGCACGCGCAGCCGCCGCTCCAGCGGTGCAGGATGCCCTTGATGAGCGTGCGGTGCGTGCTCGGCGCGCCACTGTCCATGCGGTGCGCCGTCGCGCGGTCGACGAAGAGCGCGCGCGACAGGCTGAGCGACGTGGAGGAGACGAAGGCGTGCAGGCGGAAGACGTCCTGCGCGAGCTTGGCCAGCGCCTCGGCGTACCAGGGGGGCAGCTCCCAGTACGAGTTCTTCACGAGCGACACGAAGCGGCTCGTCGTGCGCGGCGGGGGTATGGGCTGCCGCTCGCCGCGCGCCGCCTGCTCGAAGAGCGCCGCCAGCTTGGGCGCGTCGCCCTCCGGCAGGTCGGCCTCGAGCACGCGCTTCTTCTTCGTGACCGACGTGAGCAGCACCACGAGGTGGCGCGGGTTCCGGTGCTGCCGGCGCACCGCAAGCGTGCCGCCGCCCGGGAAGGCGACCACGATCTCGGTGCTTCCCCGCTCGTCGGGGTCGAGCCGGCGCGCCACCTCGTTCGTGCCGCGCACGGCCACGCACTGCCGCCGCTGCGCCGGCGGCAGCGCGTCCGCGGCGTCGCAGAAGAGCACGTCGAACTTGCGCGCCTTGTGCACCACCTGCATGCCGTCGCCGCTCACGAGCCGCGCGCGGCACTCGTCGAACTTGCTCTCGTCGATGCCCTTGCCGATCGAGTCGATGCTGTGCTCGCCCATGAGCCCCGGGTGGTTGGCCAGCGGGCCCAGGGTCTCGAGCAGGGGGACGAGCTGGTGCAACAACTCGACTGGACACTTGGTGACACCTTCCAGTCGCCCGCGCTCCACGGCTACGTGAGCAAGGGGCGTCGCCATGCCCGCGCAACTACCACCAGTACACGTCTGCACAAGTGCAAGGGCTCAATTTGCTAGCGGGCTCAACTCCGCCGGCAACAGTTTGCGGCGGCGGACCGCGGCGCAACCAGGGCCCCTCGTTGCACTTGGGGTCGCCCAGCCAGGCGACCCCGCGCAGGGCCTCCGCGTCGTCGCGCCGGACCTTGGGCACGTGCGTGGCGCGGCGAGTCGGGCCGAGGCCCGGCGGCGAGCGCGCCTTGCTGTAGCCGTGGGGGGCGCGGGGCGAAGCGGGGCGCGGCGGCTCGCCCAGCGCCGGGAACTCTTCCGGGTCGAGCTTGGGTTGCCGCAAAGGCGGCGGGTCGTCCTCGTGCACCACCGTCTCGGTCAGCGGCGGCAGCGGCGAGATCCGCCTTAGCGCCGGCAGCGCGGAGGGGTGGTGGTGGTGCCAGGTCGAGACGATGTGGTCGCGCCACGCGTCGGCGAGCTCCATGAGGCCGACACACTGCGCCTCGTTGAGCGGCGGCGGCCTCGCCTCGTGGACGCAATGCGCAAAGCAGAGCACCAGCCCCGTCTTGTCGCCGCGCGCAACGTCGCTCAGCTGGCGGCAAATCAGCAGCAGCAGCTCGGCGAGGCGCTTGGCGATCTCCATGTTGGTCGGCGCCGGGCCGTTTTCGGAGCCCGTCCCCGTCAGCAGCGGGCCCGTGGCCCTCAGGCGCAGCATGTGCGTCGCGCACATCTCGAGCGTGTGCACTTGGACCCAGCGGTCCACGCCGAGCATGCGCGCCGCGTCCTCGTCGTCGACGCGCAGCACCACGCGCGGCACGGCGCCCGGCCCCGGCTGTTCGGGGCGGGGCATCAGGTCGATGAACAGGAGCGCAGCGCGCAGCCAGCCGACGCCCTGCGTCTCGCTGTACGCGAGGGTTTGCGCAACGTGCTCCGCCACCTCGTGCGCCGTCGTGCACGCAAAGCTCAGCACCTTGGTCGCCATGGAAACTTGCAGGTTTCGATCGGTGGGCTGGGGTTGCTCACGAGTGGCAAAATGGCACAGCAAATTTTGCAATATGAAGTTGCACCCTCACCGGACCACACGCACACCCCACCCAGCGCCGAGCCCTTCCGCGGCCTACGGCTACAACGCTTCCCAAACCGCCTTGCCCTGCGCCTGGTTCACGGGGTTCACGGGGCCCTCGCGCCGGCCGTCGAAGCGCGGGCGCACGGTGCCCTCGGGGTTGTTGAAGGTGCGGGCCAGGCGGTCGGCCGTCCACCACGCGATCTGGACGTTGATGTTGAGCGCGGAGGTGTTGGGCGCGGTTCTTACGCCCACGAGCTGCCCCTGCGGCATGGCCGCGCGCGAGGCCGCCGTGTCAAGCACCTGCCCGATCTGCCAGCCTCCCACCACGTACTCCCCGAAGTGGGGGCACAGCTTCAGGCCCATGCGCGACATGCCCTCGAGGCGCGGCCGCTTGTAGCCCTTGTTCGAGTTGTGGTAGTTGCCCTTGGTGTTGTAGTTGGAGTGGTTGACCATCTGCGACGAGGTGGACACCTGCACGCGGAAGTTGCACAGCAGGGTCTGCTCCTTCTTGCCCGTGAAGGCCGCCTTCTGCGCCTCCTTGAACTCCTCCTCGTCCATCGCCGCGCCTCCGTTGTCGAGCGCCTCCTGGCGCCGGACGTCGTAGGCGTCGCTGCTCGTCTGCCCGCAAAGCTCCTTGATGGAGCCGTCATCGTCGTCGAACCACACGTCCGCCACGAGCACGACGAAGACCCGGTCGAGCGGCAGCGTCTCGAGCGAGCGCTCGCCGGTCCAGTTGGAGCCGACCGCCGGCCCCTGCACGCGGACGTTGTAGAGCTGGCCGTCGCGGGCCTCCAGGTACTCGTCCGAAAACTTGTCCGACGGGTCGTTGACGCCCTTGGAGAGCACGATGCCGTCCGGCCGCCAGTCGGTGAGGCCCGCCTCGGTCATCTTGGCGTCGAGGACGGCAAAGGCCAGGTCGTCGCCGGCGTTGCGCGAGACGGAGAACGGCTGCGCGACGACCGGGTTGTCGGGGTTGCGCTCGTTGTACTTTTGCTGGTTGCCGTTGACGGTGCAGGCCAGCAGCTGCGTGGCGGTGCCCTTGCCCTTGAGGAACGGGCCAAAGTCGCGCGCGAAGATGCCCTGCTCAAAAAAAGATGCAAGGGTGAGCACAAGTGACCACTTCCGGTCGGGGTGGCGCGCGGCGTGAGCGGTTCTGCCCACCCGCTGTTGCCAAATCGTTCGCCAGAGCAAACGTTCGACTGAGGAGGTCAGCGTAACCCCCGTCCCGGCACCGAGTGGGTTTCCGGGACAGGCCGGGCACCCTTGGGGGTTCCCAGCGTGTGAATGTGCGGAAGGGTGCGCCCAGTCAAGGGGACCCACGCCAAGCTGGCGGCCGTTGCCCCCTTGCGGGGACCCCTCCCGTGCCGCGCTTTAGCGGTGGGAGTTGCGCGCACGCTCCCGGTCGCGGCGAACGGCGGTGTGTCGTGTGCGGTTGTGTGCGGTTGTGTGCGGTCTCGCAGGGTTCGAGTCAACGGTTCGCACCTGGTAGCTGGGGTCCGCGCGTTGGGCCTCCGAGCCCGCGAGGCCGTTCATGCGGCCGATGTCGTCCACGTTGAGCATGGTGTTGGCGTCGCCGTTGAGGCCCGGGTTGCCCTGCGTGCCGACGGCCACCTGCGCCTTTGCGGCGTACGACGTGGCGGCGAAGTACGCGCCGATGGGGCCCGTCGTCGCGTCGGTGCGGTCGAGCCGGGCCAGCACGCCCTGGTCGCCCGCCAGCGGCTCGCTCAGGTCGATGGTCTTGTTGGCCAGGACCTGCGCAAAGTACATCTGCAGGTACTCGATCGAGCAGAGCTGCTGGAAGCGCTCGGTGCCCGGCATGCCCGGCATGATGCTGGGCTGGTAGGCCACGTTGTACGACGCGTACCCGTCCGCCTCCGGGAACTTGCCCTTGTCGACGATGGGGCGCCCCCGGGTCTGCTGGCCGCGCAGGCCCAGGACGAAGGCGAGGCACGTGGCGCGCAGGTCCTCGGTCTCGGTGCGCCACTCCATCTTGCCGTTCTCGCCCTTGAGGAAGAGCTTGTTGCTGTTGTTGAGCGGGACGAGCCCTGTCCGGTGCAAGATTGGATGTCAGGAAGCACGCTGCCGTCGGCGGAAGTGCTGGCTGAGCTGGCCGATGTGCACCCTGTCGCGTGGGGTGCGTCTAGCTAGGTGCAGGGGGGTTCGATTCGCTTGGACGTGCTGCTGTAAGGTATGCCGATGTTGCTTCCCTCGTTGGGCCGCGCCGACTTGATCTGCGTGGGCGCCACGCCCGCGACGGGGGCGCTCACGCGCGTGTTCGCCGACCCGATGCCGCCGCCCACGCCGGGGGGCGCGAGGTTGCGCTGCTGCGCGCCGCCCGTGAAGGGGTCGCCGCCTCCGCCCACGCTCGATGCCATCTCTTCGCCGCTGCTCCTCTCCGCGCGTTGTTTGGGAGGGGGAGGGCCCACATACCAAACGTTAGCGAGCAAGGTGTTATCATTTTTAGTGCACACCGCCCGAGTGAAGCACGCGCTCGCACCACGGGCGCACCGTGTCCTCCACGATGTTGCGCGCCGCGCTCTCGTACTTGCAAAAGTCAAAGGTCAGGATCCGGCTGGCGTAGGCCGCATCGATCCGGTCCAGCGGCAGGCGGCGCGTGTGCAACAGCTCGAGCACCACGTTCGCGACGCCCGCAAGGCTCAGGTAGCACGCAAAGGGGGCCTCCCTCCCCTCGACCACCAGGCGCGTGCGCCCCTCGCCCGCAAAGCAGCGCATATGCGCCGGCGCGTGCACGAGCGCCCCCTCCATGCCCGTGCCCACGGCGATGCCGCACCAGCACATGTTGGCCGAGCTGGCCGACGCCAGCCACGCGACGCGCCGGCGCTGCCACGTCAGCGCCTGCGCGAGCTCGAGGTGCGTGAGCAGCAGCAGCTCGAAGATGCGCGCGACTTTGGCGTCGTCGCCCACGTCGCCGAAGAGCCAGCCGTGGTGCTTGGCGATCGCGCCCTGCAGCTGCGGCTCGCACGCGAGCCGCCGCGCCGCCCCGCTGAGGCCCTTGCGCTCGGCCGTCGACAGGAAGGCGCGCATGCGCTCGGGCACCGCCCTCAGGATCTTGGCCGAGCGCGTGCTGAAGCGGGCGAGCGCCTCGAGCACCACCCCGCACGCCGAGTCCAGCGTGAGCAGGTGCTCGCACTCCTGGCGCACCACGATCGCGCGGCACCGCTCGATGTACGACGCGCACACCTCGGCCGCCTCGGCGTGCGCCACGCGCCCATCGAGCACGCGGCACGTCTCGAGCGTCAGCACGTTGGCCAGCTTGGCCAGGAAGCCGTCCACGTTGGTCGCGGTGTCGCCCAGCGCGTCGCCGTGCTGGACCGCCACCGTGCTGTGCAGGTCCTGCAGGAAGCGCAAAAAGGAGCGGTGGAGCCCGTCCTCGACGCTCGTGCGCGTCCGCGGCGTGAGCCGCAGCGGGAAGCGCAGCGGCACGAGGTGCTCGCCCGAGGCGCGCATCGTGTCGGCCCACGCCTCGAGCTTGGCGCACGCGTCGACGTAGGACGCCTGCAGTGCTAGCTGCTGGCGCACGAGCACCGCCTCGGCGCGCTCGTTGGGCGACCCGCTCGCGTCCACGGCGCCGAGCGCGGCGGCGATCCGCTCGTGCTCCCGTTGCTCGACCTGCATCGGGAGCAACGGCACGTGCGGCGCTTTTCGTCGCTTGGGGGGCATTTCTAGCGCCTTGCGTGCAACCTTCGCGCAGCAGTCCCAAGGCCGAGCAATTGACCGCGCATTCTTTTTTTTGCCCCCCCCCCACCCACCCGGCGCAACCTTGGGAGCGGTGCGCGCGCGCGAGGGCGTGCGCGCCGCAGCAGCGCCTGGCCGCTACGCCTCGGCCTCGTCGAACATGGCCCCCAGGGTGCGCTCGACCGTGGGCAACCAGGCGCGCCGTGCCACGTAGTGGGCGTCCAGGAATCGGAACATGTGGTGCACCAACCGCTGGAAGCGGCCGCGCTGCCCCAAGGAGAGTTGCAGGAGCGGGCCGTCCCTGACGAGGCGACGCCCCACCGTCCCGATGGCGGCGTGAAGGGGTTCGCACAGGGAGTGGGGGTGCGGCACGGAGCAGGCCTCGTAGACGGTGGCGTAAATCGAGCTGTGCGTTGCCCCCCCCAGCGGGATGTCGTCGAGCAGGCGCGTGCAGTGGAAGCGCATGACGCCTTCCACGAAGGAGGGCACCGCATCGGCGCGCATGGCGCATCGCGAAAAGGGCCTGCAGACCACCCACCGCTTGGGAGCAAAGAGTTGCCACAGGTGCCCCACGGCGCGCCGAAAGGCCCGGCCGAGTTCTCGCGCACAGTAGACCGCGACGCGAGACGCGCCGTCGTACAGCTCCACATCTCTGTACAGCTGGCGCGCAAGCAGCTGCGCGACGTGGTCCGCCAGCTCGCTCGGCAAGAGCGAAAATCCAAAGGGCGCGACGGCTTCGCCCATTGCGGCACACGCTACACGCAACACGCACAAGTTGCACAGCCCACGCACCCTGTGGTTGCACCCTCACCTGCAGCAATCCCGACGCGCTAGTGCGCCCGCCTCGCGTCTTGTGTGTCGGTGCGTGTGATTGTCGAACACGCAAATGGCCGCGCTGCCCCTTTTGCTTGCCCCCCTTGCGCTCAACGTCGGCCGCGTCTGGCCGACCGACCAGGCGACCCCGAGCAACCAGCTCGTGCACGCGTCGCGCACGGGCGACTTCGCCGCGGTGCGCCGCTGCTTCCTCGATCACGAGATCGACTGCCTCGACCTCGACGTGGCGCTGGACGCGGCGGCGGCGCACGCGCATTTCGACATAGTGGACTTCCTGGTGCGGTTTGGCGCCACGGACCTTGACACCGCGCTGCTCAGCGCCGCCGCCCGCGACCACGTGAGGGTCGCCGCCTACCTCGTCTCCAAGGACCGGCGCAACCCGGCCACAAACACCCGGCAGGCGCAGACGCTTGCCGCAAACGTGGGCGCCCTCAACTGCGACTGGATGCTCACAGCGCACCGCTGGCAGCAATCCCGGTCTCCTTAGAAAGAGTGTACGCCGCGTGTCCACAAACGCGCGGCACTGTGCCGCCGGCGGCACGCCCGCCCACTCGTGCGTGCTAATACACCGGTTTCAGTCCCAACACCCATCACCCGCGCTTTTTGGTGGAGTTTGCGTCGGCGAGGAGCGTGAGCTCGCGGCTGCTGGCGGCGATGATCTTCATGATGGCCTCGGCGTTGTTCTTGTCGAGCGACTGCTCGCCCGTCTCGGCGTCGCGGCGCAGCAGCTGCATCTCGAGCGTCTTGCGCATGGCCGAGAGCGTGCGGATGTTCTCGTAGCGCTGCATGCGCGAGTCGACCGAGTGCAGCTGGAAGTGCGCGCGGATCTCCTTCCAGTCTGCGCGTGCGCAGCGCGACGTGGCGTGGGCGAGCGCGGGGCACGCGGTGGGGTGGTGCAAACGGGCGCACCCCACGGCGGCACGTCGACGCCCTCCTCCTCGGCGGGCTCGGCCACCTTGGTCTTGTACACGAGCGCGGCCATCTTGTACAGCGCCAGCTCGCTCATGGTGCTCATGCTCTTGGAGATGAAGTCGGTCACGGGGGTGATCTTGGCCGGCAGCGCGCACCCGACGCACGTGACGCCCGTCACGGGGAAGGCGCGCTCGTGTCGCCGGCGCACGACGCTCGACGAGACGGACACGCCGTCGTCGCTCGCCTCCGACGCGCACGCGGCGCGGCCCTTGGCGGTCGCGCCGCCAAAGGCCGCGCCCGCCATGTCCAGGCTGGCCGAGCTGCCCCAGCCGTCGTCGTCGTCGTCGTCGTCGTCGTCGTCGTCGTACTCGCGCGGCCGCTTCTGGCTCCTCTTGCCCTGCTTCTCGCGACGGCCGCCGTGGCCGCGCGCCTTCGGGCGGTCCTCGCCGCGCACGCTCGCCGTGCTCGACCCGCCGTCCAGGTCGTCGCGGCCGCGGATCTCGAGCTCCGCCATGGAGATCGGGCCGAAGACCTTGTCCGACCGATTCTTGTTGGCCGCGCCGGCGCCGCGGCCGGCGCCGGCGGCCGCCGCCCACACGGGGTGTTGCGGCGCCGGCGCGTTGGAGCCCGCCGCCTGCGGCAGGTCGTCCGCGCCCACGGCCTCGCCCTGCGCGTCGGGGGGCACGGACCCGTCCTCGTCGCTGTCGGACATGCGGCGCGGTTCTCACTGACGCGCATGGAATTTCGATTATAAACACACGCCTTAGCGACGGGAACCGCAGTTCCCCTCATCATAACCGGTGGTAAGGACGCCCGGTTGCACCCCCGGCGGCGCCTCGCGCGCGTCGCCATCCCGCCAACGCTCGTTGTGGCCATCGCTCCGGAGGCGCGGCAGCAGGCAGCAGCACCAGGAAGCGAGGTAGTTGCGCTCGTCGTTGCCGCGCCGCGGGTGGCGCCCGGCGGCTCGGTAGCAGACGCAGATGACAAAGCACGCAAAGATGAGGAGTGCCGCAACGAAGTAGATCCACGCGACGGTGAGCGGCTCCCGGTCGGGCGGTGGCGGCGGCGGCGGCGGCGGCGAGGGGTACGTGCCGGAGGCGCCCAACCACGGCCCCGTGGGCGGCGGCGGCGGGAAGTGGCAGTCGGCGTCGCAGCTCGTGGCGGGGTGCGGGTCGCGCTCGCGGTCGCACGTCTCGTCTCAGGACTCCTTGCACGGCTCGTTGTTGTCGGCGAGCCGGCGGGCCAGCGGCGCGTCGGGCTCGAGCGCGCGCTCCGGGGAGAACCCCAGCACGCACGCGAGCAGGTACATTGCCACCGGCCCCGCCCCGCCTTGGGGCAGCGCGCGCGGGGAGATCAGAAGCGGCTATCGTGCTCCGCGTACTTGATTCCGGGCGGCAGCTGCGTGATCCCCAGGATGCGCACGGGCGTGAGGGCGAGCGACGCAAACCAGAAGCAACAGCCCGTGAAGACGATTGCGACAACGGCCTGCAAGAAGACGGACAGGAGCGCCAGGCAGCATTTCGTTCCGCAGGATCTGGCCATCACCACCAAGCCGCCCTGTATACTACCGCTGGGGGTAGCGCTAAATGGTTTTACCAAATAGCGATGCAATTACTAGTAACACGCAAGGTGTGGGGTAGGAAAGCGCGCGCACGCGTGCGTGCGTGCGTGCCAAGCCATGGAGGCCATGGCGGCCAGGGCCGGCGGGGGCGACACCAAGAAGGCCGTCTCCTCCGCCGGCTTTGCGCGCACACTGAAGAAGGCCCAAGGGGCGTTGCGCTCCGCAAGCATCGGCGTAGCGCGCTCCCTTGCGTCGCTGTACATCTACATCATCGTGCTGCTGCTGCTCTTCATCGTGCACCAGGCAACCGCAACCCGGCCCACTTCCTTGCCCCTCCTCGCCCGTGGTGCACGCGCGCGCGCACCAGAACAGCGCGTTCAATCCCCGGAGACTGCGCGGTTGCGCAGTTGTTCGTCTGGATCGATGAGGACCCGGACATCGCCTTTGAGCGCGCGGCGCTGCTCTTCGACGTGACCGAGATCACGTGGGACATGACGCGCATCCTGTGGAACGGCGCAGTCGACGTCATGAACGCGGGCGTCATTCCACTGTGGAACACGGCCACGTACTACCTGGTCGAGCCGACGATCACGCTCCTGCTCGAGGTCTTCTCGCTCATCTTCATGCGGCAGCACTGGGAGGGCGTCATCACCGAAGAAGACTTTCCGTACAATGGCCTCGACTGCACGGCCAGCGCGGAGTCGGCGGCGTGGTGCGGCCGGTACAGCTTCTACAAGGCGGAGCTCGAGGCGCCGGAGCGCGCGCCCGTGTTTGCGGACGAGAGCGAGTCGTTCGCGCGGCGCATGCTGCTCGAGGTGCCCGCAAACCTGACGTTCACGTTCGGCCTGGCCACCGCGCGCCGGCTGCAGGAGCAAAGCGGCGGCGAGTTCGCGGCGCCCAGCTTCTCGACGGGCTCGCTCACGACGGCGCTCAACGAGCTCTCGGTCTTCTTCATCACGATGGTGCCCTCGCTGCTCGACGTGGTCTTCGGCGTCCTCGGCGACATCATCAAGACGAGCTTCTCCGTGCTCATGGACGCGCTCTTCATGGTGCTCAAGAGCGTCATGATGGTGCTCAAGATGCTCCTTAGTAAACTCTACGCAACTCAAACCACTGACTCCCAACACTTGAGCCACGCCGGACGCAACCCCGCCATGCCTTTTTTGCCCGTGCGCAGAGAGCGGCATGCTGACGACCGTGGTGACCATCGGCGTGGACTTTGCCATCATCGTAAAACGCGGCAACTCCAACCCGTGCACCCGCCCGCCCGCCGCGCGGTCCTCTGACTGCCACGCGCCACGCTTGCGCAGCTCCTCACTGAGATCGCGCTGCCCCTGCTCTTTGCGGCCATCGACGCGCTCATGTGCCTCCTGGACTACTTCAAGCCGAGCGGCTGGAACGACCAGCTGGAGTGCGACCACAAATTCAAACACGCACACACACGCACACATGCTCGCCTACTGCTCCCACAAAAACCCAATGCTGTTCAACGTTGCAATGCGCTCTGGCCTACACCATCATGCATGCTTACAAACCTGTGTGATCAGGTGCGTCGAGGAGACGTGCTTCAAGGGGCCCGACGCCGGCGCCGACCTGCTCGTCTTCTTCTCGCTGCCCATCGTCATCGGCCGCTTCACGGCCATCATGGACGCGACGCTCAACTCGCGCACGGGCAAGCGCTTCTTCAAGGCGCCCAAGTCGGGCGCCGTGAGCAGCAAGGGCCGCACGCGCGACCCCATCTCGGGCCGGCCGGTCGACAACAACGAGCCCGCGAGCGCGAGCATGGGCAACCCCATGTACGAGTTCGACTTTGCGGGCGCGTGGGACGACTTCTCGAGCACCACCGGCGCGGACGAGTGCGCCAAGTGCTTCGTGTGCAAGGCGAGGCGCCCAACGCGCCCAGCCCCACGCCGGGCGGCCGCCCCCGCCCCCGCCCCCGCCCACCCAAGGCCTCGCACTGCGCTTTGCGCAGGTCCCCGAGCTGCGCATCCTCTGGTGGTTTGTGGCCTCGATCGGCTCGCTCGTCTCGCCGTCCAACTTTGCGATGTACGCGGGCAACGTCACCGACAACTGCCAGACCAACGGCCAGTGGTACCTCGACGCGTGCGGCCCGTGGGGCACCGAGCGCCTCCCGTACGGCCAGTGGAAGCGCGGCGGCTACACGGCGGGCGTCGCGCAGATCGACACCAACATCTTCGACTCGTACGCCGCGCTGGTCGTCGACCTGAACGAGCGCCTCGGCGCCGGGCGCGACCCGTTCTTCGCGCAGTACGTGCAGGCGGCGCACCAGTGGCAGTCGGTCGATCCCGAGAACATGGAGGAGCGCGCGCTCGCGTTCGTCTACCACTCGTAAAACGCGCGCGCATCGAACCCAAACCCAACCCCCATCAAGCTCGCGCCTTCACCGCGACAATTCGCCACACGCAGGTGCCGCAACATGCGCCACGAGGCCGAGGAGAACGGGCTCGCGCACGACCAGCCCCAGAAGTTCCAGGACCTGGACGCCAACTCGGTCGCGCGCACCTCGACGCAGTTCATGTACGACACGTGCGTGCGCCACGATCAAACACGCGCGCACGCGCGCACGCGCGCGCAAAGGCCCAACGCGGGCCCACGCAAGGCGCGTTCCGCGTGGCAGGTGCCGCCGGTTCAAGTACGAGATCTTCACTCCCGGCGGCCGGTGGATGCACAACGTGGGCTTCCAGTTCAAGGCGTGCGGCGAGGACAAGGTGTCGTGCAAGAAGCAAAAGATCAGGTGCCTGAACACGTGCGGCGGCTCCGACGGCTCCCTGTACAAGCACGACTTTGCCACCATCGTGAGCAGCACCGAGCTGAGCCAGTTCGTGCTCGGCGACGGCTTCGACGCGCAGGCGGCCGCCGACTGCACCGTGCGCTCGTACACCTTCAAGGTGCCCGTCTTCCGCGGCGGCGACTCGTTCGCCACGTTCGCGTCGCGCATGCGCGTGCGGAGTGAGCAACGGCACCTTCGAACCAGCACGCGCGCGCGCACGCGCACGCGCACGCGCACGCGCGCGCACGCACGCGCGCGCACTTTTGCAGGTGGTATGACGGCCATCGACAAGGAGTTCTGCAACGCCAACGCGCTCAGCTGCGGCGTCATCCAGAACGTGCTCGAGAAGGCGCCCGGGCTCGTCTTCGTCAACGGCGCCTTCCGGCACAAGTACTCGCTCGTGCCGCCCTCGCCGCCGCCCTCGCCCTCGGCGCCGCCCCGGCTCCTGGCGTACGCGCCTCGGCCGCCGCTGCCGCCGCCGCCGCCCGGCACGCCGCCGCCGTACTACGCGGTGCGCAGCCGCGAGCAGAAGCAACACGCGCCGAGCGCCCCACGCACCGCACGCCGCACGCCGCACGCCCCAACCCCAACCCCAACCCAGGACGCCGAGCCGTGCCTGCCGCTGCCGCGCCTCACCGACTACGGCCTGGACATCACGACCGACGCGATCGACGGCGCCGAGACCGAGGAGCGCGCGAGCTGCCTCTTCGCGCGCCGCGTGCTCGGTGCGCGTTCGAACCCTCACACTCGCACGGTGCCCCCGCTTGCCGGCACGGCTGAGCGCCTTGCCGATCGCCGCAGACGAGAAGCGGCGCGCGAGCGCGTGCTTCGCGCACATCGCCTTCCCCTACCCGCCGTAAGAATTGCGCCACTTGAACCACAAACCCTTTACACAACCACACACACCGTTCAGTCCAACCTGTCCGGAACCGGGAGCGGAAATCGCCACTCTTTTGCTCCTACAGGCCGCCGCCCGTGCACATCGCGCACGACACGGCGGCCGCGTCCAGCCTGTGGCGGCAGCGCGAGCGCCTCGGCGACCTGGAGGCGTACGCGGCGCCGCGCAAGACCGACCGCGCGCAGTGGGAGGAGGACACGACCAACGCGCTCCTGGGCACGGAGGCGCTGATCGACGCGCTCGGCGAGAACAACCCCATCCTGCGCGACATGCTCGCGACGGCCAAGCAGGAGATCTACGCGGCGGGCACCGACAACGCGGCGGTCGACGAGGAGGCCGCCGCGGCCTACGCGGCCGCCACGTCGGGCGCCGAGTTTGCCCCCGTTGGCGGCACCGACGGCACCGACGGCACCACCACCACCGGCTCGTCGGGCTACGGCCGCCGGCTCCTGCAGCGCCGCGAGTACAACGTGCGCATGACCGACGAGCTGATCACGGCCGAGATCATGGAGTTTTACGGCAAGGGGGGCATCCCTGCTGTGACGCATCCGTCGGTAATGCTCCAAAATCGAACCCCAAATACTAACCATGTACAGGAAAATCAACGCAGCCCCCTTCAACCTTGCTCGTGCGCAGTGCGAGGCGCTCTGCGAGGCCACGGCGCAGCTGGACAACGCGCACCCCGACGCCATCTGCCGCGCCTTTGCCTTCAAGCGCGCGGCGCCCTTCTCGTACGTTGACAAAACGGGGTGGTGCTACCTGCTCAAGAGCGCGGGCGCGTGCAAGATTGAGGACTTTGGCGTCGGTGCGCGACTCGCGTGCCCACCTCCCTCCGCACCCTGGCCCAACTGCGCCACCCACTCACCACGCGACCGCGCCTCGCAGAGCTCTACACGCGCCAGATCGAGTCGGAGCGCCAGTGCTCCGCGAGCGCACCGGGGCTCGACAGTGCGCCAACGCCATCAAACGCCACACGGCCCTCCACTTGACCACACGCCCCCTCTGACCCCGTGCCAGATCCGCTCTGCGTGGGCCTCCCGAGCACGCGCGACGACGCGCGGCTGCTCACGCACGCCGACGCGGCCGCGATGGCCGCCCAGGTTCCGGACATGAACTACCCGGCGCCCGGCGCGGGCGGCTTGCCGCTGCCGCGCACGATCGTCGAGGCGATGAGCATGCTCGCGTTCAGTCGGTCGGCGACGCTGCAACCCCATCCCACGCACACGAACCACGCGGGGCACACTTCTCACCCACCCCTCGCACGCTTGCAGGCAACAAGGGGTCGTCGCGTTCTGGGCTGCCAGCCCCTCAACTGAGGGTGGCGACGTGCACATGCACTGGCCCACCGAGGACGCGAGCACGCTCATCTACCGCAAGGGCGAGAGCCGGTGCATCCTGATCGCCTCGGGCCTCGGCCCGCGCGCGCACATGTACGCGCACCTCAAGCCGTGCGACTCCAAGCAGGCCTCGGGGCTGCTCACCGTGGCCGCCGCGGCCGCGCCGCCGCCGCCGCCGGGCGCGCAGACGCCGCACTTCTACGACCCCGTGCGCGCGCCGCCGCCGCCGCCCGGCCTCAAGCGCGCCGCGCTCGAGGTCTACGTGCGCAAGGTGGTCAAGCCGCGCGTCGTGGCCATCTGCGAGGGCGGCATCGAGGGCCACGCGCACCAGACCCTCTGCATGGCCATCGCCGAGAGCCTCGGCAAGTACCAGCCCATCGTCGGGTACGGCATGATCGCCCCCTTTTGCGAGCGGGTCTGCTGGCACAGCTGCAACGGCGAGTCGCACGCGGGCGGGCAGGCGCGCCAAACGCCCGCGCAGCCCATTGCGCCCTTTCGCGCCCACACGTGCACCGCCTTTCGCCGCAGGACGACGGCTTCCTGGAGTGCCCGAGCGAGGGCTGCGCGCAGGACTCGTGCCTCGACTTCTTGCTGCGGTGCAAATGTGCCCCTCGGACCGCCATCGCAGCATCAGCCCCTGCGCTCACCCCCCCCCCTCACGCGCGCCTTGTCGTGCGCAGGGAGTGCCCGCCCGTGCTGCACCCGGACATCCAGAACACGTACGACTCCAAATGTGCCCTGACGCCGCCCAGCCCACCGCGGCCGCCCGCGCCGCCGCCGCCGCCCACAGGTGCGTTCGCGCCCGCCGCTCCGAGCCCGCCGCCGCCGCCGCCGCCGCCCGCGCCCTACTTCCAGCAGCGCGGGCGCGACACGGAGACGGACTACGATCCAGACTGCGAGATCGTCACGTACGCCACGTGCCGCGGAATCGTGGCCGACTACGCCAGGGAGCACGGCACGGCCGACGTGCTGCGCGTCTCCTTTGCGCCGTGCGAGGGCCTCGACCTCGACGAGGGCTGCTTCCGGGGCTGCTCCTTCGGCGGCGCCAACGGCGGCCTCTTCCACGACCTGCTGCCCGACATGCTCGCCGAGTTCAACGCGTCCAACCCGCGCCGGTGCAAGCTTTCGGAGCTGCCCTACTGCGCGTGCGCCAACCGGCCCGCCA
>Ga0209666_1000753_pt1 | contig 24620 bp, 22 predicted proteins | sample SaaInlV_125m_DNA_FD_184679 | JGI IMG/M metagenome (GOLD analysis project Ga0209666, IMG submission 184679) | Marine microbial communities from expanding oxygen minimum zones in the Saanich Inlet - Saanich Inlet SI037_S3LV_10m_DNA (SPAdes)... | ecosystem: Environmental > Aquatic > Marine >...
GTACTGAAGCAGAAATTCGCGGTCTCGCTCGCGTGCGCGCGCGCTCGAGGGAGCGATTGTACGTTAGACGATTTGTAAGACGACGCCGCTCGCGCGGCTCGACGCTCGCCGCGCCGCCTCGCACCACAACCCTAGTTAAACTTTTGCGATCCGCAGTCTCGGACTCGCGCGCGACTCGATGTCCGCCGCGCTGTGCATAGGAAGAAAGTCCGCGGAAGACGTCGAGGACGCCGGGGAACTGCGACTCGGTCCCGATTTCGACGACGCCAACTGCTTGTCGCTCGCCGAGGTGAAGATCGTGTGCGAGTCGAAAGTCGCCGACGACGCCGAACAAGCGGAGGAGACGTCGACGACGCGCACGCGGGTGTTCGAGAAGACGTTAGCGTACGCGAAGCGGTTCAGCGGGAACACGAGCAGCACGGCGGCGGCGGCTATTCGGGAATTACACAACAATTCAGGGTTGCACGACTTTGAAGGCGCGGCGATCTCAAACTTGAAGCCGCAGGATTGGGACGAGGCGAAGACTTTAGTGCCGAGCTTGGAGCAGGAAGATCGCGGGTTGACCGAGGAAGGGATTCAAGCGATGTTAGACGAGATGTCGAACGTGCGGAAGTTCGAATGAAGTGGCCGTCCTCGCTTTGCTGTAAAACAATTAAATCGACTACGCACGAAAGCAGCGACTCGCCGCGCTACACCGCGTCCCCCCAACGAGCCCTGTCGCTCATCTCTACCCCGTCCTCGTCTTCGTCGTGTTTGAGCGAAAAGTACATGTTTTCTTCCTCCGGTCTGAACATGTAGCCCGTGGCGACGTAGTACGCCAGCGTCGCGAGCTCGTTGAAAAACGCCGCCGTCCAGCGCAACTCGTACTCCACCGTGGACTTGAGCAAGTAGACGATGATGCGAGTGAAGTAGATGTACGCCACGGTCATGACGTAAAAGTGACGGAACAGTAACAGCTTTTCCAAATTCCTCGCCTTCTTCTCGCTCGAATCCGAGGTGTCGCGCAAGTGCTTGATGCTCCACACAATCGGCACCAACACGGCGCAGCAGCACATGATGTCGATGACGATGAACATGTTTTGCCACGCGAACCAGCCTTGATCGGCGGGACCTTCTTCGCCTATCACGACCGCGGCTATGTTGGCCAGCACTTGGAGCGGGATCACGGCCATGAGCAAATTCTTCTCGCGCTGGTGCAAAAACGGCTTCAAGAAGCTCCACCCCATGCCCACGAGGGCGATGACGCTAAACATGAGCATCGACCGACAGACGGTGAAGACGTAGTACGCCGCCGTCCATCCACGCGATGACCCAGTGAGTCGCGTGATGTGATACCGCCCCGCCTGCGCGAGCACGGAGAGCGTCTTGAAACACACGAGCGCGAGCATGAGCCAGTGAATCTTTCGCACGCCGCGCTGCCCGTTCGCTCGACCGAGAATGAACGCCCACGCCACGGCCGCGCACGTGTCCAACAAAAAGAACAAGTAATACACGCTCGGTAACGACTTCTCGCCCGCTCCCAAGTAATCATTACGCCCCCTGGCGTCTTTATTCGCAAACGTCGTCGTGATCTCAAACGACACCACCGTGTGCGGCGCGCAGCTGGCGAAAAACAGCATGTAATCCCCCGGCACCTTTATCTCCTTCATGAACTCGTACGAACTCACCTCCCGCTCACCCTTCTTCAACTGCGCGTCCATATCCGCGAACGTGAACGCCTGATCGACGAAATCCACGTCCAACACGCACGCCCCGTCCTCGAGCGCGGCGTCGAGCGCGCCCTCGTCCTTGGCCTCGGTGATGAAAAACCCGAGCTTTGTCTTATCCAGCGGCGGCGCGTGTTCGGGCAGGTACACGCGCGGTTCTTTCAGCGCGATCTCCATCGTCCCCCCCACCGCGAACCCGAACGGTTCGCGCAGTAAAATCAAGCTCCTATCGTCCTTGGACACCTCGTACGTCGCGATCCGCGCCTCCGCCGTCGCCGCCGTCATCGCCACCGCCACCACCGCGCACGCCGCGCCCAGCGCCGCCCGCGCGACGCCCGTTCGTCCTCGCCGCACCATCGCGCGCGGTGATCGCGCCGGTCGAGATCCGCGCCGTCGCTCGCGTCGATCGATCGAATCCAATCCAATCCAATCGAATGCCGCCTCGGGCGCGCGAATCGGAATTCGATGCGCGCGTCGCGCGCTCGCGCGCGATCCGCCCCCGTCGCGCGCGCGCGCGTCGTATCCGCGTCGTCGCCGTCGCCGCGATCGAATCGCGTCGCGAACTCGCGCGCGGCGCGCGCCGGACGCGACGGACGCGTCCCGCACGCGCACACCCGGAAGCGACGACCGGCGCCCGACCCGCAACCCTAAACACCCGGAAGTGACGGGACGACCGGGACGAGGCATCCAGGGTGCCTCGTCCGTCGCGCGCGCGACGGCGTCGCACATCGCGACTCGACGCGACGAGCGACCGACGCGACGGGGCGCGACGCGGCGACGACGACCCGGCATGCGACGCGCGTGCGCGGAACTCGCGCGACGCGCGACGCGCGACCGAGGACGCGACGCGCGATGGGCGATGACGACGACGACGACGACGACGACGGATCGCGCGGTGACGGCGCGCGCGACGCGATTCGCGACGACGGCGGCGCGCGGACCGGAAATGAAATGGCGATGCGTCGGCGCGCGCGCGATGGGAGCGCCGAGGACGCGCGCGTGCGCGTGCGAACGGTGCGCGGGCGAGCGAGGCGCGCGCGCGAGGGAGGGTGCGCGCGCGGGGGCGTCGACGGGGGGGGGGAAGGGACGGACGTTCGCGTCGTCGACGAGCGAGGCGAGCGCGCGAGCGGTGGAGGTGGCGCGAGATGAGGCGAGCGAGGCGGCGAGCGCGAAATTAGCGGCCGCGATGGCGCGAAGCGCGGACTCGTACATGCTGTTTCACCCGCAGTACGATTTGCGACAGGTGGAAAACGTGAAACCGGCGCATCGACAGCCGAGACACGTGCGCGATTACTTGGCGTACGGGTTGGTGCAATTCTCGCGATGGTCGTTCGATAAAGTCACCGGGTACACGCCGAAGAAATCGCTCACCACGGATGGATGGTTGATGAGATTCATCTTTTTGGAAACCGTCGCGGGGGTGCCCGGCATGGTGGGCGCGATGCTGCGACACATGATGTCTCTGCGCACGCTCAAGCGCGATCACGGTTGGATTCACACCTTGCTCGAGGAAGCGGAAAACGAACGCATGCACTTGCTGACGTTCCTGAAGCTTCGCGAACCAGGGCTGATGTTTCGACTCGCCGTCCTCGGCGCGCAAGGGGTGTTTTTCAACGCCTTTTTTCTGTCGTATCTGATTTCTCCGCGAACGTGCCATCGATTCGTGGGGTATCTTGAAGAGGAAGCCGTGCGCACGTACACGCACGCGTTGCACGACATCGACGGCGACGGTCCCGCGAGCGAATGGGCGACGATGCCCGCGCCCAAGCTCGCGATTAAATACTGGCGAATGCCCGACGACGCCACGGTGCGCGATTTAATCATCGCCGTGCGCGCCGACGAAGCGTCGCACTCCCACGTCAATCACACCCTGTCTTCCATGGGTATTCGACAAGCCAATCCGTTCCACGTCGGTCACACCGAGTTGCCGGAGAATTTCGTCGAGCCGCCTGCGGGCTTCGTCCCGGAACACTGCCGTTAAGAGACGCGGACGAATCCCGCGCCTCGAATTTCGCGTCGGGCGGCTGAAACGCCCGTCGGGGCGGCTGAAACGCCCGGCGCGTCGATTACAACAAATTTCAATTCACTGTATCCATCTCCTCGCACGCGCAGCGCAGCAATAGCAATTAATCACCGTTTTTAATTTTTAAATTTTAAGAGCGCATCATTCGTTCGTTCGTTTGGCGGAGGACGAGAAGACGAGCGCCGCGGTTTTATTTTTCTTCGTCGTTGCGTAAATGTATTCACAAAGGTTCGGGGGACGAAAGAAACGGAAATCAAAACGATCGATCGACAAAACTCCGCCTAACGCCGCCTTTGTCCGCGCGTCGCGAGACGCGGCACGACGCTTATTCTGTATATAAAGTAATCTCGAGAAGACGACGTCGCGTTCCGGCGACGGCGGCGTCGGACGCCGCGTTCGTTTCCATCGACGACGCAGCGAGCCAATAACATCAGCCCTTTCGCTGCGTCGCGTCACGTACGTACGCGCACATCCTCAACCATCGCGTTGAACCTCGTCGTCTTCGTCCCGTCAAAGTCGTCGCGCGCGTCTACAACGCCGCGATTTCCTTCAACATGTTGTCGATGCACGACGCCTCCGGTCGCGCGTCTCCCGCGGGATCGTCCGGCGCTTCGCTCACGTTCAGCACCTTGATCACCCCATCGTCGACGTACATCGCGAAGCGTTTGCATCGCTTCGGTCCGAGCTTCGCGCACGGTCCGGGCGCGACGAGCTCCACGTCCAGCGCCTTCGTGATCACCGAATTCGGATCCGCGAGGAACGAAATGTTTGACCCTTGAATCTTTTGATCGATCGCCCACGCCCCCATGACGGCGGCGTCGTTCACGCACATCACCAGCACCTCATCGATCCCGCTCGCGCGCAGCGCGTCCTGCCCCGCGAGGTATCCCGGGACCTGACACGTCGATCACGTCGGCGTGAACGCGCCGGGCAGGCCGACGACGAGCGATTTTTTACCGGCGAGACGCGCGCGCATCTTCACCGGCGTCGGCCAGGAGGGCTCGTGCGATTGCGCGACGACGTCGGGGAATTGGTCGCCGACGGCCACCATCGCGAGCGGCGGGAAGTCGACCGCGCGCGCGAGTGACGACCGAAGGCGAACGATCCGTGGGCGATCTCGTTGGACGGACACCCGGGCGAACCGACCGGGGGCGCGAGACGTCCATCGCGACGAGACGCGCGAGATCGAACGGCGATGGACGACGCAAAGGAGTGCGTGTATGATTATATATTTATCTTATTAACCGTAAATAGAGTCATTCGTAGACGCATGTCACGTCGCGCGCCGGAACGGAACGCGGCGGAACGTTGGTTTTATCAATACGGATTGATGTATCCGGGGCACTGATTCCAGTTGGGCTTCAAGTCCTTCTTGATCTCGTCCGGTGCAAACTCAGTGACGCAAACGTGCGCGAAGAGCAAGGCGAAACCGGGATCGATGCCGGGCTTGGTCGTGATCTCGTGCGGGTACTTGGAAATCCAACCGCCGCGGAGCTCGGCGGTGAAGGCGGCGCACTCCCACTTCAAGTCGGAGCCTTCGCAGCAGAAGAGATCGAATCGATCGATCGTCGTCCCATCGGCGGTCTTGATCTTGTACGAAATCTTCGTCACGTACTCCTTGTCGGTGACGTTCACATTCCGACGTTGGTGTCCTTGTTCGTCTCTGGTATAGTGCACCGACACTTGACGCGTGCAGTAGCCTTTGGCTTTGATCTTCACCGAGTACGCCCCGCCCGGGGTCTTCACCGACTTCAACTTGGCCTCGGAAAACGTGCGCCATTTCATAGAGTAAAACCTGTTCTCTCCCATCTGCATCTGTTGCATCATCTGCTTGAACATGTTCGTCACGGTTCGAACGTTGGGGTTATCGTCGCCGTCGTCCTCCGAGTCGGCTCCGAGCGACATCCCCATATCAAAGTGCGGTTTTTCGTTGTACTTCAACTTCCACAGCACTTGCCCTTTCTTCTTATCGTTCGGGTCGATTCGCGTGTAGTTTTCCAAGTCAATGTACCCAGTCGGGTCGAAGAAACCCTTCCCTTCGCGATTCAGAAACAGCCAGCGATTGTTCGGTCCCACTTCGTCTCGATAGACTTCGTAGTCCTTGTTGAACATCGAGCACGACTTGACGACGAATTTGCTCGGTCCCTGGTGGCGCGTCGCGCGTTCGTCTCGTCGTCAGTCGTTCGTCGCGTCGCGTCGCGTCGCGCGCGAACACTCGTTCGCCGCGACGCATCCATCATCGCGCGCGACGTCCGATTCGATTCGACGGCGCCTCGGCGCGACGCGCGCGCGTCCGAGCGCGCACCTCCGGGTCGGCGATGATGTTCGCCGGCACGTCCGGCGTGCTCTCGCATATGCTCGCGCACGCGCCCATGGCGACGACGACGACGCGACGACGCGATCAATGCGGGTCGCGTCGACGCCGCGTCGATCCTGAACACCATTTTCCGTTCGTGGACGTCCCGACGTCGCGCCACGCGGCGACGCGATCGAGGGCTCGAACGCGACGAGACGCGCGATGGACGACGCGCTCGAACGCGCGCGCGCTCGAACGCGCGCGCGCGGCGTCGACGTCGACGTCGAGCGCGCGCGCGGCGACGACGACGCGGGCGAGCGCGCGCCGATGTTGGCGCCAACACCCATCGATGAGGTCGCGATGACGACGGCGCGAGCGACGACGATGCGAGCGATCGGGGCGTGCGCGATCGTGGGAATGGTGGGCGCGGTGACGATGGCGCGCGCGCGCGCGGACGCGGGGGCGACGGCGACGATGGCGACGCTGGGGGTGGGGCAAGACTTGGCGGCGAGAGAAAACGCGCGCGACGTGCGGTTTGAAGTCGACACGCGGTGTCCGCCGGATGACTACGCGGAGCGGCACGCGGATTTCTTCGCGCGCAAAATCGTCAAGGTGACCATGGTCGATAAGTGCGCGGGCGAGACGGGATGGAACTGGGAGTTTAACTTGCGAAATCCAGAGACGGCGCACGAGATGAGCGAGTACGAGGGACGTCGACGCGGCGTGTGGTACGCGAGCGTGAAGGTTGATAATCGTTGCGAATACGGTTTCGTACTCACGAACGAGCTCGGGGAGAAGCGATGGGAGATTGGTGGTGATAACGTCGACACGCCGTTAGAAGACAAGGGGTGCTCGAGCGAAGAAGTCGTGGGCGGGAACGGCAACGTGTACAACAACAGGCTGATGCGCGACTGGCCGGATAGCGACGCGATTCGTTGGGCGTGGGGGAGGTGTTTGTCGCACTGTCCGGCGACGAGCAGGCTTTACGCGGTGCAGCGCAGCGATCACGATGGCGTCTCGAATCTGTACACCGCTCGAGAGCGGTACTCCACGAACCGAGATTGGACTCGAGTCAACGGCGTCGCGCGGGCCGTCGCGGCGGGATACGAAGACGTTTGGATCGAGACGCTACCCTCGCGGGGCGTGGCGTCAGAGCGCGTTCACGCGACGATCCACGACATGAACGAAAACGCGACGGCAACGCCGTGGGAAAGCCCGGCAAATTTGGAAAGGCCCGCGTTAGCCGGTGGGAAACATCTAGAAGTCGGACGAGAACACACGTGGTTTGTATCGTCGCACTCCGAGACTTGGCGGGCGTCCGGAACGCACGGGAACAACGAATTCGTCAAGATAAACATGCAGGTGGCGTACGCGAAACACGTATTCGAGGCTGGAGATTGGGTCTGGGTCGCGGCGTGGGCTCGTCAACCTTTCGGGGCTTGTCGAATCCCGTGCGACTCGGATGACTCTCCAAGAGTGGAGCGAATAAATTTTCCGGGTGTTCACGCCACGCGCTGTACGGCGACTGATGCGGACATTTATTGCGTCGGTAGGGACAGAAAGGTGTATCGTGCGTCTACGAATCTCACCACCACCGATGACGATGGAAACGCGTACACGTTTAGTTACATGCCCCCTATTTCCATGTGGACAGAGGTCCCCCTTCCCTCCGACGGCGTCGACGACGTCGCCGCGTCGCTTCGGAACATTTGGATCGTTGACGATGGCGGCGACGTCAAGCGTTGCTCGTCGCCCTGCGACGGGAACTGGTTACCGGTGCCGGGATTACCACCGGGTAAAATAGGCGCAATCGTCGCCGGCAAATTTAACGAACCCTTGGACGAGTGAACGCGACTCACCATTTCTAGCTCGAGTTGCAATAGAACCGAACTTCACTCTTCGACCCCATGGCGCGTCCTCGCGTCGATCTCACTCGCGTCGCGCCCGCGTCACCGCGCGCGCCGCGTCGCGCCGAGCGTCACCCGTCTCGCGCGCGACGAATCGCGTCCGCGTCCGCGTCCGCGTCCGCGTCCGCGTCCTCGTCCCCGTCGCTGCTCTTTGCCACCTCCGCCGCGCTGGAGCACATGCAGTTGGGGCACCCGGAGAGCAACGCTCGCGTGCCCGCCATCTTGGACGCCCTCGAGGCGGGCGCTCTGACCGCCGCCGCGAGACCGGGTGAGGTGTTGGAGATCACAGACGTCGCGCCGGCGACGAAAAAGGCGCTCGAGCGTGTGCACGCGAAGAATTACTGCAACGGGCTCGAGTTGTTGTGCGCCACGCGAGCGCCGACGAATTTAGACACCGCACCGACGTACTGCACGCCGTCGAGCTTTCAAGACGTGATGCTAGGCGTCGGTGCGGCGACGCGATTGGTGGATGAGGTGATCGATCGCGCGAAGGAGACGAAAGAAAAGGCGCCGAGCGCGTTTGGTTTGATACGCCCACCGGGACACCACGCGGTGCCGCGAGGGGCGATGGGATTTTGTTTGGTCGGCACCGCGGCGGCGGCGGCGAGACACGCGCAGCTTAGAGGGCATAAAAAAGTGCTCATTTTCGATTACGACGTGCACCACGGTAACGGTACGAATGATATTTTCCGAGACGACGATTCCGTGCTGTTCATCTCCACGCACGAGGACGGGAGCTATCCGGGGACGGGGAAGATTACGGATATGGGCGAAGGCGATGGTCTGGGTGCGACTATTAATATACCTTTGCCTCCGGGAAGCGGTGATAAGGCGGTGTTGAGCGCTTTGGAAGAAATCGTCGTTCCGGCGGCGGCGCGGTTCCAACCCGACTTCATCATCGTCAGTGCCGGCTACGACGCGCACTGGCGAGATCCTCTCGCTGGGTTGACGTTTCGCACGGGAACGTACCATCGTCTTTGCACAAAGTTGAAAGAACTGGCGAATGAGATGTGCGGCGGGAAAATCGTGTTCTTATTAGAGGGCGGGTATGATTTGGTGGGTTTGAGCGAAGGCGTCGCGGATTCTTTCCGCGCGCTCTTGGGCGACGCCTCAACGGACGTCGGCGAGATTCCCGGGCTGAGAGACGAGCCCGATGATAAAGTGCGAAAGGTTCTCACCGAAGTCAAGGCGATGCATCAAGTTTAGATCGCGATGGATTGTTTTATTTTTATTTTTTAATGCTGCTGCAGCGCGACTTGATTTGCTTTTCAACGCGGTGCGGTCACGCGCGAATCGAAGACTCGGATACAATCTCGCAATCCTCACCGTTCACTGCGAGAGTCGACAAGCGCAAGGATTGCGCCGAGCGCGTGCGCACATTGAATCCGATCCGCTTCGTGGAGTACAACGCGATGTACGCGTCGTATCCGCGATCGCGCAACTCGAAGACGCGACCGTCCTCCGGCGCGTACATCGTGCGCGCGTCCGCACCGTACGCGCTACTTGAGTATAACACAACACCATCGCGCGCAAACTTGAACAAAATCTTCCACCCGCCGCTGATGCTTTCACCCGATGCGAGCATGATGTAAATGTCCATGCCAAACTCTGAAGATCCGTCTGCTTGCGGGCTCTCCCATCGAATATCCGTTCTCGCGACGCACCGCGGTTGATTCGGTGGCGGTGGCGAAAGTGGCGGTGGCGAAGGCGGCGGAGGTGAAGGCGGCGGCCGTTGTAAAGGTGGCGAAGTCGTCGACGCCGGCGCCGGCGTTGAAGTTGTCGGGTCGTTCACGTCTCGTTCACGTTTGGCTAGAAATTCAACGACAGGATTCTCTACGATCTTACCCTCGATTTCGATGCTTTCGCGCGCCAACGCCTTCAACATCAGCGTCGACGTTGATTCCAACACTTCCATCGCCTGTCGCCTCGCTTCGTACGTTAGCTCTTCCTCGCGCGCCAGCGTCGTCGCCGCCCGCGCCGCGGCCTCCATCGAAACCTTCCCGCGCGCGCTCGCGTCGAAATCCAAGTCCGCGCACACGCCCCATTTTCCGTCCTCCTCCGCCACGCACCACAGCGCCCCGTCTCGTCCGTAGGGCACGCACTCGTTCACGAAGACGTCCTCCGCGAGCTCCAGCGGCCATTTGCACGAGCGGCCGTCCGCGGTGAACGTCGTCGCGCGCGCGCCCTCGATCGCGAGCGCCGTCGAGACGACGAGCGCCGCGCGCGCGATCGTCCGCGCGCGCTCTTTCGCGCGCGCCATCGCGCGATCGAGCGTCGTCGCGGCGTCGAGTGAGGCACGTGGATAAGAACAGTCACAAAAGGCGAACAGTCACACGATCGCCGCGCGACGGCGAAAAATTTCGAGTTCAAACCGCGCGCGCGCGCGAACCGCGACGCCGCAGCGCGTCGCGCGCGCGCGTCGGCATGCGCGCGGACGAATCGCTCGAAAGCGCGTGCGTGCGCGTCGTCCTCGGACTCGTGGGTAAGCGCGCGCGGACGCGCGGCGGTGCGGATGAGAAGGCGAGCGCGAGCGGGACGGCGTCGTCGTTCGACGCCGCGCGGTGTCGCGAAATCGTGCTCGAACAGCACGCGAAGCGCAGAAAGGTGAGAGGAGGACGCGTGGGTTCGGTGCGCGGCGTCAGAGACGCCGACGTCGATGATTTCGACGAGGAAGACGAGGACGAGGATGATTACGCGCGCTTGACGGAGGCTGAAGTCGAGCGCGTGTTGCTCGCGATGCAAGACGCGATGGAACGAGAACTCGCAAACGAAGAGCGATTGATGAGCGAGCGCGCAGAGGTAGAATATCGCGAAGACGAGGAAGAACAGGAGCGGTTGACGCGGGCGATTGAGGCGTTTGAGCGATGGAAATTTCCCGAGGCGGAGGACGTCGGCGAGAACGCCGAGTCGAGCGGCGAAGACGTCTTGTGTCCGGTGTGCGCCACGAGACGGGTGCTTTACAACAGGCACGTGTTGTTTTGCGCGTGTGGGGACTTTAGAATCGCGCGTGCCGATGAAAACGTAGGGTTGACGTACTTGAAGCGACGTTTGGCGGAGACATTTGAGGCACACGTCTCACGCGGGTGCGGCAACGCTGGTGGGCTTCGGTTTAGCGTGCGCGATGAGTACGGTTTAGATGCGTGCGTCGCAAAGTGTGAAAGGTGTTCGTTTTTAGAGATTGTGATGTAGATTGTAGAGTGCGTAGAGATTACTCGCTTCTCGTGTTTTACAGCTCGCGCGCGTTGCGTACTACTTTGCGTTCAGTGCTTCCTTTTCATCCCTCGCGGTGATAATCAAAGCAAATATATCTTCATCCGTCAACTTGTCTTCGTTGTGAAGTCGGCGAATGTGGTGCGCGATATTTTCATCGGTGTAGCCGAGCGCGACGCCGACCACGGCTTGCTGAAACGCTCCTGCGATGTTTCGCGTCGCCTGAACGCCCATGGAGACGAGCAAGTTCGCGGTTTCCTTGGCGGTCTCGCGATAAATTACCGCTGTGATGCCGTTGGAGAACTCGGGGTTACCATCTTTATCCTCTCCCACTTGATACCTCGCTTCTGAAAGTCTCATTGAAATAGACGCATCCTGCGTCAACATGTCCTCAAGCGTCGCCGCTGCGAACGGGGCGCGAACGCTATCTTCGAGCGCATCCGTCCAGTCGCACACGATTTGCATCAACACCACATCTCGGTGACCGTGTTTCAGCGCCAAGAGTTCCCCCGTCATCTTCGTCGCGCTCTCCGTGGGGTCCTTGATGACTCGCCTCGAGTGCGCGCCGTCGCCCTCCGTCCAAAAGCGTGGGTTCTTCTTCACCGCTTGTTCTAACCCATTCAACGTCAGCGCCTTATCCACGCTCGAAACCAGCGTTAAAGCATCGCTTTCCCGTTCGACCCGTCGCTCGTACGACTTAATCGCGCGTTTAAACTTGTCCGCGTCTCGCACGTTTTTCAGCCTCGTCAGCGGCGTTCGCTCGTCCAGCAACGCTCCCGAGATCCCAATCCGCGCCTGATTCGCCCCGCCCTGATCCAATATCTGCGCCTTCTTCCCCTCTAACTCACCCTCGACGAGCTGTCGTCCACCCGTGCTCATCCCCACTCGCTTCACGACGAACCACCGCAGCGCGTCTCGCGTCTCGTCTTCATCCGCGCGATCGCGTCCGCTCCCATCCGCCGCTTCCGCGGTGACGCGCAGCAAGTCCCCGACCGTGGCCATCTCGAGCACCTCGCGAGATCGCGCGACGACGGGATCCAGGTCTTCGCTTCCGCTCGTCATCGTCGCCGTCGCCGTCGAAGACGATGTCGTTGACGATGACGATTGATTCGCGCGGTGCGGCGGCATGAACGCGTCCATGCCGTCCGACATCGCGCGCACCGTTCCCGCGCGCCTCGATCGACGCGTCACGCGCGTCGATCGCGCGAACGCGGCGTCGCGCGCGACGCAACGAAGCGATGTCATGACGATCGCGTCCCGCTCGAAATATCTCCCGCGCGTCACTCAATGAAGCGCGCCGCGCGCGTCGGCGCCTGCGTCTCCGCGTTGGTGGCGCTGATCGCGATAACATACGACGCCGCGTGCGTCCGCCCCGCCGTCGAGCGCGCGTTCGCGAGCGATGCGGCGCGCGCGAAGGCGATGAAAACGCTCGGGCTGGTAACGGCCGCGAACGAACGACGCGACGCGCGCGACGCCGCGCGCGTGCGCGTCGAAGCGCGAAGGGCGTTTCGAAGAAAAGCGTTAGAGCATCATCCCGATAAGCGCGCGCGCGGGACGAGCGCGAGGGAGTTCGTGGACCTGGTGCGCGCGCTGGAGACGCTCGCGCCGAGGACGCGCGGCGAACGCGAACGCGAACGCGCGGGGGAGCACTGCGCGACCGCGGTCGCGAAGACGGCGACTCGGATGCGGTCAGTGATCATCGAGCGCTTGCGCGACGCGCGACGCGTTGGGAAGTGGATGGGATCGATGGGAAGACGAAGCGCGCGAGTGGACGCCGGAACGCCGGAACTGGAATCGCCGCGACACGACGACCGGGACGACGACGACGACGACGACGACGCGAGCGTCGACCTCGAATCGTTCTGGAACAGGGCGAAGTTATTATTAGACGACGATTTAGACGACGATTTAGACGTAGACGTAGACGTAGACGACGCAGAAGACGACGATTCGCCGTATCCGCGAGCCACGGCGCTGTAATACCAAAAAACGGCGGCGGCGGCGGCGCACTTCGAGACGCGTCCGCTTCCCGCGACGCTCTGCGAAAGCGAAGCGCGCGAACGTCGAAGTAGAAAACGTAACGCACGACGCGATGGGGTCGCAAAATCGCACGAACAAGGCGCGCACGAAGCGCGAGGCGGTGCCGAACAACGCCAAGGCGCGCAAACAAATCGCCAAGTTGGAGAGCGCGAAAAAGCCGGGAATCACGTACGCGCAGAAACGCAAGGCTGAGAAGGCGGCGCGAGACGCGTTGAAAATGTCTGGGAACAGCGCGCGAGCGTCGAACGACCAAGCGATGCGACGGGAAGGTGGGGTGAAATACGGGGCGTTGGAAGTCAGGTACAGGGCGCTCGCGAAGAAGCTGCGGCAGATTGAAGACTTGGAGCGAAAGCGAAGCGAGGGCACGCGCATGGATGCGCAACAGACGAAGAAGCTGAAGCGTAAGGAGTACTTGGAGGCGGAGATGAAGAATTTGGAAAAGTTAATCTCTGGCGAGGCCGGGGACGAGGAGGAAGAGGACGAAGAGGAAGACGACGAAGAAATGTCCGAGGAGGACGAAGAGGAAGATGACGACGACGACGACGACGAAGAGGAGGAAGAAGACGAGGATGATGAAGAGGAGGAAGAGGAAGACGAGGACGAAGACGAGGAAGAGAGTTCAGAGGAAGAAGACGAAGACGAGGACGAGGAAGAAGACGATTCGGAATCAGAATGAAGCGTCGAGAGTTGCATTGCAATGCTAATACCTATTATCACTAGAGAACGCCAGAGTTGACGAGACTGTCGATGAAGTTTGAGTTGAATTCTGTTTCGCTGAAAATATCACTACGCGCGCGCGCGCGCGCTGAAATTTCCTCCCGCTCGGTTCGGCGCATGAGCAACAAGTGCTCGAGCGTTTCGGCGAAGGTCGCCACGCTATCCGCAGTGAAACCTGTCGGGCCGTCGTGTTGGTCGCGTATGATGTCGAGAAAAGGTCCGCCAGATGCGTGAGCGACGGGCACCGCGCCTGCCGCCATGTACTCGACGACACAAATACCGAAATGCTCGTCAATCATGGAGTGAAGGCCGATGGACGCGCGCGACAGCTCGCGCTTGACTTCGTCGTACGGCACGTCGACGTGGAACTGAACGCTATCCTCGAGCTCCAGATCTTTGACACTTTGTTGCAAATCTGCCAAGCGCTCGCGGTCGGCTTCGTCACGGCATCCACCGACGAAGACCAAAATGGCGTTTTCAATCTTGCTCGATTTCGTCTTGAACTTTTTCAAAGCCTTCCAGGCGGCGATTTGAACCACGTGCGCTTTTTCCGGTCGAAACTGCCCCACGCTAACAACGCGTATCGACGACTTGTCCTTTTTCACCGGCGTCCCGCGCGCGTTCAACCTCGGGCGCGTCAACGGGAGTTTGGACAAGTCTTCGACGTTGCACGGGGGATACACCACCCGTGAATCAACCCGCCACAATGCGTCGATGTGCGATTTAGTCCACGAAGAGTTCACCATCACGCACTTACACGATCGTCCGCACCACCCGTACACGACGGCAAAGGCGCGGTAATAAAGTACCTTGAGGCCGCTCAAAAACTTGGACGACGCGAACAGGCGGCTGTTGTTGTACATCAGTCTTCCGCTCTCCACGCGCGCGATCATGTCCCTCGACACCGTCGGATAGTGCACGTACGCCACTGTTTGGCACCCAAACAGATATCGCGCGATCGGATACGTCGCCGCGTGTCCGACGGTATCCACGAACACATCCGGCGCGAACGTCCACAGCGCCTCGAGCCCGAGCCACGCGCCGCCGATAAACTGCCCCAATATCGTGCACCGTTTGTACGTCTCCGCGCGCGCCCATCGCTCACGCGTGAGTCTGATAACGTTTATGGGCGCTCGCAACTCGATCCCGAACCGTTCGCGCGCGCGCGCGATGAGTTCGTCGCCGTCCTCGACGGGTTCGTCGCCTCGCGCCGACGTCGCGCCCGCGTACACGCAACACGTGACATCCCTCCCCTCCGTCGCTCTCCATTCGCGCGTCTCGCGCGCACTGTTCGATCTCACGTCCGACCGCGCGTCCCGGCGCTCGTCCGCGCGCGACATCATCGCCGCTTCGCCTTCCTTCTCCGCCGCGTCGGCGTCGGCGTCGTCGCCTCGCGCGCCGCGCCGATCGCCATCGAAATCACCTCGCTGCGCCGCCGCGATCGCGGCGAACAGCACGCGTTCGCCGCCGCCACCGTCCCCACCGCTCGGGTGATAAAATCCAATCACTCTCCCGCGCCCCGCGCCGCGCACGACGCCGCGAACGCGCCGTCGCTGTTTCGCGCTCGTCTTAAACATCATCGCGACGTGCACGAGCGCGAGCGCGACGCACGCGCACAGCGCGGCGACGACGCGATCGCGCGCGGTCATCGCGTCGCTCGCGACGACGCGCGTCATCGCCGGGTCGCGCGCGACGCGCGCGCGCGTGCGTGTGCGCGCACACCGATCGCATCACTCGGCGTCGCGCATCGATGCGCGCGCGCGCGTCGATACGCACGAACGACGCCGCGCGAACGATCACGCGCACGCTCGCGCTCGCCCGTCGCGTCGACGCGCGCGCGCGCGCGCCGCTCGCGCGCGGGACGGCGGTGCGCGTCGGTGGCGGCGGCGACGCCATGGGACCGAACGTCACCGTGCGCGCGATCGAGACGGCGAGCGACGCGCAGAGGAAGGACCTGCACGTGGTTTTGGTGACGCCAAAGATTCCCGGGAACACCGGGTGCATCGCGCGGACGTGCGCGGCGTCGAGGGTGCCGCTGCACTTGGTGGCGCCGCTCGGATTTTCGCTCGACGACGCGCAGTTGAAGCGCGCCGGGTTGGACTATTGGAAATCGGTGTGCGTCAAGGTGCACGATGATTGGGATGCGTTTTACGCGTATTGGCGCGAGCTCGGGGACGAGCGTGGGCGGTTGGTGGCGTTTTCAAAATTCGGCGCGCGGCCGCACGCGGAGGACGGCGCGTATCGACCGGGGGATTGGTTGTTGTTCGGCGCCGAGACCACGGGGCTGCCAGACGCGGCGATGGAGGCGTGCAAAGCCACGGGGGGTGTGCGTAGAATTCCCATCGACGAAAGTCACGTGAGGAGTTTGAATTTGTCCGTGTCGTGCGGCATCGGCGTGTACGAGGCTTTGCGGCAACTCGACGGTTCGCCAACCGTGGACGAATGAAATGAAACTACTGTATCCACATTGTTGTATTACAAGACGAGTTTTCGCTCGCGATTTCGAAATCCGACGCGCGCGCGCGCGCGCGCTCACGACCCGAGTTTGAACGCGTCGGCGATCAGGGAGTAACAGTACCCGACCTTGAACCAGTTGAGAAATTCGAGCCATTTGTTCGTCTCGGCGCTCGCGTAATAAATCCGCGTCACCACCTCAAAAAACGCCACGCTCAGCGCTCCCGCGACGACGTCGTTGATCCCTATGGCCCCGAAGCTCAGCGTCATGACGTTTGCGAGATAGAACCCAAAGTACGCGCTGATGGCGCGCCAAAGCGTCACGCGATAATTTCTGCGCTGAAAGTACAGGTTGAACCGCCGCGGCAGCGACGTGAGCACCGACACCAGGCGGGTTTCGCGTTCGGCGCGCGCGACGATGGCGTCGCGCGGACGCGACCGCGCGCGGCGATCGCGCGCGATGCCGCTCGAGCGCGCGGACGTCGCGCGCGCGACGAACGACGACGACGAAGCCTCGACGCGCCGACGACGCGCGCGCGGGACGGCGACGACGCGCGACGACGCATCGAAGCGTCGCGCGAAGGATTTGGACGCGCTGGACGCGTCGATGCCGACGCCGCGCATCGCGCTTTCCAGCGCCGCCGTCATCGCGAAGACGAGACGACGCGCGCGAGGCGGCGAGTGAGGCGGCGACGCGGCGGCGCAACCGCCGCGTCGAGTCGGTTTGGGTTGGGTTGTATTTCACGCGCGCGTGGCTGCGTCGTTGTAAAACGCGTACAGCGCGTCTCGCTCACCCATCTTGAGCGATAAGTTAGCGCGCGCGTAGTGGTCACCGTCTCGCTCGAGGTTGTCGATGATGTCCTCGAGCGAGTGCGCCCGCTCGCACGCGCATCCCTGCTCCTTGGCGCTGAGCGCTTGATAATGCACGTGAAAGTGATAAAACTGCGGAGGGTAGTGCACGAATACGCGCATTTCTTCCGCATTGACGCCGTAAATGTCTTCGATGACGGCGCGACCCTTGCGCAGCATCGCTCGAAGCAGCGGCAAATGCTCGGCGCGCGCGTCTCGCAAACTCTTAAAGTCTTCGCGAACGCACAAACCGAGGCAATATAAATCAGTCACGCTCGAGTGCGCGCGCCAAGTCGCGCGATCGGCGCCGTCGCAATCGGGATGTGTCGTCCATTTCGAGTCAACGTTGAGCAAAAAGTCGTCGTCGCAATGCAACAACCGCTCGCGTTCCTTTTCCAGACTCAAAATCTTTCGCACCCACGCCGTCGCTTCGCGCGGGATCGAAGCGATATACTTTTCGTGCGCCTTCGCGTACAACTCGGGTGTTTCTCGCACGCACACCAACTTTTGCGTCGAGCTTCGCGTGATGTGTTTCTTCAGCAACTTCGCCCGGCTCGTCTCGTCGGCGTCGAGCAAACATCCCGGATACAGCACGTCGCACTCGACGTCTTCGCCGCCGCTCGACGCCGACGTCGACGGCGCGAGCTCCCCGACGTAATACCCGTACTCTGCCCCGCTATACGGCGCGCGCGAACGCAAACGGATGCGTTCCAGCATCTCGCGCACGCCTCGCTCGTCGTGCGGCAACGGCGCGCGCTGCAGCTTCACCAATGCGTCGCTCGAGCAATTTGCAAACTGACCGAGAATCACCAATTTCCCCGCCGCATCGCGTCCATCGTTGATGATTTCGCGCACCGTGAACGTGGACAAGTCTTCCAGCGCGTGCGGTGGCGCGGCGTCGGCGCGCGACATCGCGACCGCGCGCTGAACGCTGTTTAATGACGCGCCACGACGTCATTCAACGACGCCATGTCGCTCACGATCGCGCGCTGTGTCTCCGCGAACGCGCGCATCACCGCCAACACGCGCAACACATCGCGCGCGAGCGTCCGCGCGCGTCGCAACGCCGCCAACTCGTCGCGCGGTCTCTCTCGCGCGCGCATTCAGTCGCCGTCTGTGACACGTCAGCATCACCAATCGTCGCGCGGTGCGGTCGCCGCGAACGCGCTGCCGGCGATGTCGGCGATTCTGAGCACGCACTACGCCCTGCCCGCGCTTTGGGCGGCGTGCGCGCCCGCGGTGGCGCTGGCGTACATCAACCCCATCTACTCGTTCAGCATCGGATACGGATTGAGCATTCTGTTCGCTTCGGCGTTCGTGCATCAAGCACTCGTCGCGAGCGGGACGTTCGTGACGACGATGCTCGCGCTGCACGTCGCGGGCGGCGCGGCGTACGGCGCGCGGTTGGCGGCGTTTTTGTTTTATCGAAGCGTGACGTGGGACGAGTGGCGAGAACGCGCGAAGAACGCGCCGGAGGCGAACGCGAAGAGTTTCGCCAAGCAAACACTCGTCATCGCGCTGTGCTCGGCGTTGTACGCGATGATGAGTTCGCCGATGATGTGGCACGCGCAAAACGTGAACGCGGTGAACGCGGCCAAGTACGCGGGCGTCATCGCCGTCGGCTTGGCGCTCGAGTGGGTGGGGTTGATTCTCGAAGCCGTGGCGGATCAGCAAAAGTTCAACTACAAAGCCACCGAGGAAGGGAAGACGAAGTGGTGCTCGAAAGGGCTGTATAAGTTTTGCCGTCATCCGAATTATCTCGGCGAGATCATGTTCTGGGTGGGGTTGTACGTCGCGGGTTTTCCCGCCATGTTGACGCGACCGATCACGCTCGTGCCATCTTCGCTCGGTTTACTCTTCATCGTGAAACTGATGACGAGCGCGGCGAAGCGTGGGGATAAGAAACAGCTTGAGAAATACGGTGAGGACAACGCGGCATACAAAGCGTGGGTCGAATCGACGTGTTCGCTCGTTCCTGGAAATTAATACTGCGGTCGAATCGACGTGTTCGCTCGTTTGTGGAAATTTGTACTCACATTTTATCACAACTTCCCTTCCTTTCGCAGCTCCGCCTCTAACTCGGCCACCGCCTTCGCGTCTTCTTCGCTCAAATTATCCAAATCAATCTTCTCCACCTCCTTCTTCGCCTCGGCGCCGTACAGCGCCGCGTCGTACTTTTCAGGAAACGCCACCTTGGCGATCGTCCCGAAGATGAACACCGCCCCCACCACGGCGCCGTAGAGCGGAATCCCCACCTTCAGGCCGTTGATGAACATTTGATCGAATCCCGAGGTGTCGATACCCGCGATCGCCACCTGCGCGACGTCCACGGCGGCGCAGCGCGTCGACACGCGCGCGGGAGTGGATAACGCGACGGTGACGCGCCGTTGGGACGGGCGCGCGACGCGCTGGGCGCGCGCGTGGCGCTTGGACGCGCACGACGCGGTCGCACACGATGTGGACGTTCGGTTCGTACGTTGAGTGGCGCGGATAGCGTGCATGGTGCGCAGGGGATGCGACGACGAATGCCGATGGTGAAGATATTTTTTAGCGTCTAGTCGCAGAGTTTTATTGATTGAGTTCTATCGCTTGGGCGTCGATCGCGACGTGGTTCTAGTCGTGGTCCATCGCAGTCCCATCGGCCGCGGCGCGTTTGGCCGCGGCCTCGGCTTCGATCTTAGCGTTGAGCGCCGCGTAATCGACGGGCGCGCCGCGGCGGCGCTTGCCGCTCGGCGCGGGGACGTCGGAGTCGGCCGCCGGGCGCTTTTCGCCCGAAGCGTCGGCGTCGACATCAGCATCGCCGTCTACGTTCGCGGCGGCTTCGTTTTGTTCCTCGGCAAGACGCTCGAGGAAGGCGATGCGCTCGGCTTCGGCTTCGGCTTCGCGTTTTTCGCGAATCTCTCGACGCACGCGCAGTTCTTCGTTGAATTCAGCCTTGCTCGCCTCGGCGTCATACTTCTCGGCGTTGGGTTGGAACAGCGTGCGCACGTGAGCGGCGACAGAGCGACCAAACGCAGACACTGGACCACCCTGAATGCGATAGCCGCCTTCGAGGACGGAAATCACGCGGCCCTTTGCGTGCGAATTCGCAATCTTCATCAACTCCGTCGTAAGCCATTCGTAGTCTTGCTCTTTCACGCCCAAGTTTACAGGTCCTTGAATGTCATCCTTGGCGTGAGCGTCAAATCCGGCAGAAATTATGATAAGCTCGGGTTCGAAAGCGTTGATCGCGGGCAAAATCTTCCCCTTCCACACGCGACGCCACGCGGCGCCTCGCTCGGATTTCTTACCCGTGCCCTCCATGCCGACGTCCAAAACCCACGGTTGCTCGCCCCTGGCCGTGCTCACGCGGTTTTCGGCCTCGACGTGAATAGGATCTTCGACGACGCCGTCGTCCTCCCAGACCGCGGGCTCCTCCGTGTCCAAATCGTATTCACCCTTGGTGCTCTTCGTCGGCCCGGTGCCCGGATAGAAGTGGTGCTGCAGCTCTTTGCGACCGTAACCGTGCACGGAGGCGAACATGACTTCCTCCGGGTCGGTTTCATCGAGCCATGGACGGTACATGTTCATGGAGAACGTACCACCACCGATTGGTAATGAGTACTTGAATTGCGGCGCGCTCGGCGCGGTGTTTTGCACGCACGCCTCTGTTCCGTTTCCGTGATGCACGTCAAAATCAACCAAAGCGATCCTACGAAGCGTTTTACGGTGCACGCATCGCGCGTAAGCTGCAGCAACAGCGACGTTGTTTATCAAGCAAAAGCCGTGCGAACCAGTGCCAATAGGTTCGCTCGGCGTACCCACTGGACCGAGCGGACCGCTGTGGTGTCCGGGTGGACGCACGGCGCAAAAGACTTTATTCGTTTCGCCGGAGACGATTTTCTCCACTGCCTCGATCGTCGCTCCCGCCGCAGCGAGCGCAGCGTTGAAAGATTGCGAGCATACTGCGGTATCGCCGTCGATAGTGCCGATCGCTCGCGGAATCACGCGAATGTCAGGTAACTGTTCGCAAATCTTTTGCACTTTTCGCAGATACGCATACTCGTGACAGCGCAGTACATCCACCCACGCCGCTGGTTGCACGTCGGAAACGTATTCAACGTTCAAATCTTCAAAATCTTTACCTCGCAAAGTACCGTTCGTGTTGTTAAGCAAGACGTTGAGACGGTTGACATTCTCTGGCGGCGGTTCATCCGCTGGGAGACGCGTGATGGGTGGACATGAGTGGTGCAAGAAGCACACGTCCGGGGCGATGATGACTCGCTTCAAATCTTCATCTGCCGCCGAAAGGACGGTAGCTTTCAATAATTTTGCAATCGTCGGTCGACCACGAGCCGCGGCGAGCTCGCCGGGCGTCTGTTGCTGCGCGTTCTTGTCCTTGGTCAACGCACCGTGAGATTTCAAAAGCAACTCAACGCATTTTACGTCGCCTCCTCTTACCGCGCAGTGTAAAGCATTATCTTTGTTGTCGTTCTTGAGCGTTGGATCCGCACCATTTTTCAACAAGAAATCCACGACGTCGCCGCGACCGTATGCGCACGCCCAGTGCACCGGCCGATTTCGAGTCTTGTCGCGCAAATTCACATACACCTCCACCGTATCCTCCTCGTTCGGCGGCGTGAACTCGCTCACGAGATGCTGAACGATGGGTAAAACACCGTGCTGCGCCGCAACGGAAAGTGCTGTGCGTCCGTAATCGTCCTGCGTACACTCATTCTCCACGTGTGGCAACAACGCCTTGACGGCTTCGATGGCGAACGCCTCGTGCTTCTCGAAACCGCTCATCGCGCACGCGATGTGCATTGGTGGCGAACCTTCCAAAGTGACGTACGCTTTGGCCCCCGCCTCTAATAACGCTTTCAAGCACCCGATCGAGCCGTAGAGCAGAGCCACGTGCAACGGCGTCAATCCCTCGCGATCCGTACTGTTGACGCTGTACGAACGCCCTGCGTCACCAAACGCGCCGAACGCAGGATTTCCATCCCTCTCCTCCTCGTCGTCCTCGTCGTCCTCGGCGTCGGGATTGAAATCTTCTTCATCCGACTCCTCCTCCTCGTCGTCGTCATCGTCGTTTCCTTCATCCTTACCCTCGTCGTCGTTCTCGTCTTCGTTTCCTTCAGCCGTCTTTGCCGCCGCGTCGTCGCCCTCCGTCACCACTGGCGGCGCGATCAACGCCGCGAGCGTCTCCACGTCGTCCGTCTCACAGCACGCGTGTAATGGCCTGTTTCATTCACACGTGCAGCGTCGTCGACGCACGCGCATCGTCAGTCACCGCGTCGTTTTCGTGTCGAAATCTTCAACAACGCGAATTCTCGAAATCTCGAGCGAAACGCATCACCGTTCGAGACGTACAGCGCGCGAGGGTCATCGTCGTCGTCGGAATACATCGATGCGAACATCAGCACGCTTCACGCGCGCGGCGGCACGCGCGACGCTCGGTGCGCGCGAATGTGAGGTCTCGCCTAGGAGTGTGAGGGATCTTCGCGGCACGCGCGAACTACGAATGAAAACAATTTCGCGATGAACAATCAACGATGTGGACTAGTTCTTCATGAAAACAATTTCGCTATGAACAATCAACGGTGTGGACTATTTCTTCGATTTCGTGAGCTGGCCGATTTGGAAGTGGATGATGTCGCCGTCTTTGACGACGTACGCCTTGCCCTCTTGGCGGTACTTGCCCGCCTCTTTCACCTCAGCCATCGAAGGCTTGGTGGCGATTGCGGCGAAGTCGTCGTACGAACACACTTCAGCCTTGATGAAGCCCTTCTCGAAATCGGTGTGAATGACGCCAGCGGCTTGAGGAGCGAGAGCACCGTTGTACACGGTCCAGCATCGCACTTCCTTCTCGCCCGCGGTGAAGAAGTACATGAGATTCAGTTCCTTGTACCCTTGCGTCACCATCTTTGGCAACGCCGATTTCGCGCCTTCGTTTTCTTCGTAAAACGCCGAGCGCAGCGACTCGTCGTCGCCCAAATCGAACAGCTCTTGTTCAAATTCGACGGAAAACGGAATCATGATACCGCCGCCGTGTTGCTGCACCCAGGCGTGAATCTTCGGCAGCCACTTGTTCTTTTTGCGTACGTAGTCCCGTTTACTCAGGTTGACGAGATAAATCATCGGTTTGGTGGTCAACAACGCGGGCAGTTTGTCTTTAATCATCTCCACCTCCGGCGTGTTCCACTCTCCGGTTCGAATCGCCAAGTTATTTTCTAACATTTCCGTGCACCGCGCCATCGTGTCCTTGAACAACGCCGAGAGTTTCATCGTCGGGTTCTTCTTGACGTCTCGCTCCTCGTCCGCGATCGCCCGCTTCACCGTCTCCAAATCCTTCAAGCACAGTTCCGCGGTGATGGTTTCCAAATCACGCACCGGATCGATCTCATCATCCACGTGCACCACCTCCGGGTCGTCGAACGCTCGCACCACGTGAAATATGCCATCCGTCGCCATGATGTTGCTCAAGAACGCGTTCCCCAACCCAGCGCCCGAAGACGCGCCTCGCACCAAGCCCGCGATGTCGGTCACGCTCAGAAACGCTGGATACTCGCTCGCGGGCTTCCACATGGAGACTAATCGATCGTATCGCGCGTCAGGGACCGGGCACCGCGCTTCATTCGGGTCGATGGTGCAGAATGGATAGTTCTCCGCCGCGATGGATTGCTCGGTCAAGATGTTAAACAGGCTCGACTTGCCGACGTTGGGCAGGCCGACGATGCCCATGCGAAGGTTGTTTCGCACGCGACCGAACTTGGCCGCGCCGACGTCGTCGGCGCCGTCGTCGGCGGTTTTCTTTTTCGGCGGCATCGCGGTGCGTCGGCGAGTGGCGGCGGCGGCGCGCGACACTCCGCGACGACGCGCGACGGACCGTCATGACGCTGGCGCGGCGCGGGGCGCGCGCGATGACGTCGATCGCGTCCACGAGCGCGTCGGCGGCGTCGATCGCGCGCGCACGCGATGGTTTGCGATTGAATGCGCGACTGGGACGCGCGGTGGATGCGCTTTCGCGGGACGAACACCGCGCGTTTCGCGCGAAAGCGATCGCGTTGGCGCGACAGCGCGTGGGAATGATGACGTCGTATGATGCGGTCACGGAAGAGGCGCTGCGACGGGCGGTGCGGGACGCGTTCGGGGGCGAGCGAGGGGTTCGCGTAGGACGACGCGTCTCGCGGCGGTTCGACGCGCTGCGCGAAGCGCTGAAAAGATCGAGCGGCGGACGCGTGGTGAACGCGTTGGAGACGAGCGCGGGTGAATTAGATGCGAAACAACTCGATGGACGATCAGCTTCGGAGGTAGGCGCAACGAGAGGGTTGGAGGGCGGCGCGCTCGCTTCGTGGGACGACGACATCGAGTGGGGCGCGCGGTTAAGCAAGCGAAAGCTGCGTAGAGTGGAATCGCCCGTCGACGTCGAGCGAGCG
>Ga0209666_1000756_pt1 | contig 24537 bp, 23 predicted proteins | sample SaaInlV_125m_DNA_FD_184679 | JGI IMG/M metagenome (GOLD analysis project Ga0209666, IMG submission 184679) | Marine microbial communities from expanding oxygen minimum zones in the Saanich Inlet - Saanich Inlet SI037_S3LV_10m_DNA (SPAdes)... | ecosystem: Environmental > Aquatic > Marine >...
TACTATGAAAAATACTGGGACCATAAGAGTCTTTAAGTAGCAGAACAACCGAATAATTGTCATGGGTTTTTCCGTAGGCGATATTTTTAGCAAGAACTTCTTGTCAGCCGAGACCATCATTGGTGGCAAATCTAAGCAAGAAAGTTTCGCAGCCGAAATCGTAGGAGTATCTGGAGCCACAGTTCCAACTGCAACATTCAAACAAGCCCTCAGCAATAGCATTCCCGGTAGTAGTTATGGAATCTCACATTATTTCAAAGAGAAAGGTTCTTCAACCAAATACGTTTGCACCAGTTCTGGTTGCCCAAGTTTTACAGAATGGGAAAATGACCGAATCAAACTTTTAGGGGCTTCAGATTATGGAGTCAATGTTAATGGTGCTGGTGCGGGTAATGAGATGACTTTCAGGATTGAATCTCAAGCAGTTATGGGCGGTTCTGGGCATTTGGGTCCCGTTGCTACTTATGATGGTAATAAGATTAGTCTGCTTTCTGCTGCTCGAAACTCTGCTTTTACCAACATTAAGGAAGTTTCGGGTTCTGGTGGTAAAAAGGTAGATGTCACACTTACGTCAGGAAGCCACTACATTAGTCTCGACCCCGGTGCAGATGCTTCAGGCATTGGAACTTTCACAGTCAAGTTTAAAGGACCCAATGGTGACATTAAGTTCGAGCGAGACAATTCCACCGACGCAAGAATCTCTGGAAGTGGCAAAGCCACACCTATGTATCTTGGATTAGTCAAGTGGGCTATGTATCAAGATGGTTGCATGGATAATGAAGCCTACAACTACAAATCCAAATATAACCGACAACCTGCATCCGTTACTTGCACTTACAAAATTGCACCAGTTGATACCTTTACAATTTCTAAATCTCAAGTTACTCAAAAAGCCTCAGATTCCGTAACTTTCGATTGGAGTCTCGATACAGACCCAGACTCAGATGGTAGAAAAAGACAGAATGCTTCTTCGGTGAAACTTTTAGTCAGCAATTCTTCTGGCAACGACCAAGAAATCACGTCATGGAGTAAAGGTGTCACAGCCCAAACTTACACTTACAACACCTCCACCCTACCTGTTGGAACCAGCACGTTCACATTACTTTCGTCATGGGACAAAATAGCAGGTCAGCAGAAAAAAGAAACTGTATCACTTAAAATCAATTCACCCAACACTCTTTTAACTTGTAATGACCCTAACGCTTCCAAGTATCAAGAAACTTCAGAAACTGGAGATTGTGGTTCATGTAATGATGGATTCCAAAAATCTGATGGACTGTGCCAAAAAGTTGGTTGCACCACAGAAGGCAATTACAATTATGATGAAACCGCAGAGATTCACGATGAATCAATGTGTTATGATGATAGTTCTGACACACCAGACGCAGTAGATTGTGAACTTTCGGATTGGGATGCGTGGAGCGATTGGAGCGATTGGTCAGATACAGACTCAGGAACTCGCACACGCACACGAAATCGAACCATTGTAACCGAGAATGCAAATGGTGGAGAAGAGTGTGCAGCCACTGAAGAAACTGAAACTGAAACCAAAGACCCAGAAACGGGTGAAATCACAAGCGGAATCACTAATAACGCTTCAAATAATGATACTGCTGCTCAGGAAACCCCTGAAAGCGGTTCGTTCCCAGTAGTTCCAGTTCTTGGTGGAGTCCTTTTACTTGGAGTCCTTTTACTTCGTAACAGATGAATCTTTAAATAGGTGCTACCCTCATACATCAAGTATGAAGCATAAAGTTTTGATTGATTTATTTTGTGGCACAGGTGGATTTAGTCACGGTTGGATTCAAGGTGGCGGTGGTATCGCCGTTAGCGTTGATAATTGGGAAGATGCTTTGAAAAACCATGCACACAATCACCCAGAAGTTCCAGTTTTGAATCTTTCGCTGGGTGGAGACATCGAGGAAACTTCCGATACATTGTTTGCTTATCTGGCTACTTACTGTGCCGAACACGACATTGAACCCGAAGATTTGCATTTCCATTTGCATGGTTCACCACCTTGTCAAGCCATTTCCACAGCCAGTCACAGCAGGGCTTCTGCTGACGGTTACATTATGGTTCAATGGTTTATTGACCTTGTAGCCCGCATGAATCCAGATTCATGGAGCATGGAAAATGTTGTTCCAGTCCGAAAGTATCTCGACACCACAAGCATTCCGTATGTAACCGTTAATTCCAATGATTACGGCGTAGCCCAAAAGCGTAAGCGAGTCTTTGCAGGTGAAGGCTGGGTCTTGAAACCAACTAATGTAGGACTGACGGTGCAAGATGTTTTGCCCGATTTGGTAGGTTCAACTTTAGAACCTTCTCCGTATATGCGTTCTAAGAAACGCTGGACTAAACTTGGCGTGGACAAGCCGTTTCCAACTGTGACTTCATGTAGCCCATCTCAAATCCGAATTGTGAGTCGTCGTCGCAAAGCCCACGAAGAACCACAAAGTTATACCATTGATAAGCCCGCCCACACAATTACACAAGTGAACCATATTGTGGAAGAAATTGATGAAGATACAGAAGAAATCACTAAGCGTGGATTTACACTTCAAGAATCAGCCACCCTTCAGGGTTGGCCTGATTTACAATTTGCAGAAGGCATTTACGCCAAGTCGAAACGTGTGATGGTCGGTAACATGGTTTGTCCACCGATTGCTAAAGTAATGTGTGAAAGTCTTTAAGTATCAAAGAAACACTCAATAGAATATGACACGCACCACGAACTCTATTTTACCAATGAGGGTTCTTGAATACTGGTATGGTCCACAAGAGGATTGGGGTTTAAATGGAATGGTGGAGGAAACTTGGTTGCTCAACCCAACAGATAGTAGATTAGATATTTACAATCTTGAGAATTATGTTCACAAAGAAGTTGATAGGGACCAATACTTAGAAAACCCCGGCATATACATGGTGGTTAAAGACCCCTCCTACGAGGACCCAACTGGTTTCTATGGATTCCCTTTCAGCAATTCTAAATATGCGAAACTAAAAACTCAAGGATTCAACCGTATAGAAGTAACCACTAAACCAGATTATGAGGTAATTTTTACACCGTATGTGAAACCATTTGCAGAAGACACCTTCTCAACCGTGACGGGGGGGCATCCGGGCAATAAAAGTGACCAGACTCATTTTAGTGTAATCAAAAAGGATAAACGGTTTCTGCATATTATGAGTCTTGCTCCGAAAGTTCCCGGCTCTGCATACAAATACTACGAGTTGTATTCATATACACACACAACCTTTGAATCGGTTTTACGCATTTTGAATTGGCATCCGTTCCCAGAGATTTTCATTGATTAAGCAAGTCTTTAAGTATCAGAAGAACCCAATGTTCATCATGGGCGCAGTAGCAGAAGGTCAAAACTACCAAGACTACATGATTAGTCATCGCTGGGAACACGAGGTCGAGCAACCGCAAGTAACTTCGACCAATTTTTCTGAAACCTTTGCTGCTGAAACCGAACCCACTATCGGAGAGCGCATTTCTGCTATGTTTATGGGAGTTTCCAGCATGGTTTCTTCACAACCTCTTTTGGTAATTGTCGGATTGGTTGGAGTTTATTTCCTTCAGAAAGGATTTCGTTCTGAATAATAGGTTATTTAGATGACTGAAAGAACCCCGACTCCATTTCAAACGTTCCTGAAGCAAATCACGGAACATAAACTTTTCAAAAGGTCTGCACCATACATCATTTTAGTAGGTATTGCTGTTCCGTTTTGGTATTATTTGTGAAGTCAAGTTTATATCAGTCATTCAACTTACCTCCTGTTGAGTATCATGGTTGAACCTAACAGACTGAATAATTTGCGATGTTATCTTGCAGGGCCTATTGACCACGCAGATGATGACGGCATCGGTTGGAGAAACGAAATGACTAAGTTTTTATCTGAACTTGGTATCGTTGTTCTGGACCCTTGTGATAAACCCGTTAAGGATTCTTATTTTAAAGAAATTGGTAACGAAAAGGAAAAGATGATGAACCTTAAAGAAACAGGCCGTTATTTTGAATTGACTCAACGTATGAAAGAAATCGTTCACATGGATTTGCGAATGGTTGATATTTCTGACTTTGTGATTGTGTATCTCGATTTCAATCAACGTCCTTTCGGAACGATTCACGAACTTTTGAACTCACTTCATCAACGCAAGCCAACTTTGGTTGTTGTTGAAGGTGGTCGTTCCAATGCTTCCAATTGGTTGTTTGGTATTATGAATTATGAGTTTATGTTTGATAACTTCGATTCACTTCAAACTTGGATTACACAGATTGATGACGGCACTATTGAAGGAGACCTATCACGATGGGTTTTCATGGATGTTTCAGAATCCAGCGGCAAGGCCGAAATGACTACTAAATCTAAGGGTCGTAAGCGTCGTTATGACGCAGACCCAGACATTGACGCTTTAGCAGAACAGGCCACATTGGAAGATTAGGCTCCAGCAATCTTTAAGTATCAAGACAACTGATGTCTTGGCATGAGAGTAAAAAAAACTAATAATGATAAGTTGCTTCAAAAGATTGGACTACTCATTGTGTATGCGTGGGTATTGTTAGCCGTTGGTTTTTTCGTGCTTACTGCATGGGACCCGACTTACTTAGAATCCGCAGAAAATTATGTTTCAATTCTGGCTATCATCGGAGGTCCTGCCTTACTGATTGTCACCAAGATTATCGAAACTTGGACCATAGAAAAGCAAACAGAACTTCAAGATTATGAAACTCAGGCCACCCATGAAAGAGCCATGAATGATATTCTAACAAGGCACTTTGCAGACATGGAAAGAAATCCTCAGACCATTCAATCACCTGCGGTTGAAAACAGTTCTGGCTCAATCAGCACACAAGTTAGTTCGTTAAGGGCGCAAATCAAAATGTTACAAAAAGACCTTGACAACTTGAAGTGATGGATATGTCAGAAGATGAACTCAATGAATTACGCCTCAAAGCCGAGATTATTGCGGAAGCCACAAACAGAACCACAGAGGCAGTTTTAGAAGACTTACTCGATGATGGTGTAGTCAATTTATCAAATGAAGACAGCAACGATAAAGACTTAGTAGCCCAACTCAAAGAGGCTGCCGAATTGATTGCTACTGTTCAAAATATCTCAGCCGAAGTTTCGGCTAACACCGTGTTAAACGGTGGAGATAATTCTACGGAGGTCAAAGTTGAAACCACTTTAGAAGGAGACCTCGTGGACCGTGCATTAGAATCGGTGCAAAGAAAAGCCGAGAAAATCAAAATGATTGTTGCTATTGTGGCTCCAATTTTGCTATTGTTGTCAGGTGGAGTAGGTTTAGATTATTTCTTAGACGAGGAATCCAGCGAAAGTCCGGATGACATTTACATTGAGGAAATCTGGGGTTGCACCGTTATGGGGGCTGAAAATTATGACCCATTAGCAACTAATGACGACGGTTCTTGTTATTGGGATGATAACAATGGCGGCGGTGGAGGTCCACCAGACTGTTCAGAAAATTGGCGTTGGGAAGATGTTGTAATTCGTGATTTCGATTCTAACGGCGAAGGCTACAATAATGATATTGAAATGCGAACTGTGTTTGAAGACGTAGGACAATGCAACCGACACATGGAAGGATACTTTGAAATCACGATTTGGGATGAAGACAACGGCGAAGATTACACCCAACACACCATCAATGATAAGTTTCACAATAGATTCGTCATAGACCATCACGAGTATGATTTGCCCGAAGGTGATTATGTAATTTCTATCAACTACGAGTTCAATGAAGATTTCTGGGAAGGTCCTTCAGCCTTTGTTACCACAGAAGCCCCAGATCCCGTTGAAGAAATTGGCTGTGATGCCTACTTTATCAATTCTCAAGCCTACTTAGAAGAGTTCGATTCCGAAGGCGATGCCGTTACTATGAGTGCTGATGTTGCTATCGTTCCAGAAGAAGATAACTGTAAAGATCAGAACTTTGAGATTCTTTGGCAACTCTACGAACACAACAATCCCGATATTATCAAATACGAACACACCACTTGGGAAAGTGGAGAATCCTCCGATCCAGATGGTGCTGATTATGTATCTCACACATGGGACAACGTCGATGAGGGCACCTACGACCCGAAAGTTTCATTGTTTTTAGACGGTGACAAACTCGATGACAAATGGATTGCACATACGATTTCGATCGAACCTGAAACTTCTGAACCTGAAACTTGTCAAATTAACCTTTATGGTATTGCTTTTGCTATCGCTAACGAAACTAACACGGCTTCCGTAGCCTATGATTTAGACTGTGGTTATGGCGAAACTGATGCCACAGTGGGTTACAACGTTTCCACTCAATTGTTAGTCTATCCTGCGGGTGGAGTTACGGAATATATCACCTTAGATAGTAACTTACACTTTATCGCTGGCTATGCCGAGGATATTCATATTCTAAGTATTGATAACTTTACCGATGCCAACTTAACCCATTATGATTTCTATTGGTATGCTATTTGGACTAACGATTCAGGAGGTTATGAAATGATTGAAAGAACTTGGTTAAACCAAGCCGTTAGTCACCCTGATGACTCCGATCCTGTGGATTGTGATGACCTAACGATAACTTCTAATTCTTTAGTGCTTTCTAATGATAATAGTGATTTACAAGCCACATGGAATCTAAGTCATGATGGCATAGGTTGTGAAGAGATTGAGATCGAAGTTATGATCACCATTTATCAAAACGGACAATACTACAATGTTAGTGATTTTAGTAATAATGGGGTTTGGCAGGTTGATAACAATCCCGAAGGTAACCAAACTTTAATCATTACGGCTGATGAATGCGAGGCCTTTGAAGACCTTGAACCGGGAACCTATGAGATTCTCGTCAAATATCGTATCGTCGGAGAAACCGAAGCCAGTGAAGATCACTTTGCTAACTCAGTTAGCATCTCATAATAGGATTCATTCGTTAAGAATGTCTTCGATACGATCAGAAATCAAAAGCAAGGTTGGAGCCCAAAGACCCACAAAGATACCCAACATTTCATCTCCTTGTCCGAAAAAGATGCCTATCGATCCGAGAACCGATGCCAAACAGGAATAGAACCCAAGAGATTTCCAGTTCATTGAGATTCCTCCACATATTCAGTGATACGAGCAATTAAATCGGCTTTACGGCCTTTGGTTGGCAATCCCAGTTCCACCAGACGTTCTTTTAGTCCTGCTACGGTAAGGTCTTCGAGATCATCCAAAGCGACATCAAGTTCAGCCTTAACTTCTTCGACGGTGTCTTCCACACTGTCTTTCACAGCATCTACGGCTGCTTCCAAATCCCCGGCTTCAATGGCCTCTTCCGCCGCCTCAGCAGCGTCCTCAACCGCATCTTCTACTCGATCCACTGCATCTTCGACAGCGTCGTCGATAGCGTCTTCGATAGAATCAGGAATATCAATACCCGTAGTTTCTTCGATCTTGTCAATAGCGTCGGAGGCAGCATCCTGCAAGGAGTCCACTACTTTACCACGGTTCTGCACCCACCAAGAGGTGGCTGCGCCAGCGAGATATCCGCCGACAGTTGTTAATACATACATCATTTCAGGTTCAAGGGCCATATTACTCGTTTATAGATACTACCTATTTATACCTTTGGAAAAATATTATAAGTAGGTCCTCACAACTATCTTATTTATGGCCGAAAAAACGAATCGCACTTTAGATGGCGGTCTTAGGCTTTGTCAATGTGACAACTACGCTGTCGGATCTAATGATTTCGTAGAAGATGATACATCCACAGGATTATACTGTTCCAGTTACTGCCGTCGTTTTTATGGTGATAACATGGTAAAAGTAAATCCCATCGGTAAAGATGGCAAGGTTAGTAAACACCATACAGGCATCAAAGTTTATCCTAAATTAGATCAGAACTGTGACTATTGCGGAACTGATATGTTGCTTACTTATTCTAATGCTACTAAAAATGGATCGAAAAGGTTTTGTGGTCGAGACTGCTATTATGCTATGCTTCGATCCAGAAGAAAGGTTAAACCACGCTGGGGCTTGCTTCGATCATTAAAACAACGTGGGCCACTTAATGCCCGAGAATTGTCTTATATCCTTAATCGATGGGAATACGCTGCTAATCCCAGAACGGTTGGTGGCTTACTACGAGTCTATATTTTAAAAGGCATTGTTACTAAAGATCCGCAAGGCAATTATCACCTTACCGACGATCGTCCTGTGGGTTGGTTAGCAGCCCATGAGTGAAGTTATATATAGGTGAGCGCACACACTATCTATTGGTGCTTAGACTCCGAGGCTCATCGAACCTCTGGGGAAAGGGAGTCTTTGCCTCTGGCGTGTGGGCGCAAGTCGGAGGCAGCACCACCTCTTATTCAGTTAATTATTTATAGTAGTGACACCTATTATTTATTATGCCCGTCGTTCCACCACGAGATCGAAAACAACCATTTTCTGACGGTCAAGTTTTAGTGGTCTTAGCCGTTTTACTAATCCTTTGGGCGTGTGTGATTTACTCTTAACCAAATAGCACCGATAAGGGCATCTGTGCCTTAGGATTCCATTTAGGTCGATTCAGATAATGAAATGGATCAGTAACATTGAATATAATTTCGACCTTATCATCCTTTTCGTCATAAATATGATATATGGAAACGGTTAGGTTATCAGTCAATCTTTTTATATCTTCGCCACCGTCCCATTTATAATGATAAAGATAAGGGTGCTCAAGACGTTTACCAACGTGGACGGATGGGTTTTGATGTGGGTTCCATTGGATTTGAAGTTTACCGAAATCATTGGCGAGTTTTATTAGATTTGCTAATTCTGAACGAGTCGCTGGCCCAACCTCATCTGGTAATTTATTATTTACATAGGCATCCATAGAGAAATCACCCCATAGTTCCCGAAACTGTGATCTAAATATGCTTGTCGGAAGCCAAAGTGTTCCTTTAGGTAAATTATTACCATTATAGTCCGTTAAAAGACGAGTGTCTGTAATATAACCTTCTTTATCAACTACCATAGTATAGGTGCCCTCTAAGCCTGATAGCATTATTTTATCCATCCAGATTTTATGATCCATCCACTCAGGAAGTTGGGCAAAGTTAATCATTCATCCATCTCCTTATAGATCCCCATTGGATCGATGTCAATCTCCCATGTCATAGATCCTATTGTGATATCATTATCATTATGATCTCTTTCTGATTCCATACCACCTTGAACATTCATAGTAACTGCCGAAGGGTTAAGACGATACGTCCAATCCAAAGATGCATGATATTCATACAGTGCCTCTTCCAACATTTCAATTACTGCCCCCACAAACCACTCCCCGGCCTTTTTTTCGTTAATGGCGTTTTTGTATCCTTGCTTAGCATTGGATTCAGTGGCTCTACTTAAGGGATAATCGAATCCTTGTGGTGATTGGCTCACCATCTCTTCCAATGTTTCTACCCAATAATAAGGCATTTCTTCTGCCCGTGGATCAGTATCGCTAATTGTTCCTTCAGAATAACTAACACTTTCATCATTATAACCTTCAGCAATAATCTGGTGACTTCCCAGTAATCCCATACCTTTCAGATATGCTTTAAGGTCCTGAAGTTGCTTAGTATTCCAAAAAGGGTGATCTTCCCATTTCATTATTATGGAATTGGGCCAGTTGATCATAAGGTATAATAACTCCCTCTGCTATTTATACTTATACGCCTAATCGATAAGGCTTTAATCGTGACCAGAGGTGCTCGTTGGCATCGTGAAGGTGCTCTTGACAATAGTAATAAAACATCCATCGTGTATACCCGCAGTTACGATCTGACTTTACAAATCCCATGGGGCTTAAACGACTTTTCCAAACGGCGGCTTCTCCACACACTTCGCAAGTTTTGTTTTTAATCTTCGTCGGCATAACTATGGTTTCTAATCCCCGTCCGACTATTTGGATTTTTGCCCTTCTTGCATCATTCATTGGCTAAAGAGTAGTTAAGTTGAACTGTTTTTGGACCTGCTGATGGATAAGTAGTTAGGCCCGACTTTCTCATAAACATAACTTGGAACTTGCCATCGCTGGATCGGCTACCACCCGAAGTCAGGTTTCTTTTTAAGACCCAAGATCCCCGAGTTCCTTGACTGTCATCCACACCCATGTTAATTTTACTAAGGCGATCATCCATATGGATATCATAGCGTTCCAAAAGATTTTCTAACTCGGTTAATTTGAAGTTTCCTGTTCTTCCTGCCAAGGCTGCTGCTGCTGATACCTTAGAATTAGTTCCAAATAGGGCTACCAAACCAGCGTTGTTAATCGCAGGAGTTTGTAGTTCTCGCTTCAGTAATTCTACAATTGGTTTTTTGTATTTTGCAATTAGATTTTTACCTTTCAAAGTAGAATCAAAAGAATTGAAATCAACCTGCCACCAGATGTCAGCATAGTTAGGATCGGCGGTTGTTGCTTTAGCCGATGGCCCGATCTGCGTGTCATGGCCTTGTATGGTATCTCCCAAACCCAATAAATAGCCATAAACCACTACCGAGTTTTCGGATACCCACTTAAAGTTAGGTGACCAGCGTTTTCCAATTGAATCCTTACGAATAATCGGATAATATCTTACTCCTGCAGGGGTCTGAACAGGCAATCTTTGATACCTCATTTTCCTTACCGTAGTGTTGAGGGCTTTGGCAGCCTTGGTAGCAGAATCCCCGTCGGCCATCCTACGGAGAAACTTCTCACTTAATTGCTTTGGAGGTAACACCAAACGATACTGGCCTGTTCCATGTCGACGGATCTTAATGCCAACATCCTTCAAGTATTTCTTTAGGGTGCGTGAAGTGGTTTTAGCCCGCTTAGCAGCCGCTGTAAGACCCAGATCATTCTGATCCATGAGTCGTTGTGCCACTCGGCACTTTCGCAGCGTTACCGCATTCATGCTCAAACTTGGACCCACCATCTATTTATAGTTACTGTTCGTAAAGCACTACCCTACCATCGATAACATCCATGACTCCAATTTCGATCAATTTCTCCTTTAGGGTATCATTTAAATTATGTCCCAACTCACTCATGCGTTTCTTAGCCACCAATAAGGATTCATAGTGTCCATTGTCGGAGTTCTTGAGTAGTTGAGAATACATGTGTTGCACCTTGCCATCAGCCTCTAACAAATCTTGGTTGAGTGGCACGTTTTTGACTAAGGTTTCTAATGATTTTTGAAACAACCATTTAGCATCGTAAAGGTGGTCTGCTGTGATTTCTTGATCGCCATTTAGTCTGGCCAATCCCTTGCACAAGTTAATGAACTGTTGGAACTTACGATTCTCTCGTTCCGATCGTTGTAAAAATACGGCTTTAAAGTCTTGTGTGCCTTCTATCTCTTGCATCATATCAAACAACCCTTGTTCCATTACTCCCATATTAGGGCTCATGCGGCTAACATAGCGAAGATATTCCCTAAAGAATCGTCGCCACATAGTTAGATTGGCTTTAGCATCAGGAGTTTCAAACTTACCTGTCATGGCATCCATGATCTTACGCTTTACAAACTTGTCAGCATTATCATCGCCAAAAGTCAACGACATCTGAGCAAAAATTAAGGTCATACGACTAATCATTTGGAAAGTATATTCTTTGAAAACATCCAGCATAGCCAACTTGTCCATTTTATCACTGTATGACTTTTCAGGGTTGCCCCAGAAACTCATGTTGAGCACCGCTTCACGAGTAACATCGACTTGACCTTTCTGCATGGTATAATATCCATTAGCCAACATATTCATTAACTCACCAAAGACTTCGGAACTCCATGTTTGAAACTCGGATACTGCGATCCGCTCGTTATTCATTTTACCGATTAAGCCTAATTCTACGGAGTTAAGATCCTCACCACTCATCGCTCCAAACAATCCCGGAATGGTGCACAGTTTACCGCTGGAGGCAACTGCACAAGGAACTAATGGTTGAATAATGTTTTCAATTAGGTGGTCTTTGCCTTCACCCATACTGGTAATCACGGCAATATGAATCATATCTTGTTTCCTAAAAGGGCTGAGACAATTCAACATAACTGCTTTCTTAATAGCGTCAGCAGCGTAAACGTGTCGCCAAATAGTATCATCAGAGCACAAGACATCGATCGGTCTAACCCCCGCCTCTTTACAGGCTTTAATGAATCCTTGGAATTGTTGATCAGACATTTGGCTAAGTTTCTTATCTTCTTTAAGCCACATGCGTTCGACCACAAATACCTTTTCACCTTGGTGAAGTTGGTAAGATCCTGCGATACCGACCATTGAGCCGTTACGCTGAGACTGCGTTAGCATTTCAAGAATACGGGTCAGAGTATGAACCTCGACCCCATTAGGCAAGACACTGATACCATTATGGGACATGCATTTAACAGCATTACTGCCATCGCTGACAATAAAGTGAATTGCCACCTTTTGCTGCGGATCGAGAACTGAGATGTTCTTTTTTGAACCTTTGCGTGGTTTAGTAAGCGGTAGATCTTCAATCTTGATACAGATACCCGATCCCATACGAGGTCGTGAGTGAATCTTGGATTGATATATTCCTTCTACTGAAGCGTCATCATCTTCATAGGTATCAACACAAGACTTCACATAAGTAGTGAGTCGAGCATCCATAATAATCCCTCATGCCATCACCTATATCTAACTTCGAGTAATCCGCCTCAGAACTAAAGGGCGCAGATGGCGACCAAAGATGTGAACCCAAGGTCCCCACCGTTCTAAATTATCCCTGATCAAGCACAAGTGAGCCTTCGTGCGCCGAAGCAACACCGACTAAAAGAAGTCATAGAAAGCGTTATCGCCAGAATCAGAGTTTAACCATCCCAAGCCAAGGCAAGCCGAGGCAAGAGCGTGGTGGACTCGAAATTGATCTTAAAAGGTATCCTGCGTCATTGACCTTGCTTACGCTCAGTCTCTGCGGAAAAACCCCTTAGAGGTCGGCTGATAGAGAATGAATCTCACTCAGCGTCTGCGTCCACGATTTGGTCTGCTGGAACTTCTGGGAGTTCGTCACGAGCGATTGCACCACGAGGTAGTGCGTTGAAGGTGTTGAACTTGCGTCCCGGGTTCTTCTTGGACTCTTCTTGAGCACGAAGGAAGTCGATCTTGACTGGAAGGTTGTAGACTTTCTTGCCGTCGTCGCCGTCAGTGACAATGTCATTCTGAGCGATAAAGCGTTCAAAGTCGTTGCGTTCATATCCACCGAGGTAGATCTTTTCACGTCGGTCTGTGTCAAGGTTAACCATGCGTAGGCAATAGTTCTCACCATTGAGGTCGGAATCTACCTTGTTAAAAGAAACAAGTGCGTAGTTGCGGTAGATTTGTCCGAACTCTGGCTTGAGCACTTCGTAGCGGGTTTGAGGCCCACGAGAAGGCGTTGCTGGTCGGTTTGCTGTTAGTTCATCCATAAAGGCTGCGATTTCATCTGCGTTGGTCATAATTTTCATCTCCATTGTTTTTCCCTAATTGTTGTCGGGGGTAATTATAGATGTGTGACATCACCTTTATATACGTTTGCAGAATCCCAAATAACGAAAAACTATAAGTAGTTGGGACCCATAATCAAAAGTATGGCTGCTGCTATGATCGATCCCATAACTGGAATTGTGGGCACCACAGGCTCTCTACCTGCTATCTATTTAGAAGATACATGGACCTCAGTTTTGTGCGATCTTAGGGAGTGGATGATAAACCATGATAGAATTAGCATACCTGCTGCTTTTATTACATATACGGGTAATCCTGATGCTATGACTGAATTACTTATTGTTGGCGATCAAGATGATATCAACTCGTGGGCAGAGAAATTAGAAGACGTGGCTGGTGATTATTATATTGTTAATCAAATTGGCAACTCTCTTACTATTAGTTATAATCGTAATGCAGGGGCTGTTTCAGGAAATCAAGTAGAATTAGCAGGACCACAAGACGCTGTGGGTCGTGCCACATGTTATGGCAACATTAAAGGTGGAAAACGCAGTGATGAAGGCGAGTTCGATGAGAATCAAAAAGGCGGTGGCGGAGGTGGCCCACCCGGACCCGGCGGTGGCGGAGGTGGTGGCGGTGGACCCCCAAGTCCTCACGATACTACCTTAGGTGCGGCTGAAGGCGGAGATCAATCTGGTGAAGGACAAGGTCAAGGCGAAGGCGGCGAAGGCGGCGAATCAGGTCAAGGAGAAGGCGAAGGAGAATCTGGTGGCGAAGGTGGTGAATGCTCAACTTGTGATGGCACAGGTATGGGATCAGGCCCCGGCGCAGACGAAGGAGGCGAAAGCGATGGCTCAGGCTCTGGAGACGAGGGATCTGAAAGTGGAGGAGATGGTTCTGGAGAAGGTGATGCTGGCGGAGAAGGTGGAGAAGGATCGGCAGGCCCTGAAGGTGAAATCTGCGGAGATTGCGATGGCACTGGCTGTGAAACCCCTGTCGATGACCTTGCTGACAACATTGGTGAAGAAGGCATGTCGGAAACTCAAGAGGCTGCTGATAAGCAAGCCACCGAAGATTTTGGAAAGCAGCAAGAACAATGCAGCGAACAATGCGAAGAATGTGCTGACCAAGCCGAAGAGTCCCGAGATGAAGGAGATGTTCAAGGGGCCGTAGAATCTGCTCAAGCGGCTCAAGATGTTGGTAACCCACGATCCAAAAAGGACAATGATAACATGTCTCGTGCTAAAGATGCGGCTCATGATGCTATCGATGAGGCTCTGGAAGAAGGTAAGATTACTCAAGATCAAGCCGAAGCACTTCATGATGATGTCGATTCCCCCACACCAAGTAATCAATCCGAAGCCCAGAAATTAGCAGATGAAGCACGTCAAGAGGCTAATGAAGCCTTTGGTAATCAAGATTCTGATAAACTACAAGATGCTGCGGACATGGCTGAGGCGGCGGCTGAAGAAGTAAACGATCGCAACGATGCTGGATCGGTGAGAAACGCTGCCAAGGATATTGCGGATATTGCTCAAAGTGCAGGTAACGAAGAAGTTCATGACCAAATGCGGGAATTAGAAGATGAAATGAAACAACGCTCTCAAGAAAAGCAGTGGGGTATTAAAGACACTGAATCTGGTGAGTTCCTCGCTAACGAAAACGGATCGCCTCAAGAGTTCTCATCAGAAGAAGGTGCTGAAGATATGCTATCTGAATTGGGAGATCCAGAGGGTATGGAAGTATCACCCCTGCCAAATAAATTGGATGAGTCTATGAATAAGGCCAAAGAAGACTATCCTGAACTGGATATTGATGATCTATCTACTCGTGACGAGTTCTCAGAACAATACGATCGCACCATGGATGATTTAGCAGCAGGAGAAATCTGCACCGTTGTAAATCTTGACGGTGTCTTTGCACCCACCTCTGGAGAAGTCTACAAAAACTTGCTTAACTATGCCAGTCTGATGAACCCTATGATTGGTGCTATGATGGGACAATCCAAAGAAGTTCCTGTTATGATATCAGTGCTAAGTGAAAAGAAACCTTTGGGACTCTTAGTCCTTCAAGAAGATGACATGGATCAGGTAGATACCTACCAACAAGATTCTAAATATAAACTACACAGTGAGGACCAACCACAGAAGCCTGAAGACGAGCCTAAGTGGGCTGCCTTTACCTATGAACTCCCGCCAACATTAGACGATTCTTTTGGTATCAATTCCCAAGTTCGTATTTTAGAGGATCAGGGCTATTGGCTTAAGGTTAGACCACTTACTAATACAAAAGGATATCTCTGTCTGCTAAAAGCCAATTTAGATTGTTTCGATGAGCAGGCTGTTCCAAGCGAGATGCAAGATTTATTAAATACTCCTAATATGCCAACTAATCCTGAAGAACTACAAAGAATGTTGGATGAGGCTCGTCGTCGCCGTGCCAGAAAGAAGCGAAATGAGCAAACCGTTTCTGGAGATGCTCACTTAGAGTATCGAGTTGATATCATCACTGGTGAACGCCGATCATTCGATAAATCACAATTGCTGGCTGGCGATGCAGGCAGAACATTTGTTCAGATTCACAGAACAATGGGTGTCTTGTCTGATCTAACTGGCCTTATGGCCCTTTTAGATAGCAGCACCATCGGGTATAAGGTAATACAACAAAAAGTAGGACCTACCCAAATAGAAACAACTCCCCAAGGTATTACTATGGCAACTCAATTAGGAAAGCCTTTAGTAGTTAGGGGCGATAAGGTAGGATATCTATGACATGGAAAGCAGAGTTTAATCGATTTACACAGGAAGCCCTTCAGGAAATGAAGACTTATTCTGATAACACTAACGAAGAACGTGAGTGGATGTGCTACGTTTATCTTGACGATAATGGACAATATCAACTTGGACTTCCTGACTATGGTGGCGAATCTGCTATCAAAGTTAGCCCTCAGGCTAAGATGGCACAAGATAAACTCCGTAAGGGACTCTACGACAAAAAGTGGACTATCCACGGCCATCCCTTAAAAGATGGTAAAATCTACACAGGTCGACAATATTTCTCTTCCACTGATATTTGCCGAGAGTATTGTGAAGCCCGAGATAAAAATGAATACACTGTGCAATTTCTGGTCTTCCCTCACCAGCAGATCGAAAAGGATGTCAATGGTAAACCCACTGGGAAAAAGGTAATTCACAATCGTGTTAGGACTTTAGTATTCCCAAATACACAAACTATTGTCGCCGCCATGAAAGAATCAAACCCCGGCGTCGATCCTTATGCTATCACTCCTGAAACGGGACAAAACACTAACGCCCCTGATGGTCGGTTGGTTAATCAAGCCGGCGTAAACTGGTTTGCATTCCAAGAAGCCTTAGGCAAATATAACGCTATGGGAATTATGGATCTCGAAGGTCCTGCTTATGGTGCAGAAGGATTTAGTAGTCAGAAACTTAGCATGATAAACTTTGGCGGTCTCACCACAGTGGCAGTTATTCTGGGCGGGCTCTTTGTGGCTAACCGTAACAAACAAAAGATTATTGAAGTGATCGACGACCTCCGAAACTAAGGGGTGTTATCATCTTTAGACTCTCTGATGTTGGCGAACCCATCGCATGGGCCTCAACAGGCATGGTCTTTAAACATAAACACGAAGATAAAATCATAAAAATCATGCCTCGTGTGCCTTCTCAAGCACCCGTGAGATATATAAAACGTAAATTAGATGATAAAGACTGGATGATGCAATATGGTTGGACTTATTTAGCCTCTGATAGCACCACTAAGTTTTGGAAGCGGGTTATGAAGTATAAGACTTCTTCTCCTAAGGGATGGTTGCAGTCTGTTCCCAAATGGATGCCAAAAGTATCTGATGCTGACTCTGCCAGAATAGGTTACCATACTATGGTAGATTTAATTGATCAGCAATTGTCAAAAGAAATGCCGATCTGCTGTGGCGGAAGCATGGACGTCGATGGAGGGAACTACTATTGTCCAGTTTGCGAGGATTCTGAAAATGCTATCGAATCTGATGAACTACTCAACATCTTTACGACTAATCAAGTTAGAGAAGTTCAAATAAATTATGTTATTATGGAGTATCTCCCTGAAAAAGCCGATCCTATAACACACGATGAACAAGCCACATGGCAACGTAAAATCCATGGTTGGCTGTGGAATAACATGGCCACCTTAGTTAGAGATATTGTTAGTAATGAAGATAATTATCTGCGCCGAGCCACGGGAGAATTAGTATTCTTTGATCCCGTAGTTACTATGATGCCCAGCCAAAAGGCATTTGCTGAGATGAATACTATGAATACTATGAACTTTGTAGAGATGCTTTGTGGTATGAATCATGATGAATACATTGAAACCTATGAAGAATATTATCGGGATTTACAACCCCTCAAGGTAGTGGGTCAGTATTGTGTGCCTCGCGGGCCTATCGAATCAGATTCTGATTATCTTTCCTTAGGATGGTATCGGGCTGAAGAACCATCTTTAGATAATCACACGTTGTATGAGATCGCTAACTCCAATGTCATCGGTAACAATTGGTCTACAAATGTCGGGAGATATGCCTAATGTTCGGGGATTATATCGATCGTGGATCGGCAGGGGCTGTATTTTCCTCACCTACTGACCGCAATCAAGTTATCAAGATTTTTAATCTGGATGCTCGGGATGATATGGTAAGCCATATGAATCGATTACAATTCCAATTTTTTGAAGATTTAGAGGCTCAACAAAAGCAAGATATCAAAACCCCCGGCTTACCTCAAATTAACTACACCTTTACAGGTAAGATGACTCCTGAAATAATGACACAAATCAGCGAATCTCTAAAACCTTCACAACAGGTAGACTATTCAGCCATAAAAAGCAATTTTAGATATGGTGATAAGTATGCTATCATCCTTATGGATCGAGTTAGTCAAATAGGACCTCAGGAATATGAAGAGCCATTAGGAAGGCGAGGTCTGACTCCTATGCTGCGCCATGCTTACAAAATGGGATATTATGTTCGAGATTTGTGGCCTGAGAACAAAGGCATGTCTTCTGCTGGTGATATTATCTGGTTCGATCCCATGGTCGCCCCCGTTAATCCTGTTACTGATCAAGATCGAGAAGCCTTAAAAATCCTATTCGAATGGGATGAAGATCGTCAAAAACAATACCAAGAGGCTGTTAGAGATAAAAGTTACTTTGACTACGAGCACAAAGCAGGTCTATTTTATGCAGAGGGTAACTCTGATATCACCAGTGTAAGATATCAGGATATCGATAATCCTGAATGGCTCACTGCAGTTCCTCGACAAATGTTATTACCCCAAAACACTGAATTAGGTGTTTTAGATGATTATGGCAATACATCTAATGAAATAATGTTGGGTCCTGATTATCAAGATGCTATAAAAAAAATGGTTATAAACAACCCGAATGGTTTCATGATGACGTGGAAGGGTAGTGATTTCATTGAACCTCCGTTGGGAGAAATGGATCTCGATCACACCTTTTGGGTATATCCCCTTAATAAGATTACTGATCCTAAATATGAAAAATGGGATGCCGTAGTTATAGATGGTAACTGGGTTATGTCTGGTGGTGAAAAAGGAACATATGATAGTTATCCTCTTAATGATTTATTCGATGCCACCACAGGGGAAAATCCTGTCTATGAATTAAGACGATTTACTAAAACTATGTTAGGGCCTCTGCCAAAACATTCTGCTATCAACTACGCTACTGTATTAGGTAACTCATATAGCAGTATGTATGCATTTAAACGGTTCGATTCTGAAGAAGAATCCATGAGAGTTTATCGTCGTATGAGTTGGGAACAATACTTTGATGCGCTCGAAACAGGATACTTGATGTCCACAGTAGAGCGATATCAGAAAGATGGTTTTGTCCCAAAAGGTGCTTGGGGTATGATGAATGACGTTTACGCATCTAAAGTCCCAGAGTTTGAATCCCCTTTAGAACATCTCGGCAGAGATGTAAACCCTACTTTTGAAATAGAGTTACTTCCCACAGACGATTTTCGAGACTTTGGTAGCGGTGTCGTTACCATAAGATCTCCAATCCCCATAGAAAGAGTTACTCCTTTTAACATGAACGAAACAGTAAGGCGGTTCGATTCTGAAGAGGATAATTATTGGTTACGGGGTGGATGTGGCGAAGCCGCTGCTATGATTTCTAAAGATTTGGATCGGAAAAACATTCCTTACCATTATGAGATCGGTTTGGCCTATATCGAGGACGTCTTTTTTGGAAACCACATTGTCGTAGTGTCTGAAGCCGGCGATCAAGACCACTATGGAACTGGTGGTGCTAAAAAGCGTTGGGAAAACATGCTGCTATCAGAATTAGTGGATCAAGAACTACCTGCTTCTATGGTAGAAGATATAATTACCTTTCAATGGCATAAAGTAAACCCGCAAGAAGACTGGTCTGTCGAGATAGCAGGAGAATATCTCCCCGTCTCAGGACCTATGATCACTAAAGATACCTTAAGCATGTCTGCCGAAAGTTATCCAACATGTTACCTTTGTTCTAAGCCTGCTAAGATTGAAGTCATGACAGCGATCGGCATGAGAAACTTCTGTGGTAACAAATGTCGTGGAGACTATGAAGGCATTGATTATGGCCCCGACGATTATTATATTTCTCCAAAATTAGAACACGATATAGAATTAGTATCTTATGATCCGGGATACATTGGGGATCGATACTCAGGTCGTTCTGCTACTCTCTCTGTTAAGTGTCGTAATTGTGATTTTGCCACTCGTGATCAGTCCTTTTTCGAACATCATTTAGTAAAAACCCTTCGAGAATGGGATAAAGATATTGAAGAATGGTGGGACACAGGCGAAAAGTGTCGTCACAAAGAGATGCAGTATCTCGATTATTTAGAAAATGGTGAGGATGCATGGGGCAACGTGATAGCAGGACATATTGTTATTGGCTGTCCCACTTGTGGATTTAAAGATACTCTTATGAATGTTGATATCCCACAAGGTTGCGATAATCGAGGTAGAATGGAAGACTACGTTAGATTTTGAGATGGTTAAAAAGTTGCTCGATAGCATCAGGACCAGCCATCAACTCTAAGTCAACATCCTCGGACCTAATTTGAATAACTTCTGTTTCTGAAGGATCTTGACGATTGTCCCAGTGCACTTCCCAATCTTCATAAGTATTCTGCAATCGTTCTTTTTGCAGACTCTCTGTGATATCAAGTCGAACTACTGTCCAACCAGCGGCTTTCAAGGCTTTGGCTTCATTGATAAATCTGACATCATCAATTACCAACAAATCATCATCTAAGTTAATAATGTAATCGATCCAGACCGAGGGTCGGATCTCACGCATCTTCATCCCAATCTGTTGTAAGAGAGGTCGATCCTTAATCTCCATATGAAACAAATCACGGGCGATTTCCTTAACTTTACCTGCTAATGACACCTTGGTATAACCTTTATCGACTAAACTATTTGCCAAAGTGGTTTTTCCTGAAGCCATCTGCCCCGCAATTGCGATCTTCATAATAATCACTTGAGGTGCTACCTTAATATAACTTTGTTTGGAACGCCCCGCCACCACGATTGGACTGGATAGCATCTTGGAAATACTCAGGCAAAAATGTCTTCAGAGGTTTTCTACCATCACGCTGCGCTCGCAGATGGTAGTCAAACGAGGGATCGATAATATACATCTTACCCCTATCTTTGGGACTTCTCACAATGCGTCCCAGCATTTGCGTTAGCATGACGCCAGTCTGCATAGTATACCAATCAGGATTGTCTTTCAATTTCTTAGCGATCCGCACATCTCCCAGACTGGGGAAAGGAAGTTTGGGAATTACCAAGAATCCCACGCTACCACCATCATAGCCTTGGTTAGCATAGGTTGATACCAGTATCGGATTACCTTTAGATTTAGTGAAGTCATCGAATACCTGATCACGTTCGGTTGGGTTTTTAGTATGCGTCACTATTCTATCTGCTACATTTCGGTCTATCTTGGCGACGGCCTCTAAGATATTCTTTTCCAACTCATCAGTATAGGGTAAAATCAATCCTTTTTGATCGGGGAACTGCTTAGCAATTTCAACTATTCTCATCGCCGTAGCCTGATAATGTTCTTCTCTACGTCCTCGACGACTGAGATCTCCACCTTTTAAAGTGGTAAAGATCGGACGGTTGTTGACAGGGAAGGAACTGTATTCAATCTTAATATAGCATGTCTCCGACTTCTTGAGTCCCATTTCCTTACAGTAGATGTCGATATCAGAGATAGTTCCTGACAAAAAGATTCGGTGCTTGCCTAAGTTCAACAACAACTCTTCGGATCTATCGGTGATATCCATAGGTTTGAAACTAACAAAGATTGGTTCTTTCTCGTCATCGTATTGCCAGATAATGTTTTCTGGTTCTGCTTTTAGGCTATCAATAAGCCGAGATAAATAATTCTTAGTGTTGTTAGCCATTCTAACAGTTCTCTCATCATAAGATTTAATCCTTTGGGCGATAGCATCACGAAGACGTTCTAAATACATTGTCCAAACCTTAGCACCCATCTTCTGACGATCAACAGGCGTATCAGTTCTAATGCTACCGATCCGTGGAAAGCCCCATGTATCTTTACTACTTACGGGATGCCACGATGCCAACATGTTTTCTCGCTTTTTAGTCAGTCCTGTTTGACTTACTTCTGGTGCGGCCATAATATCATTGAAACTTGGAATATCCAATAGCATTTCTAATTTCCTGATTGATACTGTAAAAGCATAGTAATCCGATAGCGTCGAGGGTAACGTGTGTGCTTCATCGAAAATAATAAAATCACGAGGCATGAGATACATACCACTGGTATTCATTCGCATTAGGTAACTGGTATTGCCTACAAAATATCGGTTATGGTGGGCTTTATGGAGGGCGGCATAATACTCACAGAGTTTTTCCTCTGATACTTGCCAATCCACTTGCTGGTTTTTAACAGGGAGTTTCATACCACATTTAAATCCAATAGTGCTACATGGTGCCAGATCGGCTTGGCAAGATTGCGACTTTTCATTACCAATCTGCTTAGCCTCCCACGCTCTCTCGGCATCTGCCTCACTACGGCAATTAGATTCAATGCTTAAAGCACAGGCATAATTACCTTTACCCATTACGGATCTCATAAATGGCATCTCGTTTAGATACTGCTTCTGCAATCCCTTGAGTGGAGTTACTACATAGGCTCGACTATCAAACATCTTAGGCACAGCCATCGCCATCGCTGATTTACCTGAACCCACTGGTGATTCTACCACGATATTTTTGTATCCTGCTTTTACAGCCTCTACGATTTCAGGGATGACTTGTTTCTGCTCTTGCCTTGGATTATCAAACCGTGTTCCCGTAAACCACTCTGCTACTTCCCACTGTGGATCGAAGTCTTCTGTTACCACAATTTCTTTGTAGCCCGTAGCGTTAGCCTCCTCAGGAATCTGGTGGCCACCGATCTTGCCTAAGTTAGAATCATCAAAGTCACCTTGTTCAATAAAATCACTTTCTTCTTCTTGCTCAGCGAAATTGACAGGAGTTCCTGAAACCCACATTGACAAATTAAAGTGATTACAGAATTGTTCTAAATTGACAATCTTACGGCCACGGATTTCCATCTGAGATTGATAGCACCGACGAGCCTTGTTCCATTTCATGCCATAAGTTCCTGCTAAAATATCTCGATAGGGATAACAATTGCCTTTAACCGATACGGGAACGAACATACTTTCTATTATGATCACCACCCTCTTATACTTTAGCAATCTATAAATAGTAGCGACTATAAATAAGATATATGATGGCTATCGATTGGGCAGCCTTTTATATTCCTCACCCTGCTAAGGCAGAAAAAGGAGGTGAAGATGCCTACTTTTTCGTAGAAGATGGCAACTTTTCGTTTGCAGCGGTTTTTGATGGCGTTGGAGGATGGGCTGATCAAGGAGTCGATCCAAAATTATGGGCCCAAGCCATGGCCCACCATACCAGAGAAGCCTTATCTGACTCTGATAACTTAATTACTATTATGGACCAAGCCTACCAAGAAACCTTAGAAACTGGGATCGAAGGATCTTGCACGGCAATCATGGCAAGTCATCAACAAGACAATCAACTTCAATATGCTAATTTAGGCGACTCGGGATTAGCCATCTATCGGAATGGTAGGATATTTTTCGAGACCGCTGAACAAACTCTGGGTTTTAATTATCCCTATCAACTTAGTTCTGATTTGGCAGAGATGCCTGAAGACGCCGATCGTGGTAGCATTCCTATCAAAACGGGTGATATCATTGTTATCGCTTCCGACGGGTTATGGGACAACTTGTATCATGTTGAAATAAATAAACTCCTCAGTTCTTGTGTAGGTGCCCAAGAAATGGCTCAGAAATTAACTATTGCGGCTTACCAAGCCTCTAACGATGATAAACGCTGGGCACCTTTTGGACAGAAAGCCGTTGAGGGACTTTATGCGGATCGTAATCCCCACGATCTTGATTGGGAATCTGAGACACCACCTCTAAAAGAATGGATGGGTGGCAAGCCTGACGATATCGCTGTTATTGTAGGAACGGTTTACTGAGGAATAGTTATGGAGTATGATGATTTTAAAGGAATGCTCCAATGGCAACACCATATCGTATCTATGGATAATCCCGATGACGATTACTTCAACATGTCCCTACAAGATTTCCTTGATGATTTGTTCTGGGCCGCTGACGCAGAACACGATGACAAAAAATGGATCGATGTTCCCCGGCAGAAGCGTAGGTTGTATTCCGCATTTGTTCATGCAGAACCTGTGGAGTTTACCGACGGAACGAACAACTATACTATGAAATTGGTTTCGGCTGAAAATGACACTGTTAAGGTAGGCGCACCCCTTTGGTGGACGACTCCAACCATCCGTGATAAGTATTACAAAGCGGATTGGGACTATGCCACGCAGATCGAGATTACCCGACAAGGAGATGCCGATATCTTAAGAGTCTGGCAGACTTATGGTGAACCCCATGGATCGTGG
>Ga0209666_1000757_pt1 | contig 24533 bp, 22 predicted proteins | sample SaaInlV_125m_DNA_FD_184679 | JGI IMG/M metagenome (GOLD analysis project Ga0209666, IMG submission 184679) | Marine microbial communities from expanding oxygen minimum zones in the Saanich Inlet - Saanich Inlet SI037_S3LV_10m_DNA (SPAdes)... | ecosystem: Environmental > Aquatic > Marine >...
GTAAATTGATTAAATCCATCTGATCTGATCAATGATACATCTACTCCGTCCATTGAGGTTCCACTCATTAATCCTATAGCTGTATATAATTTATTTTTCATTGATATTCTTTTTAATAAAAATTTGTATATTGTGTAACTATAAACTTATGAATAAATTTTTAAAAGAATTTAAAGATAGAGGTTTTTTCTATCAATGCACAAATGAAGAAGAATTGTCCAGTTTAATGGACAAGGAAAGAATTAAAGCATACATCGGATTTGATTGCACTGCAGAAAGCTTACATGTTGGTAGCTTGTTACAAATCATGTGTCTTAGATTATTACAAAAAAATGGTCATAGACCTATAGTGTTACTAGGTGGAGGTACTACTAGAATTGGCGACCCTTCGGGAAAAGATAAAACAAGAAAAATATTGAGTGAAGAAGAAATTGAAAAAAATATTAAAAATATAAAAAATATACTTCAAAAATTTTTAGATAACGATAACTCAGAAACCAAACCTATATTTGTAAATAACTATACATGGCTTAAAAATTTAAATTACATCTCTTTTCTTAGGGATATAGGTAAGCATTTTACAATTAATAAAATGTTAACTTTTGACAGTGTAAAACTAAGACTAGATAGAGAGCAATCTTTGAGCTACATGGAATTTAACTACATGATCTTGCAAGCTTATGATTTTTTAGAGCTTAGCAAAAAAGAAAATTGTGTTTTACAAATTGGTGGCTCAGATCAGTGGGGGAATATTGTCAATGGTGTGGAGCTTATTAAAAGATATTCAAATAAGCAAAGTTATGGGCTAACCACCCCCTTAATTACCCTGGCTACAGGAGCAAAAATGGGTAAATCTGAAAATGGAGCAATATGGTTGGATAAGAAATTTCTATCTGCTTATGACTATTGGCAATTTTGGAGAAACACAGATGATAGAGATGTTGTAAAATTTTTGAAAAATTTTACAGATATGGAAATAGAAGATATTAAAAAAGTTGAAAATAATAATATCAATGATTTAAAAATACTTTTAGCTAATGAAACAACCTCTATGCTTCATGGTGAAGATGCTGCAAAAAATTCAGAACAAGCTGCTAAAGAGGCCTTTTCAGGTAATACTCTTGGTTCGAACTTACCTTCTATAAAAATTAATTCAAAAAAAATTGATGAAAAATTAGATATAATTGATCTAGTTGTTCTCTCTAAATTAGAAAAATCTAAAAGTGAAATAAGAAGATTGATTAAAGGTAAAGCTATAAAAATTAATGATAAAGTTATATCTGATGAGAAGCTAATTATTACAAACGATTTATTTAGTGAGGATTACCTTAAGCTGTCTATTGGAAAAAAAAGACATTTAAAAATTGAATTAGATTAGTTTTTTTTAATCTTTTCTAGCGTTCTAGTGATAAATCTTGGTGTTAATGTTTTTATTGGATTTACAGTTGTTTCAAGTTTTTTTGGAGGCCCCTTCACTTTAAAACTTACTCCAAAAACACCTTCACCAGCTTTCTTTCCAATAAGTAAATCTCCAATTATTGGAATTGAAGCAATGGATCTATTAATTGTAGTTGCGGGAACTAATGTGCCCCTTAAACTAATTAAATTGTTTTCTTCGATATAACCTTCAATTAAGATAGATATAGCTGGCCCAAGCGCATATAATTCTTCAATAATCATAAGCTTATCTTTATTTGTGAAATTCATTTCAAAATCTGTAAATCTAATACCCTCCCCAGTTAGTAAATCTGCTATCCCCTGTAAAGAAGCAAGAGCCAGCAACTTTGCTAATACTGGAATTTCTTTGACTTTAAAATTATCTATTTTTAATTTTGAATTTGAAATGCCATCTTTTTTTGAAGAATAAAAATCTAAATAACCTTCATTATTGTCTTCGAAACCTTTTATAAATTTATATCTTTTTACAAGCGGTTTAGCTCTTGAGGAAGATAAAGTTGTAATTTTTTCTCCTTCTTTAGTGTTTATTGTAAATTTTAAATTTTCATCATTTGTAAATTGTGCTGATATATTGGTATAATCTACTTTGTTATCTATAATTTGAATTCTACCATTTAAATTTTTAACAGAGTTATCATTATCAAGATAAACATTAGATAAATTTAGTTTTATGTTAATATCTTCTTTAAAAATATCTAGTTGTTGATCATTTTTACTTTCTAACAAGTTTGTTATGATGGTATCGGCATTTAATAATGATCCTTTTAGTTCATAATTATTGTTTTTAATTCTACTAAGTGCAAATTTATTTTTCATGTTTTCATTGTCAAAATAATCTAAGTCAATTTTATCTACTTTTGCTAATTTGTTATCTTTATCTATTATTAAATTACCAACTATCAAACTGTTACTTTTAGATAAAAGAGTAATCTTTTTAAAATCAAACCCAAATTTTTTATTATAATTTCCATTAATTTTTAATTGAGAATCAAAATTTTTATTTTTTTTATAATTAATAAGATCTATCTTTATTGGTGTATCATTAATTTCCAAATCAGTTTTAAAATTATATTTTTTATCTTTTTTTGAAAAAAAATATTTTATTTTATTTAATTCTTTCTCTAATCTGATTTTCCCTGAGCCTTCAAATGTCAGAACATTATTTTGATAATTTAATTTAATCTTGTGGTCTTTAAGATTTAAGATATCCTGAGTTTGAGGTAAATATTCTTTAATTAAATTTTGATTTTTAATATCTAGCTCACTTAATTCTAAATTTGATGATAGATTTAAATCAGAAACATTATTTATTAACTTATAATCAATAAGTTCAAATTTATTTTGAAGTTTAATTTGGCCTTTTCCTTCAATAGATAATTTTTTATCAGCATAAGATGCTTTTATCTTATGATCTTTTAAGTCAATTAGCTCCTTAATCTCAATGAAGTTCTCACTTATTAAATTATTTTTTTTAAACTGAGAGCTATTAATTAAGATACTTGAATTTATTGCAAAATTCTTAACTTTAAGCTTGTTATTAATATTAAATGAAAAATCATTTTCAGACTCAAAGTTTGCATTTATTAGATCAAATTCAGGATATCTTAATTTGATTGTTTGAAGTAGTTGATTATTTATAGAGGAATTTTTATTTCCTATGGTACCCTCAAATAAATAATCTTTTTTATCTTTTTTTATATTCAGTCTCTTAGATAAAAAATTAATGTTATTTGTATCAAAACTTATATCTCTAAAATTAAAATTATTATTTGTAATATTGAAAAGAAAATTTATTTTTTCTATTTTGTTTTTTTTTAAAACACTAATTTCTCCTTCTTTTAGTAAACCATTAACCTTATAATCTTCCTTAAGTTTACCAAACTCATCTAAATTAAATTTTAAATCTGCTATTAAATATCCTTTCTTTATAAATTGTTCTAAAAAAAATAATTCATGTCTGTTATTTATGGCTCTTGTAAATGATACAAAATTTTTAAATAAAATTGGTTTAGTTGATATTTCTATTTCTGAGGTAACTAATTGACTTTTAATTAATGAATTCAGTGATATTTGAGTTTTAATATATTCAAGCTCAATTGACTTGCCCTTAAAAGTTATTTTGGCATCTATTGTTTTTGCATTAATCCTAAAATTTAATAGATCCAAGGTAAGTCTAATTTTTTTTAAACTTGTATCGAATTTATTATTTTTTTGTTTAACAATATCTTTGATTTGCTTGTTAAATTTCTCTGTCTCAATACCAACTGTACTTAAATAAATTATTAATAAAATAAAAGGTATTAATAATATAGATGTAGATTTTAAAATTTTTTTACTCATTTAATTTGATACAAAGATTTTTCTAAAAATTCATCTAAATCTCCGTCTAAAACTTTATCTGGGCTTGTACTTTCAAAATTTGTTCTGTTATCCTTAACAAGTCTGTATGGTTGTAAAACATATGATCTAATTTGGTGACCCCATCCAATCTCTGATTTAGAATTTTCTGTATTTTGATTTTTTTGTTCTTTTTTCTTAATTTCATAATCATACAATCTTGCTTTTAACATGTTCATACACGTTTCTTTATTTTTGTGTTGGGATCTCTCATTTTGACATTGGACAACAATTTTAGATGGTAAGTGTGTAATCCTAACAGCACTATCGGTCGTATTTACATGCTGGCCTCCTGCTCCACTAGATCGATAAGTATCAATTCTTAAATCTTTTTCAATAATTTCAATATTAATATTCTCATCAACAACTGGATACACCCATACACTTGCAAAACTTGTATGTCGTCTTGCCCCTGAATCAAATGGAGATATTCTTACCAATCTATGAATCCCAGACTCTTTTTTAAGCCATCCAAATACATAATCACCTTCAACTTTAATTGATGATGATTTTATCCCTGCTTCATCTCCTTTGTGCTCACTAATTAAATTTGATTTAAAATTTTTTTGATCTGACCATTTTAAGTACATTCTTCTTAACATTTCTGCCCAATCTTGACTTTCTGTTCCACCCGCCCCTGCGTGTATTTCTATATAACAATCAAGAGAGTCTGCTTCATTTGATAAAAAACATTTAACTTCATTTTTTTTTACTAGGGTTCTAAGCTCTTTAATATTTAGTAACACCTCTTTTTGAATAGGCTCATTTTTTTCCTCTAAGGCCAACTCACTTAGATCATTTAAATCTGATAGATTATCTATTGATAGCTTGTAAGTGTTTAATAGATCCTCAAATAATTTTTTTTCTTTAATTACTTTTTTAGAATTGTCTTTATCTTGCCAAAAATTGGCTTCTAACATTTTATTGTTTAATGCTTCAAGCTTTGAATGAATATTATTTTTTTCAAAGATACTCCTTAACTCTTGAGTTAATTTTTTCTATTTCTTTTTTATAATTTTGGTATTTATCGTCCATTAATAAAATTTTAATATATTATTAGCATCTAATCTATCATTATTTGAGTATAAAACTTTTCCATCAACCACATTCTGTTTCTTATAAACTTCAATAATAGTATTTTTAGAATTAAATTTTGCTTTTTGGCCAGTATTTGGATCCACAACCATCATTACTGTTCCTTCTGCTGCTTTAAATGGTCTTGCATCTGATTTATTAACTGTTTTTTTTATAAATTCTTTAAAAATTGGTAAAGCCGTTTTTGAGCCTGTTTCATATCTTCCAAGTGGCGATGGATTATCTAAACCAACATAAACTCCAATTAAAAGATTAGATGTATATCCAACAAACCATGTGTCTGTATTTTTATTAGTTGTCCCAGTTTTTCCAGCAATATTTAATTTAAGATCTTTTAATTTTTTAGCTGTACCTCTTTGAACAACTCCTTCAAGGATTGACGTCATTTGATATGATGTTTGAGAAGAAAAAATTTTTTTATAATTATCTCTTATAATTGGATAATCTTTACCTAGATAAGATATTTCATCACAATTAATACATTTTCTTTTATCATTATTAAAAATAGTTTTTCCTTCACTGTCTTGAATTCTATCAATTAAAATTGGATCGACTAATTTGCCTCCATTAACAAAAACTGAGTACGCTGATGTAAGTTTTAATAGTGTTGTTTCTGCAGATCCTAGTGAAATAGACAGAAGTTCCTCAGGATTATCATATATACCAAGATCTTTTGAAAAATTTATAATCTTTTTGAGACCTAAGTCTTGAGCTATTCTGACTGTCATCAAATTTCTTGATTTTTCCAATCCTATTCTCAATGTTGATGGTCCATAAAACTTTTTTCCATAATTTTCTGGTTTCCACATTTTAAGATCTTCTCCTTGATCCAAAACAATTGGCGCATCTAAAATTAGTGATGTTGGAGTATAATTATTTTCAAGAGCTAAAGCATACACAAATGGTTTAAAAGCTGAACCGGGTTGTCTCAATGCTTGTGTTGCTCTATTAAATTCACTTTTTTTAAAACTGAAGCCACCACTTAAAGCCAACACTCGGCCTGTATAAGGATCCATAACAACAATTCCACCATTAACTTTTGGAAGTTGTTTTAAACTATATTTTTTATCAACAATTTTTTTTACATAAACTATATCGCCTACTTTTAATAATTGATTAAAATCTTTTTTTGTCCAAGAAATATCTTTAAATTCTATTTTTCCATTTAATTTATTTTCCGTTTCAATATTAGCTGAAAATTTATTTAATTTCTTAACAATTGCTAATTCCCAATTAATTGAGTCTTCTAAATTAAATTTATCAATATCTTTATTCCAATTTTTTGAATATTTTTTGTTTGTAAGAGCTCCTCGCCAACCTTTTCTCTTATCATAAGATGATAATCCATTCCTAAGTGAGTCGGTTGCTATCTTTTGAAACTCTAAATTAATTGGAGTATTAATGTTAAATCCTTGCTTATAAACTTTATCATAAGTTAAAGTATCAATTACATTTTTTCGAACATCTTCAATATAATATTGAGCATCTTCTAAAAAAACCTTTTTTGTTTTATTCAGTACAATTTTTTTTTCTTTAAGGTAATTATATTCCCTTAAATCTATATATTTGTTTTCAAACAGATTTTTTAAAACCAAGTCTCTTCTAAATTTCGACAACTTAATATCTCGATAAGGATTATATCTACTTGGTGCTTTTGGTAAAGCTGCCAATAACGCGGCCTCCCCATAATCTAAATCTTGAATAGATTTGTCAAAATATTCTAAACTCGCTGCAGCTACACCGTATGCGCCACTTCCAAGATAAATTTGATTTAAATATAATTCTAGGATTCTCTGTTTAGATAAAGCTCTTTCAATTCTAAATGCTAAAATAGCCTCTTTTATTTTTCTGTTGAGACTTACCTCGTTAGTTAATAAAAAATTCTTAGCTACTTGTTGTGTGATTGTTGAAGCGCCCTCCAGTCTTTTTGATGAGATTATGTTTGAAATATTGTTTATCACAGCCCTTAAAACTCCTTTTGCATCAACACCTGGATGAGAAAAGAAATTTTTATCTTCTGCAGATAGGAATGAATAAATTACATTTTTTGGAATTGAGTTAAATGGAACAAATATCCTTTTTTCTTTTGAAAAATCTGCAACTAGCTCCCCATCACCTGAATATACCTTACTTGATACTGGCGGCTTATAATTTTTAAGAAATCTATAATCAGGAATATTGTTTGAATAAAACCATAAAATTCCAAATATCAAAATACTCATTAAAAATAGAAAAGATAACAATATAAACAGGGTATTTTTAATAATTTTATTCATTTTATTTCCATTATATCTTGGAATTTGTTAAAGATAAGGCATTAGAATTAAACAAAATTTTATTAACACTTAAAATATTAAATGAATCAATTAATCAAATTATTATGGAAAAAAATTTATATATCGATGCATCGCATCCTAATGAAACTAGAGTTGTTCTTAAATCAGATGACAATATTGAAGACTACGAATACGAAGGTTTAAAGAATAATTTAATTAAAAATAATATATATCTAGGTAGAGTCAGTAGAATAGAACCATCTCTTCAAGCAGCATTTATTGATTTTGGACGAGAGAGGCATGGATTTCTATCTTTTAATGATATTCAGTCTGATTATTATCAAATACCAAAAGCAGATTTAGATAGAATTAAAGAGGAAGAGGAAAAAGCTAGAGAAGAACTCTCAAAAGAGATTGAGGCAAAAGAAGACGAAAATATTGCTGAGGGAAAACTTGAAATAGATGACCCTATTAATATTGATAAAGATCCAGTTGAAGAAAATGAAAATACTTCCGAAGAAAAAGTTAATCTAATTGAAGAAAAAGAAAAAAAGAAAGAAATTAAGTTTAAATTTAAAAGATACAAAATACAGGAAGTTATAAAACCAAATCAAGTTATCTTAGTGCAAGTCATCAAAGATGAGCGAGGACAAAAAGGTGCAGCACTTAGTACATTTATTTCAATTGCAGGAAAATATATTGTCTTGATGCCTAATACTCCAAAAGGAGGCGGGATATCTCGTAAAATATTTAATCCAGCTGATAGAAAAAAAATAAGAACTATTTTGAATGAAATTGAGATCCCTAAAGAAATGGGCTTGATTGTAAGAACTGCTGGAAGCAATAAAACCAAAAATGAAATTAATAATGATTTAGAAACTCTTATCAAAACATGGAGTCAAATTAAAGATACAGCTATCAATTCTATAGCACCATCATTAATTCATCAAGAAAGTGAAATTATAAAAAGAACTTTAAGAGACATGTTTGATGATACCACTCAAAATATAATAGTTGAGGGTAACGAAGGATATAAAAAAGCACAAACTTTTATGAAAATGATCATGCCGTCAAGTGTTAAGAAGGTAAAAAAATATAGAGGAAAAGTTCCTTTATTTATTGAAGAAAAAATTGAGCAAAAATTAAACCAAATATTTGACTCTGAGATAAAACTAAAATCAGGAGGATATTTAGTAATAAATCCCACTGAGGCACTTGTTTCAATTGATATAAACTCAGGTAGCTCAATTAAAGGTAAAAATGTTGAAAGCACTGCGTTAGATACAAATATTGAGGCAGCTGAAGAAATTGCAAGACAAATAAAAATTAGAGACTTATCTGGTCTAATTATAATCGACTTTATTGATATGCTCAGCTATGGAAATAGAAGATTGGTTGAAAGAAAACTTAAAGAAAAATGCAGAACTGATAGGGCTAGAATTCAAATTGGAAGAATAAGTAACTTTGGACTTCTAGAAATGTCTAGACAAAGACTAAGAGAAAGTGCAATAAAATGGAGGGTAACTCTTACAGATGAGTCATTTGCTCAAAAATTACTCAAAACAGTCGAGTTAAATGCAATTATTCACAAAGCTAAATTTGTTGAGCTAAAAGTTTGTGAGAAAATCTCTGATTTTTTAAAAGAAAATTTTGTTGATGATTTAACTTATTTTGAAAAGAAAAATAAAATGACAATAGATATTGTTAGCGATCCTACACTTATTATCCCAGAGTATATTATAGATGTTCAAAATAAATCAAAAAAAACAATTGAACTAATCGAACATTTTGAAAAATTAAAAAATTTAGAAATACAAATTAGAGAAGATAAGATTATTGACAAGAAAGAGGCTAAAAAATTTCATAAAAAACCCTTTAAAAAGAAACCTTACTTTAAAAAGAAGTTTGTAAAAAAAACAACAACTATTTAATAATTCCTATTTTTGGGGAAGACGCATTTCCATACAAATATTTATTAATACGTCCTGCTAAAAAGGATTGTCTACCGGCAATTACAGCATTTTTAAACGCAAGAGCCATATCAAATGGTTTTTTTGCTTTAGCAATTGCAGTGTTAACTAAAACACCATCACAACCTAACTCCATTGCAATTGTGGCATCTGATGCTTGGCCTAAGCCTGCATCAATAATTAAAGGTAATTTAGTTTGTTTTCTAATAATTTGAATATTTGTTTTATTCTGAATTCCCAAACCAGAACCAATAGGAGCAGCTAACGGCATTATTGCATCTGCACCTGAGTTTTCTAATCGTTTTGCCATTAATGGATCATCATTACAATAAACCATAACTTTAAAACCCTCTTTAGCTAAAACCTCTGTTGACTTTAGAGTCTCAATCATATCAGGAAATAAATTTTGTTTATCACCTAAAACTTCTAATTTAACCAATTTCCATCCACCCATTTCCCTCGCTAATCGAAGTGTTCTTAATGCCTCTTCTGAAGTAAAGCATCCTGCTGTATTTGGTAAATAAGTAATTTTTTTTGGATCAATATAATCCATAAGAAGTGGTTTTTTTTTATCAGTTATATTTACTCTTCTTACAGCAACGGTCACAATTTCTGCTCCTGAGAGTTTAATTGCTTTTGCACACTCGAGCATATTTTTATATTTACCAGTGCCTACGATTAATCGAGAATTAAATTTTTTATTTGCTATAACTATTTTATCATTTTTCATTTAACCCCCTCCAATAAAATGAACGATCTCAATTTTATCATCTTTTTTTAGAATAATCTTACTAATTTTTTTTTTATCTACTATCTCTTGATTGTGTTCAATTGCTACTTTTTTTAAAGGAATTTTAAGATCTTTTACCAAATCTGAAATCTTATAATTTTCTGTAATATTCTTAAATTTACCATTCACTTTAATTTCTATTTTTTTTATTTTTTTCATCGTATATAAGAGTTAAATGAATAATAAAATTATTATTATCAATGGTCCAAATCTTAATCTATTAGGTGAGAGAGAACAATCACAATATGGCTCAACAACTTTTGATCAGTTAAAAGAAAATTGTTTAAAGGAGTCAATTAAAATTGGTATTGAATTAGAATTTTCACAATCAAATATTGAAGGAGAGCTAGTTAATTTAATTCAGGATGCGAGAAAAAAATATGATGGAATGATAATAAATGCTGCAGGTTTTACTCATACGTCAGTTGCGATCAGGGACGCTCTCGATTTATTTAAAAAACCAATAATTGAATTACATATATCAAATATATATAAAAGAGAGGAGTTTAGGCATAAATCTCTAATAAGTGATATAGCAACAGGGGGAATTTTTGGATTAGGAGTTGAAGGTTATATTTTGGCCATAATTTCAATAGAAAAGATTTTAAAAAATGAAAATAGATAAAAGCATCATTAAAGAATTAAGTGACTATTTAGATGAGTTTAATCTCACAGAAATAGAAATTACTGAAAAAGATACTAAAATTAAAGTTTCTAAAAACAATGTGTCTATCGGCAATCAGCCAGTTTCAACCTCGGCAAATATTAGCGCAGGTAATGAAAATATTTCTGAAAAACTAAATTTAAAATCTGGTACTGAAATTACTTCTCCAATAATTGGAACTGCTTATCATGCTCCAGAACCAGGGGCGAAAAAATTTGTTGAAATAGGTAAAAAAATTAAAAAAGGTGATACAATTATGATTGTTGAAGCTATGAAAACAATGAATCATGTGCCATCAACAGCAGATGGTGTTGTAAAAGAAATCTGTGTTGAAGACGGTCACCCTGTCGAGTTTGGTCAAACTATTATTATCCTTGAATAAATAAATGTTTAAAAAAATCTTAATTGCAAACCGTGGGGAAATTGCAGTTAGAATTATTAGAGCTTGTAAAGAATGGGGAATTCCAACTGTAGCTGTTCATTCTGATGTTGATAGAGAGAGTATGCATGTAAGAATGGCAGATGAAAGTGTTTGTATAGGATCTCACCAACCTGCAAATAGTTACTTAAATATTCCTAATTTAATGTCAGCAATAGAACTTACTAATGCTGACGCTGTACATCCTGGTTATGGATTTTTATCTGAAAATGCCAGTTTTGCAAAAATTCTTGAAGAAAATAAAATTAGTTTTATTGGTGCATCATCAAAACATATAGAAATGATGGGTGATAAAATTCAAGCAAAGAGAATTGCTAAAGAGAATGGCTTACCAGTAATCGAAGGTTCTGAGAGTGGTGTCACCGATATTGCTCAAGCTAAAGAGCTATGTAAAAAAATTGGATTTCCTGTCTTAATTAAAGCATCAGGTGGTGGTGGTGGAAAAGGTATGAAAATTGTTCATAAAGAAGAGGAGTTTGAAACCTTGTTTTCTACTGCAAAATCAGAAGCAAAAAAATACTTTGGTAATGACGAAGTTTATATTGAGAAGTTTTTTCAAAATCCAAGGCATATTGAAGTTCAAATCTTGGCAGGTAAAAATAATGTTGTTCACCTTCATGAAAGAGATTGCTCTGTTCAAAGAAGACATCAAAAATTAATAGAAGAAACACCCAGCCCAGTTCTTAATGATGAAATAAGAAAAGATTTATTTGAAAGAACAGTTAATATGGTTACAAAAATTGGCTACCTAGGAGCTGGAACCGTAGAATTTATTTATGAAGATGGAAAATTTTATTTTCTTGAAATGAATACACGGGTACAAGTAGAGCATCCAGTAACCGAAATGGTAACTGGTATTGATATTATTAAGGAACAAATTTGGATCGCTTTTTCTGGAGAAACAGCACTAAAACAAAGCGATATAAACCCAAGAGGTCATGCGATCGAGTGCAGAATAAACGCCGAAGATGCAAGTAAAAACTTTCAACCATCTCCAGGAACTATAGGTATGTGTCATCAACCATCTGGTTTCAGGACAAGAGTCGATGGAGCTATTTTTCAAGGATATAAGGTTACCCCATATTATGACAGTATGGTTTGTAAATTAATTTGTCATGGAAGAAATAGAACTGAAGCAATTCAAAGAATGAATAGATCGCTAGATGAATTTGTTATAGAAGGAATTACTACAACCATTCCACTACATAAAAAGCTTCTAAGTCATAAAAAATTTATTAACTCTGATTTCAATGTTAGCTGGTTAGATAAAGATACTATAGTCTAGTAGCATTTAATAAGCCAAACATCATATACCGGATGATCGAATGGAGTAATTGATGGGCTTGACGAAAACATCCATCCATTAAATACAAAGACCTCATTATTATTTTCATCAGTTAGGTCTTTGACTTGTATATAGGCTGTAATTTCAGGATCATCGTCAAATTCTGAATTTTTGCATTTTAAAATTTTTATAGAGAGATCTTTAAAATTAATTAACTCCCCATTTTTTAATTTTAATAGAGTATTTTTTGAGCTTATTTTATCTAAAATTTTTATGTCTGTGAAAGAGCCTTCTGTAGCATCTTTTGCAAATGATAGATTTGTTAAAAAAAAATAAATTAAATAAATTATAAGATAAAAATTAAATTTATTGTTTCCAGCTAGAATATTTCTTTTTGATTCCATCTTTATCTTTATTTGGATAATAAGCTTCTTCTGTGCCGGTTAAGTTTGATTGATGAGGCTTTTGCCAATCATATTTTTCAAGTTCATGGGTTTTTTCTATTTTATTAGGAGTGAAATGCATCCATGAATACCACTCAACTGGTATCTTGGAAGCATCAATAGTACTTGCATAAATGACCCATCTCTTTCCGTTTTTACTTTCATAATATTTATTACCAAGTTCATCACTACCAACTAATTTTCCAAAAAAAATTGTTTTTAATCTAGTCCCAAAAGTATCTTGATTCCACCAAGTGAAAATTTTTTTTAAAAGTGTCAACATAAAATTTTTTATCAATTCAATTAAAAATTGTATAATTTAAATTAGACTAAAATATGAATTTGTATATAAATTAATTAATTCAATATTCAAATTAAAATTTAAATTGGAGTTAAATGGCAAAATATTTAGTTGAGACTTACTACACATGTACATTTAAAGTTAATCATTACTTAGATGATATAAATGAAACAGAACTAAAAAATCTTGAAAAAAGAGACGATGGAAAGTTTGAGGTCCTAGATGTTAAACTTGATAATCGTAAAACAAAAAGTCTTGATCCAAATAATAATAAAGTTATTGAAAGCAAAAAAGTTGAAGTTGTAGCTGAGGTCAACCAAAATAATTCTGTAAACAAAGAAAATATCATTTCAAACTTCAATAAATCCTCTGAAAGAGGTGGTAAAAGATTTGGAATGCCAGATAGAAGAAAAGGTTATATTCAAAAAGCTACTATTGGAGACCATAAAGTTTACTTACATACTGGAGAATACGAAGATGGCAAAATAGGTGAAATCTTTATTGATACCAGTAAAGAAGGAGAATTAGTGAAAGCACTCATGAACAATTTTGCTATCGCTGTCTCTTTGGGACTGCAATATGGCGTACCTTTAGATGAATTCATTAGTGCATTTGTTGGTACAAAATTTGAACCGTCTGGAAAAGTACATGGTAACGACAGAATACTCAGTGCAAGTTCAATACTGGACTATATTTTTAGAGAACTAGCAATATCTTATCAAAATAGAGAGGATTTAGCACATACACCTTCTATTGGTGGCAATGAAACTGCTACAAATGAGGAGAGTCAATCTGAAGATCAAAACCAGTTATTAAAAATTGTAAAAGATATAACAAGCAAAGGTTTTGTAAGAAATAATTATAAAAAAAATTTAGTAGATCTTTCAGATGTTAAAATAAATTTAAAAGGTAAAAAATAGATTTATTTTTTATTTTTTATACTAATACTAAGTTCTTTTAATTGTGTTTCACTTACATCGGATGGAGCTTTCATCATTAAATCTTGTGCATTTTGATTCATTGGAAACATAGTCACTTCTCTTATATTTTTTTCATTTGCTAACAACATTACTATCCTATCAATTCCAGGGGCAATTCCTCCATGAGGTGGTGCTCCATAGCTTAATGCATTAATCATTCCACTAAATTTTTCATCTACTTGTTTTTTATCATAGCCCGCAATTGAAAAAAGTTTATACATAAGTTCTGGCTTATGATTTCTTATTGCTCCTGATGAAAGCTCAATACCATTGCAAACAATATCATATTGATAAGCCAATATATCTAAGGGTTTTTCAAAATTTTCTTCGGTTAAATTTCCTTGTGGCATTGAAAATGGATTATGACTAAACTCAATTTTGTTAGTAGTTTCGTCTTTCTCAAACATTGGATAATCAACGATCCAACAAAATGCAAAAATATCATCATCAATCAAATCAAGATCTTTAGCTATTTTATCTCTTGCAAGTGAAGTAATTTTTTCTAAATCATTTTGTTTTCCACAGGCCATAAAAATACTATCTCCAACTTCCGAATTAGTTTGTTTCATGATTTTCTCTAAAGCCTCTTTAGAAAAAAACTTTCCAATGGGTCCTTTTGCTGAGAGCTGACCCTCTTTTTCAAAAGTAAAATATGCTAAACCTGAAGCACCTTGTTCTTTGGCCCATTTATCAATATTATCAAAAAAGCTTCTGGGTTTATCTTTTGTATTTTTAGTTGAAATACATCTGACTTTTGAACCAGATTTTACAAGTTTTTTAAAAATCTCAAATGAAACATCTTCTCTTGTAAATATTTCCGTAATATCATTTATAAGTAATGGGTTTCTTAAATCAGGTTTATCACTTCCATAATTTAACATTGCATCAGCATATGAAATTTTTGGAAATTTATCTTTCATTAGTTTTTTATTTGAGAATTTTTTAAAAGTATTAACCATTAAATTTTCAACAACGTTAAAAACATCTTCTTGTTCTACAAATGACATCTCTAAATCAAGTTGATAGAACTCTCCTGGACTCCTGTCAGCCCTAGCATCCTCATCTCTAAAACAAGGTGCAATTTGAAAATATTTATCAAAACCAGAAACCATTATTAATTGTTTAAATTGCTGGGGAGCTTGTGGTAATGCATAAAATTTTCCAGGATTAAGTCTACTTGGTACTAAAAAATCTCTTGCACCTTCTGGGCTTGATGATGTTAAGATTGGGGTTTGAAATTCTAAAAAGCCAAGTTTTGTCATTTCATTCCTAATATAAGAAATTACTTTTGATCTTAAGATTATATTTTCATGAATCTTTTTTCTTCTTAAATCTAAAAATCTATATTTTAATCTTATTTCTTCAGCATATTCTTGATCACTAAAAACTGGCATTGGTAATTCTTTGCAAGTTCCTAATATTTCAAATTCGTTTATAACAACTTCAATTTCACCCGTTTCAATATCTTTATTTATCGTGTCATTAGAACGATTAACTACTTTTCCATTTATTTTTATAACTGTTTCAAGTTGAGTTTTTTCAAGATCTAAAAAATTTTTATTCTCTTTATCAATAATACACTGAGTAATTCCATAATTATCTCTTAGGTCTATAAATAAGAGATTGCCATGATCTCTTTTTTTATTAATCCATCCAGATATTATGATATCTTTATTTAAATCATCTTTTCTTAGCTCATTGCAATTATGTGTTCTATATTTACTCAATTATTCTCCTAAGACTTCTTTTATAATTTTAAAATCGATTGGTTTTTTTCGTTTTAAACTAATTTTGTCGATTTTATATATGAAATCAAAAATTTTGCCATACGATCTATCAATTCTTTTGATAATATAATCAACTAATTTCTTATCTATAGATATTTGGCGATCTGATAAATTTTTTAATATCAGGGCAAACATGAGATCATCCTCGGGTTTTTCAATATTGCATAATAAAAAATTTTTAGACCTTGAATTTAAATCGTTTAACTTAAAGGAATAATCAACAATGGAGTTTTTTGAAGTTAAAATTAGATATTTATTATCCTGGTCAACAATATTCAATAAAGTAAATAACAAATTTTCATCAATTTTATCATTAAAATTTTCAATGATTATATTTTCAAAGACCTTTATCTTTTTTAGAAATTCATTATCGATTTCTTTGGCTTCAATCTTAATTCCTTTAAACTTAGATAAAAAAATATTTACTAAATGAGTTTTACCTGAGAATCTTTCTCCAATTAAATTTACAAAGTTTTTTTCCCACTTGGGCCAGCTATTTAATAGTTTGAATGCAAATTCATTACTTTTTGAAACATAAAAATCTTGGTCTTTAAAATTTTGATCATATTTAAAATCTAATATTAGTTGATTTAAATTATTCATTTAAGGGCCCATATCTGATCTTGAATATCAAATTTATAGTTTTTATTTTTCATAATTTTTAGGAAATGGTCTGGTGATCCATTGTATATAATTTTATAAAAAACATTTTTATTATTTAATTTATGAATATAAAAATCATACACTAAATTCATATTACTTAATAACTCCTCAAATTTCTTAATTTCTATGTTTTTGTTATCTACAGAAATCGTTAAAAATATTTTTACCGATGTGTTAATTTCATTTTTACTCTTCCAATAATTTTCAAAAATAGTTTTTAAGCTTTTAACTAATTTATCTGCTTCTTGATTGTTATCTATATTAAGATTTTCAAAAGTTTTATTTTTGATATCTTCTTTTTGATTAAAATTTATTTTATTTAAAACTTTAACTGCATTATTTTCTTTGAAGATGATTGATATAATATATTCTTCAAGATTATATTTCTTAATAATTTCATTAAAGTTATAACTTTCTAGATATTTTGAATTTTTTTTTAATAGATTAAAATCATCTAAATCTTCAGTGGGCAAAATATATCTCAATAAATGATACTTTTGACTGTTTAAATTCCAATTATTAAAAATATAGTTTTCTGAAAAAATTGAAATTTCATCTTTATTGTTATCTACGACAATTGGCAAAAAAAAGATATTTTTTTTGCCAGGAAGAGATGGAAAAATATTTTTTTTCTCCATCAAATTTAATACTTTTTTTTTGTTAAAAGATACATTTAAGGATAAATAATATATCTCATCAATAAATTTTTCCTCTTTAATAGAAAAGGTTTCAATCATGCCTTTTATCAAACCAAGAGATACCTTATTAAGTTTTTTTTGATCTTTAGTTTGAACAATAGATAAAACTAACCTTTCAAATGCTTTTAAGAAACCTTCATCAATTATGTTATTTTTATCAAAATTTATCTCAAAAGGAGTGGATATCTCTATATCGTTGATTGAAAAAGTCTTTGCTTGAATATTTTCTGTGGAAAAAAAAATATTTAGCAAAGCAAGAAAGCAAAAATGAATATATAATCTTTTAAAATTTAAAATTTTAATATTTAATCTCATAAAACATACTAATGAATAATAAATTAATAACCTATAAAAAAAGTGGAGTTAACATAAACGCTGCTGATCAATTTGTTAATTTCATTTCATCTGTTTCATCAAAAAAAAGAGGCAAAAAAAAGTTTTCAAATATTGGTGGTTTTGGATCCATATCAAGTATACCAAATCAAATAAAACAACCTAAAATTGTTGCATGCACTGATGGTGTTGGCACAAAAGTGGAAATTGCTAATACTCTTAACAAGTATGACACTATTGGAATAGATTTAGTTGCAATGAGTGTCAATGATTTAATTGTTCAGGGTGCTAAGCCTCTATTATTTTTGGATTATATATCAATAAATAAAATTGATTTAAAAAAATTAAAGTCAATCATCAAAGGTATCTTGAAAGGTTGTGAATTATCTAAATGTGAATTAGTTGGCGGAGAAACAGCTGAAATGCCTGGTACATATGAAAAAGGTAAATTCGATATTGCTGGTTTTGCTGTTGGCATTGTTGGTAAAAATAAAATCTTAAGTAAAGATAAAATCAAAAATAATGATTTGATCTTAGCTATTCCCTCAAGTGGTCTTCATTCAAATGGATATTCTCTAGTACGTTACCTTCTTAAACAAAAAAAAATAGATATTAAAAAAAATAACTTTTTAAAAAAAGAGTTAATTAGACCAACTAAAATTTATGTAAATGAAGTTTTAAAATTAATAGACAAAGATTTAATTAATGGATGTGCAAACATTACTGGGGGTGGTTTAGCTGATAATATTAGAAGAGTTATTCCAGATAATTTAACAGCTGAAATAAATTTAGAGCAAATAAAAACATCTAAAATTTTTAAATGGCTCCATAAAAAAGGTATATCCGATAAAGAAATGCTTAAAACTTTCAATTGCGGTGTTGGTTTTTGTTTAATTATTAACCCAAAAAAATTTAATAAAATTAAAAAATATTTTACGCATAATTTTAAACCATATGTAATAGGAAAAATTTCCAAAAATTTTAAAGAAAAAGTAAAACTAAATGGCTCTGTTAACTGGATCTAATAAGATAAATACAGCAGTTTTTATATCTGGAACAGGTAGTAATTTAAAATCTCTTATCAAATTTTCAAAACTAAAAAAATCACCCATAACCATTGGGATAATTATTTCTAACAACCCTAAATCAAAAGGTTTAAAATATGCAAAAATTAATAAAATTAAAAAAAAAGTGTTTAATCTTAACAGCACTTTATTTGAGAAAAAAGCTATCAATGAATTAAAAAAAAATAATATAAATTTAATTTGTCTTGCTGGTTTTATGAAAATTTTATCAAAAAGTTTTATCAAAAATTTTAATGGAAAAATTCTAAATATTCACCCTTCTCTTCTTCCAAAATATAAAGGATTAAATACTCACGTAAAGGCAATCAAAAACAAAGATAAATATTCAGGATGTACAGTTCACCTTGTAAATTCTAAACTTGATTCTGGTAGAATTATTAATCAAAAGAAAGTTAGAATTAACAAGTTAGATACTCCTGAAACCTTAGCTAAAAAGATTTTAGCCCAAGAGCATAAACTATATCCAGCAGCTATTATGAAGTTGCTTAATCTTTAAAGAAAAAATCTATTTCGATTTTTGCATTTTCAACACTATCTGATCCATGTACAGAGTTTTTATCAATAGAAATTCCATATTTTTTTCTTATAGTGCCTTCTTCCGCATCATTTGGGTTGGTAGCACCCATTAACTCTCTATTGCCTAATACTGCGTTTTCTTTTTCAAGAACCATAACTACAATTGGTCCTGAGGACAGATAAGCACAAAGATCATTATAAAATGGTTTTGTTTCATGAACCTTATAAAATTTTTCAGCCTCTGATTTTTCAATTTGAATCTTTTTTTCTTTTAAAATTGAAAATCCTTTATTTTTAAACATTTCTTTTATTTCATTATCTAAATTTCTTTCGACTGCGTCTGGCTTAATAATTGATAATGTTTGTTCTGTATTACTCATAGTCATCCTCTATTAGTTTGTTTAATAATCTTACACCATAACCTGTTGCACCACCTGAATTAAGTGCTCCTCCATATTTTGAAAAAGCCATACCCGCTATATCTAGGTGTGCCCAAGGTGTTTTGTTTAATACGAATCTTTGTAAAAATTGTGCAGCAGTAGTTGAGCCTGCACCACCAACATAATTAATATTTTGCATATCAGCATTTTTACAGTCTATCAATTTATCAAAGTTTTTGTGCAGTGGCATTCTCCATAATTTTTCATCAACTTTATTTCCAGCATTTAATAATTGATTAGATAATTTATCGTCATTAGAAAAAAGACCAGCATATTCAGATCCAAGAGAAACTATAATTGCACCTGTAAGAGTTGCTAAATCAACCATAAATCTTGGCTTGAATTTTTTTTCTGTGAAAGTAAGAGCATCAGCTAAAACTAATCTACCCTCTGCATCTGTGTTTAATATTTCAATTGTTTTACCACTATATGATTTAACAATATCGCCAGGTCTTTGAGCATTTCCCCCTGGCATGTTTTCTACAAGACCTACAACACCAACAGCATTAATCTTTGCTTTTTTTACTGCTAAGTTTTTCATCAAACCAACTACTGTGGCAGATCCTGCCATATCATACGTCATATCTTCCATAAACTTTGCAGGTTTTAGTGAAATACCACCCGTATCAAAACAAACACCTTTTCCAACAAAAGCTAAAGGTTTAGAATTATTTTTTGCTCCATTCCATTCCATTGTGACGAGATATGATCCTCTAATACTACCTTGCCCAACTCCAAGCAAAGCATTCATTCCAAGTTTTTTTAGTTTTTTTTCATCATATATATTAATTTTTAATCCAAATTTTTTAAGTGAATTAATTCTTTTTGCATATTCATCAGGATGTAAAATATTACCTGGCTCAGAAACAAGATCTCTTGCAAAAAAGATTCCTTCTTCTAATGCTTTAAATCTTAATTGATCTTGTGAAGATATCTTATTTTTACTTCCAATTAGATTTATTGAGGCAAATTTTTTATCTTTTTTTGATTTATATATATTAAATTCATAAGATTTTAATTTTATTCCATGCAAAAAATATCCTACAAAATTTTTAATATTACTATTGATGGTATCTGAATTTACAAAATAATCATTTTTCTTATCATATTTTATATAACCATGAAATTTAGCGCCTAAATTTTCTATATCAGAAGTATTAATGTCTTTCTTAATTGATACTAAAAATATTGTTTTTTTTGAGTTAACTTCAAAAACAAGTAAATTTTTTTTTAAATCACTATTTTTTAAAAGGTCTGAGATGTATGATAATTCAGAATTTGAGATATGTTTTTTTAATCCGCTAATATTGAATTTTTCATCCACAAATAAGACAAGATTTGATGAAATTTTTTTTGAATTACTACTTTTATAATTAATTTGAACAGTCATAAATTTTAAATACAATCCTAACGAGTAGAATGCTATATATTGTCAAAATTTACATATTTCAATGAAAAAAATTATTTTTAGAAAATTATTATTAGACTGCTTAACTTTTTTCTTTTTAGCATTGTTTGGTATAAGTTTAATTATTTGGGTTTTTCAAGCAGTAAATTTTTTAGACATTATGATTGAAGATGGTAGAAATTATAATGTTTATTTCAATTATACACTACTAAATTTCCCAAAAATTATTAGTAGGATTCTTCCTTTTGCACTTTTTATAAGTTTTTCTTATACATTTATCAAATATGAGGCAAACAATGAATTAATCATTTTTTGGAATCACGGAGTTAGTAAAATAAGTATAATAAATTTTTTTTTCTGGATTTCGATTTTAATTATGTTGGTACAAATTCTACTAATGTCAGTCATTGTTCCAAAATCACAGGAAATGGCAAGATCAAAATTAAGAAGCTCCAATGTAGATTATTTTGAGGGATTAATTAAGCCAAAAAAATTTAACGATACAGTCAAAGGACTTACTATATTTGCTGAAGATAAAAATGAAAATGGGGAACTTAAAAATATTTATATCAAAAAAAATAACTATGAAAAAGGATTTCAAATTACATTTGCTAAAAAAGGAGTTTTTGAATTAAAAGGAAATAAAAGAATTCTTGTTCTTTATGATGGCCAAACCTTAAATAAAAATAATAATAACAATATTACAAATTTCGATTTTTCTCAATCAGATTTTGGACTGGGAGATATGGACTCGCATCTTGTTACTCACAAAAAGATACAAGAACAATCAACAATTTCTTTGTTAAGATGTATGAAATCTATTTTTGAAAAAAAAAATTATAATATAATTAATTGTAATAAAAGTAATCCAAGAAATATTTATAAAACAATATTTAAGAGATTGATAAACCCATTTTATTTACCAGTTTTAATATTAATTTCTCTATTATTTATATTAACCTCAAAAGAAAATATTAAATATAATAAATATAAATATTTAATTTTTTTATTTGGTCTTGGATTGATAATACTCTCTGAGAGTTCACTTGGGTATATTTCAAATAATTTAAATAAAAATATTTTAATTTTAATTCTTCCGATTATTTTAACTTTATTTATTTACTTAATTTTTACGCACAAATTAAGATTATTTTACAAAATTACAAAATGAAAACATATACAAAATTTTTAATAAATAGTTTTATAAAGTCGTTTCTCAATGTCTTTTTTATAATGTTGTGTCTTGTATTTATTCTAAACATTTTAAAAGAAATTGAATTCTTTAGTAATAAAGAAGTGCAGTCACTTTACCCAATTTATCTGTCTATCATGAGTTCACCATCTATTATTTTTGAAATGTTTCCCTTTATATTTTTAATAGCAACTCAATTTTTTTTTCTTAAGTTATTTAATAATGATGAAATAAATATTTTTAAATACTCAGGCTTAAAAAATATTAAAATAATTTATATTTTGAGTTTTGTTAGTTTTGTTATTGGTATTTTGGCTATAACTACATTTTATTCTCTTTCATCCAATTTACAGCATTATTACCTACAAATTAAGAATCAATTTTCTGACGATAAACTTTATCTAGCAGTCATAAATAAAAATGGATTGTGGATGAAAGATGTTGTCAATAACCAAACTAGTATTATAAATTCATCAAAAATTGATAATAATTTTTTAACTAATACCTTTATAACAACTTTCGATGATGAGTTTAATTTAATCAAAAGTCTCAAAAGTGACAAGATAGATATAAAGGATAATGAATGGTTAATTTATGATGTAACAATTTTTGAGGGAAATATGAGTAAAAAAAAAGATTTGATAAAATTTAAATCAAATTTTAATCAAAAAAAAATTGAAAGTTTATTTTCAAATTTATCATCACTTTCTCTGCTTAAGCTTATTGATTTAAGACGAAACTATAAATCATTAAATTATTCTACTGTAGATGTTGATATGCAAATTTATAAGGTCGCAACATATCCTCTAATTTTAGTCATAATGACAGTTCTGTCTTCAGTTATTATGCTAAATACTAAAAAATCTAACAGCAAAGTCATTAAGATAATTATTGGTCTATTTTTTTCAGTAATAATTTATTATATAAACAATTTTTTTAACGTAATGGGTTCAACTGAAAAACTACCATTAATGGTATCGGTATGGACACCCATTATATTTTTAAGTTTAGTAAATCTAATAATGTTATTAAATATAAATGAAAAATAAATTTTTTAATTCTTTATTCTTCTTAATTTGGATTATCTTTTCCTTGAGTGCTTCAAATGCAGATGAAGCATTTACATTAAATGTTACTGAAATCGAAATTTTAGAAAACGGAGACAAAATCAATGGCACTAATGGTGGTACAGCTATTTCAGATGATGGTAGCACTATTACAGGTGAAAATTTTTTTTACAATAAACTTACAAACATTTTGGAAATAACTGGCAACGTAAAATATTTAGACAACATTAAAAATGTTATAATTATTGCTGATAAAGTAATTTATTTTAAAAATGATGAAAAAATATTTACAATCGGAAATTCAAAAGTAGTTGATGAAAATAAAGATATAAAAGCAGATAATTTAGAATATGATAAAAGCCTTAATACTTTTAAAGCAAAACAAAATGCTGAAATCAATGATTATGAGAAAGATACAAAAATTTATGCAGAAGAAATATCTTACTTTATAAATACAGAGAAAATTTTTACAAAAGGTGAAACTAAAGCCTTAATTCAAAAAAAATATAAATTTAAATCCAGTGACATCTCTTATTTTAGAAATGACGAAAACCTATTTTCAGAAAAAAAAACATCCATAGAAGATGAAAATGGAAATATTTATAAACTAGATAAATTTTCATATAATATACCCAAAGAACTTTTAAAAGCTAAAGAGATAGAAGTTTTGGCAAAAGTTGAGGGGAACAAAATAGATAAATATTTTTTTTCAGAAGGTTTTTTTAATTTTAAGAATAAAAGTTATATAGCAAAAGAAACTAAGATTAATATTCATAAAGATGTATTTGGAGATGAAAGTAATGATCCTAGAATTTATGGCTCAACCTCATCAAGTGATCAAAACAAGACTATAGTCAATAATGCGATTTTCACTAGCTGTAAACTTAATGATGATTGCCCTCCTTGGAGTATAAAAGCAGAAAAAATAACTCATGACAAAATCAAAAAAGATATGATTTATAAAAATGCCATAATAAGAATATATGATACTCCTATTTTATATTTTCCAAAATTCTTTCATCCAGACTCATCTGTAAAAAGAAGAAGTGGTTTTTTGCAACCTAGATTAAATAATTCAAAAACTCTAGGTTCGTCAATTAATATCCCTTATTTTAAAACACTTGGGTCTAATAAAGATTTAACCTTTAAACCAACATTATTTGAAAAATTTTCAAAATTTGAGAAAGAAAAATATATCTTACAAACTGAGTTTAGAAAAAAAGAAAAAAACTCATCACTAATTGCT
>Ga0209666_1000759_pt1 | contig 24518 bp, 25 predicted proteins | sample SaaInlV_125m_DNA_FD_184679 | JGI IMG/M metagenome (GOLD analysis project Ga0209666, IMG submission 184679) | Marine microbial communities from expanding oxygen minimum zones in the Saanich Inlet - Saanich Inlet SI037_S3LV_10m_DNA (SPAdes)... | ecosystem: Environmental > Aquatic > Marine >...
GACTCTAAAAGACCCAAACATAAGTGAGTTTATGCAACCTCTTTTAACAGTATTTGATAATGCGCTTAAAGAGAAAAAATATAAATTAGGAATAATGCAAATAGTAAATGACAAAACAACTGTGTCGGGCCCTAACTGGAAATCAGTATATGTTTGGGGTTTTGACCCTTTTCATGTAAGTATAAATGGATGGAAAGTACATTCCGCAATATGTGATGTAACTAAACCTATAGATATTGTCGGGCCTCACTTAGCAGTATACACAAATTTAAAGTTTGAAGCATTAAAGTTAGGGTATGATAAATATTGGGGTAAAAGTCAAGTTCAAAGAAAAGTAGTAACAACACAAGAGGTTTTTGGTGGCAATGTACGTACAGACAACATTGACGTTATGTAAGTTTCCTATGTATGTTCTTTCAGAAGAACCAGAACTAGTAGATGGTTTAGTATGGATTAATGACGAAGTAGTAGATGATAGAAATATGTTAGGAAAAACTATAGGACATAGAAGGCTACAAACACCAATGAAAAGTTTATATCCTTTACATAGACAAATAAACGAACCTAGTAATGTATATAAACATAGAGGGAAGCATTTTATAGATACCGAAGGTACATATTATTATAAAGAGTTAAAACCAATAGGAACAATAAAATATCATAAGATAGCTTCTATAAAAGAAAAACAAGGTATTAGAACCATAAGATGTCGTGACTTGGCTATAACATTAAAGACACTTACTCCGCAACCAACTAATGCAAAATGGTGCGGAGTTTTGTATGTAAAAAATATGCCTTGGACTTTATGGGAATATAGCGAAACTAAAAAGAAAAACAGAAAAAGAAACGTATGATACATTTAAATATACATAACTTTGTCAATCCTTATGAAGTACAAAGACTAGAAGAAGTCATTGAAAGAGACGAAGACCAAATATTAGGTATACCAAATGATAATATACATAGATTTTATCCTGCACTTACAAGTCAGTATCATGTATATAACTGGTTACAAAATGATGCAGTTGCTTCATTAGACTTACCTGATAGATTTTTTAATATGAAAGCACTAGAATCTTATAATGAATTGTATATTCAATGTTGGTGTAACATAGTAAGAGAAGGGGAAAAATTAAGTAAACATGTTCATGCAGGAATGAAAAGTCACAATAAATTTTATGCCGCAAACTTATTTATATCAGGAAATACAAAACCAGGTACTTGGTATGAAGGAATAGGTACAGTAGAAAATACACCAGGTACATTAACATTTTTTGATTGTAGATTCCCTCACGCAGTTCCTGTGAATAAAACAAAAACACACAGAATCAGTATGGCATTTGATATTTGGTACGAAAAACCACCAGGATATGAAGAGCCTCGTTGGCTTACATTTAAAAGAGAAGAATTAATAACTGACCCTATGGGTCGATGCTGGCCCGATTGGCCACCTGGAGAATAATATGGTAGACATTGAAAAATTAAAAAAGAAATTAGAGAGTAGTATAGTTTTGATAACTTTTGAATCTCTAAAAAGTGGAGAAATATACAATAGAGAATACACTCTTTCTAAAAACTATTTACCTTTACCTAATCATATATCTAGACAGTCTGGAGATAGACTTATAGTATGGGATGTAGAGTTTCAGAAATGGGAAGACTTACTCCTTACGACAATACTAGAATGGAAAACCATGGTGGACATTGACTAATGTGCGGATTCGTAGTATCAAATAAATCAGGTGTAGTTAGAGAAGCACTTATCAGACAAAGGCATCGAGGCCCTGACGCGGTTTCTATGTGGAAAGGTCAAGGATTAGAAATGGGACATGTTTTGCTAGATATAAATGGTAGTAAAACAATACAGCCTTACACAACAAAGAAAGGAAATGTATTAGTATTCAATGGCGAAATGTATAACTGTCCAATAGAGAATGATACTGCTTGGCTAGGAGAAGGTATGGATAGATATGGCATACGTTTCTTAGAGTATAATAATTGGCATGGCGCAGTTGCATATCTAAATATAGAGAAGAACGAACTACTAGTAACAAGAGACCACTTTGGTGCTAAGCCTCTATGGTTTCAAATGCTATCTCCAACAGAGTGGATGTTTAGTACAAGTTTAAGAAGTATGGTACATAAAAAAGTTGATGAAAAACACAAACCTTCTTTCTTGTTTAATCCTATATGGCAGGGAACAAGTTGTCCGTACCAAAATACTTGGAAAGTAGCACCTGGTCAGACCTTTAAGTTTGACTTAAATAATCCAGGAGAAAGAGTACATAAAAATTTATGGGATTATTATAGAATAGAATCTAGAAGATTTAAAAAGGAAAGAGTTAGAGAAAAATTAATAACAAGTATACAATCTATTGCTAAGAATAAACAAAAAACAGGAATATTTTTAAGTGGCGGACTAGATAGTACGTTTGCTTTGGCAGCTGTAAAAGATATGGGATTAGACCTTACAGCTTATATATTGGCATATGATGAAAAGAAAGGGTCTATACAAGACCATAATACTTTTAGAAATGAATCTAAGATGGCGATACAGACTTGCAAAGAATGGAATATACCATATAAAGTTGCAACTCTACATGAAGAAAATGTAGAGCATTATGGTAAGATGTGGATGAATTATACTCACTTTCCTTGGACTGATAGACTAAGACAAGCACCTAGATTTTTATTAGCAAAGACTGCTTCTGAAGATGGGTGTAAGGTCATACTTACAGGAGATAGTGCAGACGAGTTATTCACAGGATATTATCATCACGACAAAAGATTTGAAGAAGGGTACGATGATGAGACAGTAAAAAGAGCAGAAAAGATGAACTGGACTCCGAATAAAATATGGCATAAAACAGACCACTGGAATAATGGTTTATTTTATGATTTATTAGTAACATCAGAACAAAACGTACTTGCAGCTGACCAGACCTGTGGTATGTTTGGTATGGAGTCAAGACCTGTATTTTTACAACAAGATTTTGTAAGATGGATATTTGAGCAAGATGGAGAAATTAAGTTCAAAACACACCCCGATTATCCTAAAGGAACATATAAGTATATTTTAAGAGATTTACTAGGTGATATGTTGCCTGAGCATGTACGAAACAGAAAACAAAAAACAGGGTGGTCAAGTCCTTGGAACAATAATATAAAAAAATTACAACAAAAATGGAGGAATCAAGATTGGGAAACACTGAAAAGTTATCAATAGGATTTACTTGTGGAGCCTTTGACTTACTTCATGCAGGGCATATAGTAATGCTCAAAGAAGCAAAAGAAAACTGCGACTATTTAATAGTAGGATTACAGACAGACCCTAGTCTAGATAGACAAGAAAAGAATATACCTGTTCAATCTGTATTTGAAAGATATATACAACTACGAGCAGTGAAGTACATAGACGAAATTATTCCATATGATACAGAACAAAGTCTACTAGACTTACTAGAGGCTACAGAAATACATCTTCGATTTGTCGGAGAGGATTATGTCGACAGACATTTTACAGGCAAAGGACTGCATGAGATTTTTTACACAAGTAGACAGCACTCTTTTTCTAGTACGAATTTGAGAAATAAGATACATGAAAGCAGTTCTTAGTAACAGAATATATTTAGAAGTAAATAAAGAAACACATAATTCTATCGAGAAGGAACTTACTTATACAATTCCTGCTCGTATGCCTCAAGACCCTCCTTTAGTATTTAAAACAATTAGATACATAAAAGAAGGTTTAATCTCCATACCTATTGGAAGAGTGGATTTAATACCAGATGATTACGAAGTAATCGATAAGCGTGTTACCTCACCAACAGAACATGCAGATTTTAAGTTTGATTTACGACCTTCCCAAAAAGCGGTTCATGACGAGATAGATGACAATGCTATAGTAAACGCATGGGTAAGTTGGGGCAAGACATTTACAGGTTTAGCTATCGCAGCGAAGCTTGGTCAGAAAACATTAGTTGTTACCCACACAACTAACTTAAGAAATCAGTGGGAAAAAGAGGTAGAAAAATGCTTTGGAATTAAACCAGGCAGAATAGGTAGTGGAGACTTTAACACTAATGCTCCTATAGTTATTGGGAATATTCAGAGTTTATACCGAAAAATGACTGACATTAAAAAGATATTCGGGACAGTTATTTTAGATGAAATGCACCACGTCAGCAGTCCAACTTTTACACGAATTGTAGATGAAATGCCTGCTCGTTATAAGATAGGCCTCACAGGAACACTAGAACGAAAAGATGGGCGTCATGTGGTGTTTAGAGATTACTTTGGGCACAATGTATTTAAACCGCCTAAAGAGAACTATTTAATACCAAAGATTCATATTGTAAAGTCAGATGTAATATTTCTTGATGGGGCGTATACTCCATGGGCAGAACGTATAAATCATCTAGCGTACAATGAAGAATATGTACATAGCGTAGCTCTGATTGCATCAAAGTATGCAGCACTAGGGCACAAAGTATTAGTAGTATCAGATAGAGTTGCATTTCTAAAAGCCTGTGCAAGATTGTGCGGGGATAATGCAGTATCAATCACTGGAGATATGGATTTTGAAGAAAGAGAAAATACTATGCAACTAATAAAAGAAGATAAAAATATTTTATTTGGAACACAGTCAATCTTTTCTGAAGGCATATCTTTGAATGATTTGAGTTGCCTAGTACTAGGTACTCCAGTCAATAATGACCCCCTTCTTACACAGTTAATTGGTAGGGTTATAAGAGATAAAGAAGGAAAACAACAACCAGTAGTGGTTGATATACATTTAAAAGGAAAAACAGCAGCTCGACAAGCAAATGCTAGAATGGGCTACTATATAAAACAAGATTACGAGGTAAAAATATTATGAGTGTAGAAGTACAACTTAACTTAGAAAAAATGAGGCAGATGAAGATATTTCTTGCAACTCCAATGTATGGAGGTATGTGTCATGGTCTATACACAAAATCTTTAATGGACACAACAAATGTAGCAATGCAGTACGGAATACCTATTCAGATTTATTATTTGTTTAATGAATCTTTAATTACTAGAGCAAGGAATTATTGTGTAGCAAACTTTTTAAAATCAGATGCTACGCATTTACTTTTTATAGATAGCGATATACATTGGAGCGCAATGGACTTGATGTATATGTTACATATTGTAACAGAAAAACCAGAACTATATAGAATTATGTGTGCATTATATCCTAAGAAAACTATTGCTTGGGAGAAAGTATTGAAAGCAGCAAAGTCAGGAGAGTATGATGAAAAACCATGGGAACTAGAAAGATTAGGAGGGGATATGGTATTTAATCCGTTACCTGATGAGTACCCTGATGGAAGAGCACCTATCAATGAACCAGTAAAAATTAAAGAAGGTGCTACTGGATTTATGTTAATAGAAAGAAGTGTTTTTGAAGAGTATGCAGAAGCTCACCCCGAGTTACTATATACTCCTGACCATTTAAGAGAAGGAGAGTTTGCTTTAAATGAGAAGATTCATGCTTTCTTTGATTGTATTATAAATGACCAAAACAGGTATCTATCGGAAGACTACATGTTCTCCGAGTATTGTAGAAATCTAGGTATGGACATATGGGCATTACCTATGATAGAGCTAATGCATTGTGGTAGTTACGTATTTAAAGGTAGCATAGCAAGAATGGCGCAAGCCGATGTTCATGCTACAGTTGACGAGGAAACTATAATAAAAATGCAAAAGGCTAAAGCTGAAAAAGCTCAGAAAAATAGTTCTTGACACGCGCTTAAAAATTTGTTATAATATGTTACTATTTAATTGGAATAAGATAATAAGAGTAAGCAACGGAAATGTTGATGATATGATTCAGATACTTAGAATCATTACTTACAAGATTCAACCAAAAAATTATTACGATAAAACATTTAAGTTTTATAAGCATAAATTCGGAGGCTCTAGCTTCATCCTAAACCCAAAGGATTTGCTAGAACGAGGAAGGGCATTGAGTGATAGAGAGGTTGTGGAGTATGCAGGTGTCGCATCATTCCGCAACTATTACGACTATGTCCGCACAAAAGACACCACACTAGACCTCTTTGACTGTGAAGTTAGTGAGGAAATTATAAATAATAACAGACTGCTTGAGTTAAAAGATGGAAGGGTACACTTTTTATTCGAGGAGACAATGGAGAAATAAAATGGCAATTGGATTCAACCAAACCAAGGGCTCAGCCCAAAAAAACAAAATAGAAACATATAACTACGCAGGTAGAGAAGACCACCACGTAAGACTGGTAGGAGACTTACTTCCTAGATATGTGTACTGGATTAAAGGAGAAAATGGCAAAAACATTCCTATGGAGTGCTTATCTTTTGACAGAAACTCTGAAACATTCAACAATGTAGAACATGACCATGTTCGAGACTTTTACCCTGATTTAAAATGTGGATGGTCTTATGCCGTTCAGTGCATAGACTACGCTGATAAATCTGTAAAAGTTCTTAATTTAAAAAGAAAGTTGTTCGACCAAGTTATAGTAGCTATGGAAGAGTTGGGTGACCCAACAGACCCAGTTACTGGTTATGACATTCATTTCAAAAGAAAGAAAACTGGTCCGCAGGTATTTAATGTCGAGTATCAATTACAAGTTCTAAAGTGTAAACCAAGAGAACTTGAAGATTGGGAAAAAGAATTAACTTCAGGACTTAAGTCTATGGACGAAATTCTTGTTAGACCAACAGCAGACGCTCAGTTAGAACTACTAAGAAGAGTTAACGATTCTGGTAGTGAAACACCTAGCGAAGTATCAGAGGAGTTTGACGTATCATGATTGGAGTAGGAGAGAAGTTCCCTGCCTTTACACTGCAGGGTGTAGACAAAGATAATAACTTTGTACAAGTATCTGTCACAGAACAGTACGAACCTTTGAAAAAAGATTACACAGTTATATACTTCTATCCAAAAGACTTTACTTTTATATGTCCAACAGAAATTGCTGGAATGGATATATTAGTAGAAGAAGCTAATGTTATTGGTATTAGTGGTGATAATGAGTTTTGTAAATTAGCTTGGAAACAAGACAATGAACTTATAGGAAATATACAACATTCCTTAGCGGCAGATTGCGGCTTAGGACTATCTTCTAAACTAGGAATAGTTCACGAAGAAGTAGGAGTATGTTTTAGAGCTACTTATATTATAGACAGAAATGATATAATACAACATGTAAGTGTTAACGCACTTGACACAGGCAGAAATGCTCATGAAGTTCTTAGAACTTTACAAGGCATTAAAGCAGGTGGATTAACAGGGTGTGAATGGACACCTGGGGATGAACTATTAGGATGATTTTATTTACAGCAGATTGGCATATTAAATTAGGACAAAAGAACGTACCAGTAGCGTGGGCTTGCTCTCGTTATCAAATGTTCTTTGAACAAGTGCAGGAAGCTGTAGATAATCATGAAGTTAATCTTCACATCATAGGCGGGGACTTGTTTGACCGAGTCCCTTCTATGGATGAGCTTACTTTGTACTTTGATTTTGTAAAAAGAACAAAAGTAAGAACAATTATCTATGATGGCAACCATGAAGCCACTAGAAAAAATAAAACTTTCTTTGATAATTTAAAGAGAGTAACAAATGAATTAAATCCTCTAGTAAAAGTTATAACAGAAACTTACTATGAGGATGATTGGGCAATCTTACCTTATGCAGACTTGCATAAAAAGAAAAGTATAGAAATGATAGATGCAGACTATTTATTTACTCATGTAAGAGGTGAGATACCTCCTCATGTTATGCCCGAAGTAGAACTAGAAAGATTTGATAAGTTTAAGGAAGTGTACGCAGGAGATTTACATGCTCACGAGAATACTCAACGAAACATTGTATATCCTGGCAGTCCAATGACAACATCATTTCATAGAAATATTGTAAAAACTGGGTACTTAATAATAGACGATAACTGGGATTGGACATGGTATGAATTTGATTTACCACAACTAATTCGTAAGACTATCGAAGACCCAGCGGATATGGAACAAACTGACTTTCACCATACTATTTATGAAGTCACAGGAGATGTACAAGATTTAGCAAAAGTTAAAAACTCAGACCTTCTTGACAAAAAAGTAGTACGTAGAGAAGTTGATGCTAGATTAGATTTGAGCGGAGATTTAACTATGTCAGAAGAGCTTATAAAATATTTACAAGAAATATTATCGCTTGATGATGAAAAAGTTAGACAAATTATAGGAGTGTTTAATGATTATTCTTCAGAAGCTGAAGTGGGATAATTGCTTCTCGTACGGAGAAGGTAATGAGTTGAATTTATCAGATGCAACTCTTACACAGTTAGTCGGAACAAACGGCGTGGGTAAATCCTCTATACCCCTTATATTAGAGGAAGTCTTATTTAACAAAAATAGTAAAAATGTTAAGAAGGCAGATATAGCGAACAGATATGTTAACAAAGGATATGATATTAGCCTTGAGTTTAGTGTCGACAGTGATTTATATAATATTGCTGTTAGTAGGCGTACAAATCTCAAATGCAAATTAACTAAAAATGGAGAGGATATATCTTCTCACACTGCGTCTAATACCTATAAAACACTAGGAGATATTTTAGGTATAGACTTTAAAACGTTTAGTCAATTAGTGTATCAGAATACTAATGCATCATTACAATTTTTAACAGCAACAGATACAAACCGTAAAAAGTTCTTAATCGACCTATTAAAACTAGACGATTATGTTTCATACTTTGAAGTTTTTAAAGAAGCTGTACGTAACGTATCTAGTATGGTAACAACAGAGGAAGCCAAAATTGCAACTATTCAAAAATGGTTGACAGACAATATTCTCGAAGATAGTTCCATACTCGAAAAGAAAATTTTACCAAAAATTAATGAAAAAGATGAAGAATCTTTACGTTCTTTACAAGTAGAGTTTGCAAATATCTCGGAAAAGAATAAAAATATAAATTTAAATGAAAATCTGAAACAACAGTTAAACTCAATAGATTTGCACGAAGCCAAAAGACTTATGGCTTTACATCCTGAGTTGAAAGATACCAAAGTTATATTGGAGGGTTTAGGAACGTGGCGTGCTGAAGAAATGCATGAACAACAAATGTTGAAGAAATATCAAGACCTAGCGGGTATGGAAAACATGGAGTGTCCAACTTGTGAAGGTGCGATTGATATTGACTTTGTAAATAGAATGATTGCTGAACATTCAGAAAGAGTTGAACAAACACAACAATTCGCAGCAAAAGATAGACAAAATTTAGAAGAGGCAGAGGCAGATAATGAGATACATAGGAAAGCAAAGAAAGACATCGAGACTTGGGAAACTCTCTACAGGGACATTGACAGGGAACTCCCAACTAAAGTCCTCAATGCAGAACAACTCCAAGAGCAGATTTCGGAACTTCGTACAAAGATTACCACTGCTAGGGAAACTTTTCAAGAGGTAATAGATGAGAATGAAAAAATTGAAAGACATAACACAAGAATTGGAATTATTCTTGAACAAACGGAACAGTTTGAGAGCGACCTTAGTAACAGCGAGTCTAAACTTAAGAGTGCAGAAACAAAACTGGCGGTACTTGAAACACTTAAAAAAGCGTTCTCAACCAATGGACTCCTCGCGTACAAGATAGAAAGTTTAGTAAAAGAGTTAGAGATTCTCACAAACGAATATCTAGCAGAGTTTAGTGATGGTAGATTTGCCATCAATTTTGTAGTGGAGAATGATAAATTAAATGTGGAAGTCTCAGACAATGGCAATATTATTGACATCCTTGCTCTTTCTAGCGGCGAGTTAGCCAGAGTAAATATTGCAACACTAGTATCAATTAGGAAGTTAATGACTTCAATTAGTAGAAGTCAAATTAATGTTCTTTTCCTTGACGAAGTAAACCAGGCGTTAGACGAAGTCGGAAAAGAAAAAGTAGTAGAAGTGTTATTAAAAGAAGAAACCTTAAATACTTATATGGTATCACATGGTTGGACACACCCTCTACTAGAGAAAATAGAAATAACAAAAGAGGATAACATTAGTTATCTTGAATAGCAACACAAAAGTATATCTTGACATGAAACTTATTTTCTGTTATAATATATATCTTATGGAGAAAAAATGAAAGTAGAAATTTATAGTATACCAAATTGTACTTATTGCAAGAAGGCTAAGTTTTTAGCTGACCATGTAGATGAAGTAACAGAGGTGTCATATAAAATGATTGGCGTAGATTTTTCTGCGTCTGACGTTAGGGAAAAGTTTCCCGAAGCAAGAACCTTCCCACAAATACTAGTAGACGATAAACATATCGGTGGCTATGTAGAGTTGGAGAAGTTAATTGGTTAATAGCAGACAAAAAGGAAATAACGCAGAACTTAAAGTAGCAGATATGCTACACAGAATAACAGGAGAGTCTTTTGTACAAACTCCTGGATCGGGTAGTGGTAAAATAAAGGGAGACTTGATGGTGCCACACAAAGATAATTTATTCACAATTGAGGTTAAATTCTATAGAGATATGGCATTTAATCACAAAATATTTACTCAAAAAAGTAATACCTTCGTGGGTTGGTGGGAAAAACTAGTAGTACAGGCCGAGCAAATGCAGCAAGAACCTTTACTTATATTTAAAGAAAACCACTCACGATGGTACGTGGCAACGACAAGAAAGCCATGTTACAAAAAACATATGTATATTAGTTGGCTGGGGTGCTATGTTACCTTTGCCGAACAATTTTTAGAAACACAAAACCTGGAATTTACAAATGGCGATACAATTTATGAACCATGGAAAAGCGACCCCGAACGGGAACTTACTGATTGTTGATGGACTCAATCTAGCTTTTCGATGGAAACACCAAGGCACTACAGACTTCGAGCATGAATATGTAAGAACTGTACAGTCCCTTGCAAAGTCCTATAACTGTGGAGAGATAGTCGTCTTAGGCGATGGCGGTAGTAATTATCGTAAAGAAATCTATCCAGAGTACAAAGCAAATCGTAAAGAACGATATGCAGAACAAACTCCTGCTGAAGCAAAAGAATTTGAAATGTTCTTAGCAGAGTTTTCAACTACACTTAAAACTTTATCTCGTAAGGGTTATCTTACACTAAAGTATTCAGGCGTAGAGGCTGATGATATAGCCGCACTTATCACACAGAATCGAGAGCAATTAGGTCTCGATGAGATATGGATGGTGTCATCAGATAGAGACTGGGATTTACTAGTCGATGGTAACGTAAGTAGATTTTCTACAGTTACTAGAAAAGAAACAACACTCCTAAACTGGGACGAGCATTATGACTTTGACCCTGAGTACTTTTTAACATACAAGTGCTTAACTGGAGATAAAGGAGATAACGTTCCTGGTGTTGATGGAATCGGGCCTAAGAGAGCCACACAGATTATTCAACAGTATGGAGATATCTTTGATATTATGGCGAGTTTGCCAATGGAAGGAAAATACAAATTCATTCAGAACTTAAATGAGTTCGGAAGTGAAGGGTTAGAAGTTGGTATTAAACTCATGGACTTAACTTATGACTTAGACGGAGCAGTCTTAGGTCATGCACAAGAAATTATAGGATTAGTAGAAGATTATGTCAGTAAAAATTGATTTTAGTAAAGATAGTCTTTTAGATACGTTTGCATTAGCAACTCTAAAAGATAGATATATGGTAGGTGATGAAACGTCACCTCAAGAAGCTTTTGCTCGTGCTGCAATGGCTTTTGCAGATGATGACGACCACGCACAAAGGTTATATGATTATGTAAGTAATTTATGGTTTATGTTCGCTACTCCTGTACTTTCTAATGGGGGTACTCGTAGAGGCTTACCTATAAGTTGTTTCTTGAATTATGTAGATGACAGTAGAGAAGGAATAACAGACCATTTTGTAGAAAATGCGTTCTTGAGTTCCTTTGGCGGAGGTATAGGTGGCACGTGGAGTGATGTAAGATCTATGGGAAGTAAGACTTCTAAAGGTTCTGAAAGCACAGGTGTTATACCTTTCGTAAAGGTTGTAGATGCAGAGATGTTGGCGTTTAGCCAAGGAGTAACTAGACGGGGTAGTTACGCAGGGTATCTACATATTTCCCACCCCGAAATAGAGGAGTTCTTAGATGTTAGAAAACCTACTGGCGGTGACACGAACCGTAAGTGCCTTAACCTTCACCACGGGATCGTCATATCTGATGCTTTCATGGAGCTCATACACTCAGCTTCAAAGTATCCTGATTTCGATGATAGTTGGGATTTGGTTGACCCACACTCTAATGAAGTAAAGAAAACTGTTTCAGCAAGAGCTTTATGGGTAAAGATACTACAGAATAGAATTGAAACAGGAGAACCTTATGTAATGTATGAAGATGCAGTTCAAAATGGATTACCTGAGTTTCAAAAGAAAAAGGGATTAAAAGTTCATCACTCTAATTTATGTAGTGAGATTACTCTTGCTACTGACGAAGAGAGAACAGCAGTATGTTGTCTTTCTAGTGTAAATCTAGAGTATTATGATGAGTGGAAAAATCATCCTTCATTCATACCTGACTTAGTTAGAATGTTAGATAATGTATTAACGTACTTTATTGACAATGCACCTAGTCAGCTTGATAAAGCTAAGTTCAGTGCTTACAGGGAGAGAAGTATTGGGCTTGGTGCTATGGGTTTCCATGCGTATTTACAACAGAACGGTGTTCCATTTGAAAGTGCTATGGCAGGTAGTATTAATTTAGAAATGTTTGCTTACATAAAAACTTTTGCAGATGAAACCACTAGAAAATTAGCAACAGAGAGAGGAGCTTGTCCAGATGATGATTCTTGCACAGTAAGAAATGCTCATCTATTAGCTATAGCTCCTAATGCAAGTTCTAGTATTATATGTGGAAACACGAGTCCAAGTATTGAGCCGTTTAGAGCCAATGCTTATACTCAAAAAACAAAAACAGGAAGTAACTTAGTAAAAAATAAATACTTAGACAAAATTATAAAAGAAAAAGTTACTCCTGCAATGTACGACGAAGTTTGGTCTAGCATTATTGCTAACAAAGGAAGTTGTCAACATCTAGATATACTAGATGACTGGGAAAGAGATGTATTTAAAACTGCGGTTGAAATTAATCAATCTTGGATTATAGAACATGCTTCTGTAAGACAAGAGTTTATATGTCAATCACAAAGTGTAAATTTATTTTTCCCGCCTGATGTTAACAAAGGAGAGTTACATAACGTTCATATGTTAGCATGGGCAAAAAATTTAAAAACATTATATTACTTGAGAAGTGAAGCTATCAGTAGAGCTGATAATGTATCTAATCAAGCCAAAAGAGAGATAATTTTTGAACAATCAGATTGTCTAAGTTGCGAGGGATAAATGGCAAACTTACTAGAAGAAAGAGAATATTATAAACCGTTTGATTACGGGTGGGCATTTGAAGCCTACAAAAAACAACAACAAATGCATTGGATGCCTGAAGAAGTAAGTATGGCTGATGATATTAAAGACTATAATCAAAATCTTACACCAGCAAATAGAGCATTGGTAGATAACATATTTAGATTTTTTACACAAGCAGACGTAGATGTTTGCTGTGGATATGCTAAACATTATTTACCAACTTTTAAAGCACCAGAAGTAAGAATGATGTTAGTATCATTTGCTGCTATGGAAGCAGTGCACCAAGATGCATATTCATCTTTATTAGAAACACTTGGCAAGTCCGAGGATATCTATAAAGAGTTTATGGATATACAAGAGATGGTAGAGAAACATGAGTACCTATCTGACTTCAATATGAATGACCCTCATAATATTGCCAAAACTATGGCAGTGTACAGTGGGTTTACAGAAGGAGTACAGTTATTCTCATCATTCGCTATACTATTAAACTATCCTAGACATAATCTAATGAAAGGGATGGGACAGATTGTAACATGGAGTATTCGTGATGAAACATTACATGTCGAGTCTGTGTCAAAACTATTTAGACAGTTCATCTCTGAACATCCAGAGATATGGACAGACAAACTAAAATATGAAATCTATTGTGCTGCTGAAAGAGTAGTAGAATTAGAGGATAAGTTTATTGATATTTGCTTTGATAAAGCAGAAATACCTGACTTAACCGCCAAAGAAGTAAAAGAGTATATTCGTTATATAGCGGATAGAAGATTACTAGGTTTAGGCATGAAAAACATATTTCACAGTACAGCTAATCCTTTACCTTGGATTGATGTACAAGTAAACGCAGTTGAGCATACCAACTTTTTTGAAAACCGTGCTACCGAGTATGCTAAGGCAAGTACACAAGGAAACTGGCAGGATATATTTAAATGAGCAAAGAACAAACCATCAACATTGACGGTATTGACTATCCAATAAATGAGTTAACAGACGAGCAGAAAGCTATTGTTACTTCCATTGGACAAGGAGATATAGAGATAGAAAGATGTAAACATCTTATAGCTATTTGTCAAACAGCTAGACAGGCTTACATTAATGATTTGGGAAACCAATTAAGTGGTGAAGTCGGTGAAGAAGAAGTTTAGATTTTACATATTAACTACTGCATCGGGCAGGTATACGGATTGGGATAATAGAGTTGCTGAAACTGATTGCAACTTCAAAAGTCTTAAAGTTCACTTTGATCCTAGGTGGTCAAACATACAATGCAAAGATGCAGTAGTAGTAGTAAACACACTAAGTTCTAGCTACAATAAAGTAGTAAAGAACTGGTGTATAAGTAAGGGAATAGAATGTCATATAACGGAATGTAACAACACTCCAGGAAAGGGCAAGAACGAATTACTTAAAGTATTTTTAGACTCCAAAGATGACTATATGGTACAAATTGACGGAGACGACATGTTAACCCCTTATGGGGTTGATTTGTATAAGAACCTAGCAAATCAAAAAGCTCCAGATAGTATAATAATATATCATCAATGGTCTCAACAAATTACTAAGTACGGTCAGCGTTTTTTTACACGAATAATGAACAACCAAGACAGACCTGCTAATTACAAAAAAGATTTACAATTTTTCTATAAGTTTGTATCTCTTGCTGCTAAGTACCAAAAAGATTATGGTAGAAAAGTTAAAAGCATGGGCGGTGTAGACAAGGTATGCCACTTATACGCTAAGTATTCAAATGACATGCACGAGCTATGTAGAAAGTATAATGAGAAGTATTTTTCTCATGTTACTAATCAGCATATGGTAGACAACCACTGCAGGCCTGTATGGTACTCTAGAAAAGCAGCTGAGTACAGATTTGATGAAGAGATGAGAATAGGAGAAGATACACGCCTATATCTACAACTAAAAACAGCACACTTTAAAGGTCTGTTAAATGTGGTAAGATTAAAAGAAGTTCCCTGTAGCTATGTCTATAACAATATACATGGAGGTATAGTAGCAGAAGAATCCAATGGTATGACTAATATGGATTGGATGAAAAAATTTATGGATTTACTGGCAGAAGATGTAAAGAACGGAAAAATAGGTGAGTACCCAAATTTACCCGAACTACAAGTCGCAATTCCAGAAGAAGTAAATGATTACTATATCACACAAGAGTTTAATATAGAAGACCTCGACCCATCTAGTGAAGAGTACAAAAATATAAAGATGTGTGATGATACTAGAAAAGAACTAAAACAAAGAATAAATTTATTAGAAGATCAAATGACTAAATTAGGAAGAAAGTTAATACTTGACATAAAACCTAGCGGAGCAACTTATGCATTTATGAAGAATCCTTATTTAAAAAATATATACTTACTGACTCCTATGGAGCATAAAATGGAACACTACTTCCAAAAAAGGATAATACTATGAAAATTTTTATTGGGTATGAATCAGCATACCCTGAAATGTTTGATGTATGCAAAAAAAGCATACTTCGTTACAATTCTAGTCATGAAATCATACCACTCAAAAAATCGGAAATATCCGAATATACTCGTCCTTTTCAGAACGAGAGTACAGAGTTTGCCTTTACTCGTTTTCTAGTACCACAGCTCTGTGACTACGAAGGCGAAGCTTTATTCTGTGATGGAGATTTCTTATGGCTCTGTGACCCTGAAGAAGTTATGGATTATTTTTCCGATGAACATACAGTTCATGTGGTAAAACATCCTAATTTTCTCGTTCAAAGTAAAAAAATGAAAGGCAAGAAAAATCATAGTTACCCTAGAAAGTACTGGTCTAGTCTTATGCTTTTTAATAATCCTAAGTGTACGGAACTTACTTATGATTATATAAACCAAGCCCCAGCGGGTGCATTGCATGAGTTACGATGGGCAGATAGTATAGGGGGAATTCCTGCGCAGTATAATGCCATGGTAAATTATTACAAATTCAAGAGACCAAAAGCACTACACTTTACAGATGGTGGGCCTTGGTTAAATATAAACGAATGTTCGGAGATGACAGCAAAATGGGTAGAACTTTACAAGATTTAACAGAAAATAAAAACATAGTACTTGTGGGAAATTCAGTAGAAATTCTACAGTATGACTTTGGGGAATATATAGAAAGTTTCGATACAGTTGTGCGATTTGGGAAAGGTATTCCTGAGCCTAAACTACATCAACATATTGGAGGTCGCACAGATATTTGGATTACAGGGTGGCTTCGTATGAATTTACATGACGCTTTTAAAAATGCTTATCCACTATTTAATCGTTGTCGTATACACCTTGATAAATACCCAGACCACAAAGGACCACCACCGTGGGGGCATGATAATGACATGTTCTCTGATAAAGAATTGGAAAAGATATTTGAACTGGTGGGAGCGCGGAACGGAGTAGCGCCTGGCGGAGGACGACCGAGTGCAGGTTTTCTTGGTATATTATTTTTCTTGCAGAAGTGCAAGTGCAAAAGTATAACTTTAATTGGTTTTGATTTTTTTGCTAAAAAGTTACCGATTAAAACAGGTGGGGATTACCCATCAAGTTGGCATATGCCTATAAATTCAACAGGTTCAAATCCCCACAATCGCAATGAAGCTAAATTAGTAAAGAGATGGGAAGACAAAGGAAAACTACAGTGGAAAATTCTTTCCGACCTAAATGATGAAATGTTAAAGTTTTCCTAATCTATATCCTACTTGTAATAACTTACTTGCAGTAGACTTTTGTCTATTTGCTTTATATACTAAGTTTTCACAAATTCTAGCGTTTCTATAGTTTACAGGTATGTTTGGAATTAAATCAGAGTATAAGTCCCAAGGAAAAGACAATTGCTGTCCAGTAGTTACCTTAGCATATCCAAGTTCTAACGCTTTTGTAGGTATAGAGATACTCCAAGATTTTCTTAACATTACATTATAGTTTAAGTATTCTTTACAAGGCAAAGCATCCCACTGAATTAATAAATCACTTTTACCATTCATATATCTAGGTAGTAATCCTCTTTGTCCTTCATGTAACTTTGTAAAGAAGTATTGATTAGTAGATGCTAATACTCTACTATCATAGTCATTATAAAATCCTTTTGGATAAAATAAATCATTATCATTTGCGTCTTTTAATAAATCATAGTTTATAATAAAAAACTCTGTGTCCCAGTTTGCGGGCATATCTGCTTTTGCAAAATCTAACATTCCATAATAGCTAGAAAATATTTTGTGTCCTACAAATACTTTCTTTCTTGATAAGTGTGCCATCTTACTTTGGAAAAAAGTTTCGTCAGGTATTTCATTAGTCCATCCAGTTTTTAAGAATATTCTAGTGCCTCCTGCATACAGGATTCTTTTATGTAGTCCTTTATCTTTCCAATGTAATCTAAGATGTTGAATAGCTCTAGCGGCATAATCTTTTTTCCAATAGCTTTCGTAAATTCTTACATTTGGTATATTTTCAAAAATCCAGTTAACGGGCAAGTCTTCGTAATCTTCTTCATTGACATATAAATGCAGACGATATTCTTCGTCTTTATCAATTAAGGAAGCTATTGTGAAATAACTCCACGTCGGATTCCATGTATGTACTATCTCAATCATTTTTCTTTTTATACTCCCAAAAATTATTTATGTATAAATCTCTTCTATGCTCTGCATCTTTATCAAAGGCAAATATTATGCCTGAATTTTTTGCTGAAAGTATTTTTTCTATACCTGTATATCCGTTTGTCTGTGAACAAGCGTGATAAATACTTTCATATGTTAATAAACTTTTTTCTCTTTCTTTTTTTGTGTAACTTATCATTCTTAAGTTTTTCTTTAGTAATAATGCTATGAGTCCCATTTCACTATTTGGCATTGTAGCTACATCAGAGCATTTCATCAATAACTCCATGCCACCACTTCTTTTGTTTAAAATCTTATCCTTACCAAACTTTCTTTTTAATTTAGCTACGAATAACTCAGTTGTTATTGGATGTGGCTTTATAACATACCCTTCTTCTATACACTGACCTATTCTACCCCAATGAACACATTTTTCTTTACTAAGAAGATTAGTTCCTGGAGGAAACACTACTTTATCATATTCTTCTTCAACATGACGTAAGTGATATTTATTTCTTAAGTTACTTTTAATTCTATCTATTCGTTCTCTATCAATTTTGACTTTTGAGTTCACTATTGTGTTCATGAGTCTATCATTGATTTTTATTGAGTTAACTCTTAAATATATTCCTGCACCTAAAAAATCAGTATATAACCAATTTCTAACAGTATGCAGTTCATTAGTATTATACCAAACATCATAAGAAAAAGGTAATCCTTCCATACTATGAGGTATTATCTGTTCCTTTAATTTAGATAATTCATCTAAATCTTCTTTTGGTCTTACACAAGACCCAGATTTAAAGATATGAGTTGACTGATCTCCGAGTTCTTCAACACTCGACATTGGTACTAGTTTACCCATTTTTTAATTTTCTTATTGTTTGTTTTAGTTCTATTATATGTTTTTCTTGTTCTTGCAATCTTTCTTCAAATTGATGTATTGAATCAAATAAAGCATTGCCCAAGCTTTCTAATTTTTCACTCACATATTTAGGAGTGATATCTTTTTCTTGTAGTTTCATTTATATCTCTGTTGGTGATTAATTTTCGGACCACTGGCTACCATCCCAGAAGGACGCATTAAATGCTTCTGCACTGGATACTTCTGTATCAAATATTGTTCCAGCTGCTGATGCGGTAATTCTTTCAAACACTTGCGTAGATGTATCAAAGGTCGTTGTAGTTGTAGGAGTAGTTGTCCTAGTTGTATCTGATAATCTGCTTGTTTCAATCGTAGTGGTAGTAGTTCTACCTGTTGCAAATACAGTAGTTCTGGTTGTATTAAATACTGTACTTGTAGCAAATACTGTTGTTCTTGTAGTATCTGTAGCTCTTGTAGTATTAAATGTAGATACTGTATTTCTTGATGTAACTGTACCTCTACTTGTTAGAGAAGCTCTAGAAGTTTCAAATGTAGATACTGTATCTCTAACTGTAACCGTGCCTCTAGTTGTTTGTGACAATCTAGAAGTTTCAAATGTAGATACTGTATCTCTAACTGTAACTGTGCCTCTAGTTGTTTCTGATACTCTAGTAGTGTTAAATGTAGATACTGTATCTCTTGATGTAACTGTACCTCTATCCGTTAGTGTTGTAGTGTTAGTATCAAATGTAGTAGTAGTGCTTTTGCTTGTTCCAGTCGATCTAGTTGTAATAGTTCCTTGAGTAGTAGCATAAGTTGTGGTTGTAGCTCTACTTGTAAGAGTCGCGTTACTTGTACCAGTCGCTAAAGTTGTATTAAATACTGTACTTGTAGCTAAACTTGTAGCTGTTGTTCTAGTTGTGTCTGATACTCTTGAAGTGTTAAATGTTGTGCTTGTACTTCTTTCTTCTTGTGTTGTTCTAGTTGTATCAGATAATCTAGCAGTATTAAAGGTTGTTGTCGTACCTCTACTAGAGCCAGTCACTAGGGTAGTATTAAATACTGTGGTTGTAGCTCTACTTGTTCCCGTACTTCTTGAAGATAATCTAGAAGTTTGATATGCTGTAGTAAATTCTGTAGTTCTACTTGTATTTGTAGTTTGTGTAGTAGTATAACTTGTTGACTGAGAAGTACCAGTAGTTCTACTTGTATTTGTTGCAAATGATGTATTATACGAAGTTGACTGCGATGTATTACTACTTCTCGATGTATTTGTAGCTTGTGTAGTAGTATAACTTGTTGACTGAGAAGTAGCTGTGCTTCTGCTTGTATTTGTAGCCTGTGTAGTAGTATAACTTGTTGACTGAGAAGTGCCTGTACCTTGGCTCGTGTTAGTAGTTCTACTTGTAGTAAATGATGTATTATCTACATATGCGGTTGTTCTACTTGTATTTGTATTTCTTGTAGTAGCAAATGTTGTATTATCACTATACTCTGTTAGTATACTTGTGTTTGTACTTCTTGTTGTGGCAAATGATGTATTATTAGTAAATGCCGTTGTTATACTTGTGTTTGTACTTCTTGTTGTAGCAAAGGATGTATTATTAGTAAATGCTGTTAGCCTACTTGTATTTGTACTTCTTGTTGTAGCAAATGTTGTATTATCTACATATGCTGTTAGCCTACTTGTATTTGTAGCATTTGTAAATGCTGTATTATCACTATACTCTGTTAGTCTTGATGTGTTTGTATTGTAACTAGTGCTTCTTGTAGTATTATCACTATACTCTGTTAGTCTTGAAGTAGCTGTATTTCTTGTAGTAGCTTGTGAAGTATTATCCACATATGATGTTAGTCTACTTGTGTTTGTTGCATTTGTAAATCCTGTACTTCTTGCTGTGTTTGTAGCGAATGATGTACTTCTACTTGTATTTGTTGCAAAAGATGTACTATTTGTAAATCCTGTACTTCTACTTGTATTTGTTCCAAAAGATGTACTATTTGTAAATCCTGTACTTCTACTTGTATTTGTTGCAAAAGATGTATTATTTGTAAATCCTGTGTTAACCGCCGCTAGTCCTGTAGCCCTTGCAGTATTAGTATTTCTTGCTGTGTTTGTATTGACAGCAGCAAGTCCTGTAGCTCTAGCAGTATTTGTTGCAAATGATGTATTTCTTGTAGTATTTGCTACACCTGTTGATATATATGTTGTATTATATTGCGTGGATCTTGTGGTATTATTAGTAAAAGCTGTAGCAGTATTTAAATACTGTGTAGTCTCTTGTACACCTCCAAAGTAACTAAAGTAACTATAAGTAAATGCCGTTATGGTAGTAACAGCAGTATTTGTACCAAATGATGTATTTCTATCTGTACCTTCCTGGAAAGTATGTGATGTATTAGTAGAGAAAGAAGTACTTCGTGTTGTATTATTTGTAAATCCTGTGCTTCTACTTGTGTTTGTTGAATTTGTAAAAGATGTACTATTTGTAAATGCTGTGTTTCTACTTGTATTTGTACTTCTTGCTGTGTTTGTACTTCTTGTAGTATTATCTACATATGCGGTTGTTCTCGCAGTATTAGTATTTCTTGTAGTATTATCACTATACTGTGTTGTTCTCGCAGTATTAGTATTTCTTGTAGTATTATCACTATACTCTGTTGTTCTTGTAGTATTGTTTGTAAATCCTGTACTTCTTGCTGTGTTTGTATTTACTTGTGCAAGTCCTGTATTTCTACTTGTGTTTGTGGCAAAAGCAGTATTGTACGAAGTACTATTCGTGAAGCCTGTACTTCTTGATGTATTCGTAGCAAATGATGTGTTTCTAGTTGTAGAGTTTGTAAACCCTGTGTTTCTACTTGTGTTAGTAGCTCTAGAAGTAGCTGTGTTTACTTGTGCAAGTCCTGTATTTCTACTAGTATTAGTAGATTGAGTAGTGTTATATGACGTATTAACTGCCGCTAATCCTGTATTTCTACTTGTATTAGTAGATTGCGTAGTGTTATATGACGTATTAACTGCGGCTAATTCTGTATTTCTACTTGTATTAGTAGATTGCGTAGTGTTATATGATGTATTAACGGCAGCAAGCGCAGTGTTTCTACTAGTGTTAGTAGCTTGTGTAGTATTATATGATGTACTAACTGCAGCTAATCCTGTATTTCTACTAGTATTAGTAGATTGAGTAGTAGTGTAGTTTGTACTTACTTCGTAAGTAGTTGCTGTATCGTATGTTGTAGTTCTTGTTGTTGTAAAACTTGTATTATCTGAATAAGCAGTTGTTGTGTCAAACGTTGTAGTTCTTGTTGTTGCAAAACTTGTATTATCTGAATAAGCAGTTACTGTAGCAAACGTTGTAGTTCTTGTTGTAGACTGCGATGTATTGTCTGAATAAGCAGTCGTTGTATCAAACGTTGTAGTTCTTGTTGTTGCAAAAGAAGTGCTATTTGTAAATTCACTTAACCTATTTGTTAATATTACTGTATCAAAGAACGTTGTAAATGTAGTTGTTGTTTCATACGCAGTCGTTGTACTTTTTGTAGTATTGAATGTTGTCGTTGTAGTAAACGCTGTAACTGTACTTTTAGTAGTATTAAATGTTGTTGTAGTTGTAAAAGTTGTTGTCGTATTATATACAGTTGTAGTAGCACGACTAGTTTCAAATACTGTAGTAGTTTCAAAAGTTGTGGTTGTATTAAAAACAGTAGTTGTACTTTTACTAGTATTAAAAGTTGTTGTAGTTGTGAATGCAGTGGTTGTGTTAAAAACAGTCGTTGTTGTAGTATTTGTATCAAACGTTGTGGTAGTAGTAAAGGCCGTAGTTGTATTAAAGGCTGTAACTGTACCTTGTGTTGTAGCATACGTAGTAGTTGTATTGAACGCTGTAGTAGTGGTAAAATCTGTTGTCGTTGTAATAGTAGTATTAAACGTAGTAGTAGTATTAAATGCAGTCGTTGTTGTAAAGTCGGTTGTTGTTGTGGTATTTGTATTAAACGTTGTGGTTGTGTTGAATGCAGTTGTAGTTGTAAAATCTGTAACCGTACTAATCGTTGTATTAAACGTAGTAGTTGTGTTAAATGCTGTTGTTGTTGTGAATGCAGTTGTTGTATTTACTGTAGTTGCAAACACTGTAGTAGTTGCAAATGTAGTTACTAAATTAGTATCTGTACTTCTTGTTGTATTAAACTCTGTTGTTCTACTAGTATTAAATGTAGTTGTAGTATTATAATCAGTATCAAAAGTAGTAGTAGTGTTGAATGTTGTAACAATATCGGTTGTATTTGTTACATTTGATGTTGCAGTATTTCTAGTTGTTTCATGAACGGCAGAGAACGGCCCAGCTAAGTTACCGTTATCGTTTACATATACTTCATTAACCCTTCGTATTGTGCCGCCATCGTTGACTGCAAGAAAGGATATCTGACGTAATGTGCCACTATCATTAACATATATTGCCATGTTTTAACTCGAATAAACAAACCATACATGACCATCACTTGTGCCTGTGGTATTTGTTGGTGCTGTTGTTGTTATTGTAAAGGGTAGTCTAGCTTTTGCGATAGTACCTGAGCCTACTTTATTAGCAGCTACTGCACCTTCAAAGTTCCTACTAGCATCGATAACATCACTACCATCAATTTTTAATCCTGCGTCTTCGATATTAAAGTCTAATTTTTGTCCCATTTTATACCTCTATTGTTGTCCTGATAAATTTAAACGCCATAGTATCTGTACTTGCTGGCGTTGCTCTTAATCTTATATTACCTGATACTAAGTCTGCATCAAATGCTGCTTGTGCTCCATTTTCAAATATAGATGCGTACTGTGTTAAGTATACATCTGTACCATCATGGAATAATAAAATTTCTATTGCTTGAAAATCTGTATCTGTTGAATTGTGTACTTGTACTAAGTACTTAGCAGTTCTAAATGTAGCTGCTGCAAAAGTATCTAGTGTAAATTGTGCGGTTGAGGTTGAGCTTCCTGTGCCTACATCCATACCAGCTACACCATTTATGTGTAAGTTTTGTGGTGGAGCGTCATCATTAATACCTAGTCTGCCGGAAGAAGTTACTGCTGTTGTACCTGGAAAATTGACTGGCCCACTAAAGTCTATAGTACCTGACATTGTTTTACCACCAAGTGCTGCACTTGATAATTGTGTAGTTGTTACAGAATTATTTGCAATCTCACTTGACCCAACAGCGTTTGCTGCTATTTCACTTGAACCTACATTGTTAGCGGCTATTTTAGAACTTGTTATTGCATTGTTTGCTATTTTAGCATTTGTTACATTTAAGTTAGTGATATGAATAGTATCTACACTACTGCTTACTAGCTCTGCACTATCTACAGAGTTACCTGCTAGTTCGTTTGAAGTTACTTGATTAGTGCCTATTTGTGTACTAGTAATAGAGCCGTCTGCTATCTTAGCTGCTGTTACACAGTTATCAGCTAGTTCTGCTGTTCCTACAACACCATTTTGGATTATGCCAGCTGTGACCGAGTTAAGTGCTATTTCACTTGTTCCGACAGCATTACCAGCTATCTTTGCACTTGTTACTGAGTTTGCTCCAATATGTATAGTGTCTATTGAACCTGTTACTAGTTCTGC